>Ga0209187_1000283_pt1 | contig 103872 bp, 92 predicted proteins | sample BantaG_FD_187430 | JGI IMG/M metagenome (GOLD analysis project Ga0209187, IMG submission 187430) | Marine algal microbial communities from Bantry Bay, Ireland - BantryBay_4 metaG (SPAdes) (version 2) | ecosystem: Host-associated > Algae > Red algae > Unclassified | place: Bantry Bay, Ireland...
GTTGTTAAGTGGTTTGTCGAGATGTATGACCAGAATGATGAGAAAGTTGCTATTGCGACAATCTTGACAATGGTACAAAAGAAGTGTCCATTCGTAGATATAGATAGACCATACTTAGAAAATAAATTATCTAAGCTCAGAGAAGATACTAAGCCTGAATGGGGCATCATGACAGCACAGCATATGGTAGAACACATGGAACATATGTACAATATGGCAACTAATGAAATAAAAGTAACTAGAGTCACACCAGAAGAGCATCTTGAAAAATATGAAGACTCTCTATGGAATCATAGAGAGATGCCTAAGCATGTGAAGCATCCAGATCTAAAAGATGGAAAAACTGAAGATCTTAGATATGAAAACTTAGAGGCAGCTAAGTCTGCTTTACTAGAAGCATATGATAACTACGAACTGTTTTTCTCAGAAAACGAGGGTATTAAAACTGACAATACTGTTTTTGGTAATTTAGATAAGTATCATTGGGATTTACTCAGTCGGAAGCATTACCATCATCACTTTAAGCAATTTGGGTTGGTGTAGGTATGTTTTCTCTACCATTTCACTTAAAAATTTATTAGACTAATCAAATCCTAATTGAAAGATTTGATTAGTCTAATTTATCTAAGAAAAATTTAGATCTTGTTCTAAAACTGATAAGAAACACCTATAACTCCTTGCTCATCAGATTCACTGTTACCACCAGAGCTAACTCTCGCATAGAAGATCATAAGTTGTATTGAAAATGATGAAACCTGAAAGTCTATCCCTGTTCGACTTATTATTGCTGAAGCAGAGCCACCAAAGGAATCAATATTTAAATATTGATTTCTGGATACTATTGCTACATTGTCTATAATTGGTATTCTTCCACCAAATTTGACTGAAGAATCTAAGTATAAGCCATCTATTAAGGCCATACTCTCAAACTCTTCAAAATCAGTAGCGAAACTATAACCTACAGAAAAATGCTTTTCTATACTTCCAAACGAAATCTGTAAAGTTGGAGACATTAAAGTCTGAGATGCATCTATAGAATAACCTGTACGCAACTCCAATCCTACATGGATATTATCTGCAGCCTTTACATTGAAAGATGGTGAAATGTATAATATTTCGGGATTATAGAAATCACTGTTTGCCGTTCCTAATGTCAGACCGAAATTATCAGAAAATCCTTTATGTAGGAACAAAGTTGTTGCTGACCCATCACCAGTTACATAACTCAGATTAGCAGAAATATCCTCATTATAAGCAAAGGCAAAATTATCGCCAATACTATGGAGTATTCCACTATCACTTTCGTCAGTCATATCTTCAGGTTCTGTGATGACAGTCTGCGAGTTTACATTAAATGAACACAATAGTATTATAAGAAAAATAGTAAAAGTTGTAATGCTCTTCATAAGATTGTTGTTTTTTAGATGATTAATACATTAAAACTACAAATAATATGTGAAGCATTTATTAGATGAACTATGACTTTTTAGAACTATAGATAGAACTGTTGATAAAGACCACTACCTAACTCTATGCGAGTAACTTCTGAACAAAGTAATTGATCATCTCTTCTATCTGATCTTTCTTGGTTTTGATACAATTCGTGATTTCAGTGAGGGAGCATATTTGATCTGCATAATAGCTATGATCTATTGACATTTTTATAATCGTAGAAGCCATAGCGCATGGATACTTGAATTCCGGATTAAACTCTTTGACGATAGACGTAAGGTTAGAATTCAAATTGCGATAATTAGCAAAAAGATTCTCTTTAGCGGCTACACTTGTTGTTTTATTAAACATCGCTTTGAAGAAATGCTCTACTATTACAATATGTAATTTAGACTGATCTATAAAGTCAGTCGGACTCTGAGCAGAGGAACCATTGACTATTGTCCTTATTGCTATTCTTAGTTTTTGCTGTGGACTAGATACATTGCGTGTATCTATTTCGATCAAGTAATTCAGATAATCCCAATACCATGAGCATAAATAAACCAAAAGCATATGCTTGTTCTCGAAATATCTATACACCGATGCTTCTGTAGATGACATTTGCTTAGCCAACTGTTTAAAATTAAAGCAATGGTAACCGGTCTCTGAAAGTATATCTATACTGTGCTTTATTATCTTCTTACCCAGGGTAGTCTCCTTAGGATCCCTCAAGTAGGTATTAGGATGTACAGAAATAGAGATATTAATAGCCATTAAGAATAGTTATGCATCATCAATCAGTGATTATCAGCTTAGCTTATGCTGCTCTTAGGTGCACTAATGTTTTCTTAAGTTTCTTTCTCGCATGATGTATACGACTCTTGACTGTCCCGAGAGGAATATCAAATTTGTTAGCAATCTCATCATAAGAGAATCCTTCAAAATACAGAAGGAAAGGCTCTTTAAGATTATTTGGCAGATCTGTAATGGCATTATTGATAAATTCAACTTGCATTAGAGAATCTCCTCCATTCTTCTCTTTATACTTTTCATTATCGCCGATGTAGCTGATAATATTGTCAGTATTAGAATATCTTGATTTCTTACGGTATTCGTTGATGAAGTTATTTCTCAGAATGATAGATAGCCATGCTCGTAAATTCGTCCCTTTCTTAAAGCTACTCTCATTCTTGAGGGCTTTATAGACAGTCTCTTGTACGAGGTCATCAGCTACTTCGCTTTGTTTAGTGTATTTGTAAGCGATTTTATATAGAAATGGTATTTGATCTTGTATTGTCATAATTAGTATTTTTGCTAATATAATAGTAAAGCTATCATTAATATTGCTCATACTATAATCTTTCGTGCAAAATTTATTATTTGCCATAGTAAATGTCGCCTCTAGACATATAACTACTTCGATTCTAACTACTATACGCTATAGATTCACTTATTGGATGTAGTATTTCATCCTTTTGGTTAATAATTCTCTCTAGATTGCGGGCGATGATCATTCTATTAAATGCATTAATATCACCATTAACTAATTCTTCTGAATATACAGATATCAGCTTTAAGAGTCCCTGTCTGATAAGCAAGAGAGACTCATGTTCTTCTAATTGACTAAGGCAAAAGCGAGGATTAGTGTGAGGTATAAATAGATCTATATTGCTTTTAACTAACATAGCACAGTATCGACTTGTGCAATTGATATTGAACTTTCTCACCTCTATTAATGCATCTATGATTGCGGGATCATTATTAGCTGCAGCAATAACATCTAATTCTAACTGAAACTCCTTATGAGCAGTTATTAACTTACTCAAAGAAAGCAGTTGAGAGTCAGTTTTAGCTATATTTTTTTTCATAAGTAATTGTTTTACAATACAATATACATTTATTAATACCTATATAACGGAAAAAATTAACTATTTGTCGTAAGACAAGCCAGAATTAACAAAACGTTTACATAGAGAATACTCATGAATAGTAGACAAAAGACGCTATTTCAACTTAACAATTGAAGATATAATTTACTAAAACAATAATCCTATAATACAACAATACTAGTTATGGGACAATCTAACATCTCCATCCTCAACTGAGATATTAAATGATGCTTCGCCATGATCTTTTGTTTTTAGCTTTTTTGATCTTTTGGTCTTATCGATTAATAAGTAGTTATCGCTTTCATAATCGACATCACCATCTTCAAAGCTTACCGATATAGAAGCACCTTCACCGGAAGTCTTTAATTTGATGTCACCATCTTCAGTATTAATATTGACTTGAGTTTTGCTATCGCAATTAACATCTATGAAAATATCACCATCCTCAGTAGTAATATCAGTGGATGCCAAGGATACATTCTTAAGCTGGATATCACCATCTTCTAAGTCTATTTTCAAATTACCGAAATTGCAATTTTCTGAGACGATACTCCCATCTTCTAAAACAATATCAAAATCCGTTTCTATGTTATTAAGAGCTACATCTCCATCTTCTAATTTTATGTTTAGACTCTCAGGATTAGAATCCGAAATAGAAATATCTCCGTCCTCTGATTTTATTTTAATACTGCCATTTATGTTAGTGATCGTATAACTATCATCTTCACCTTTTAGATCCAGACTTACACCATCTGGCAGTCCAAGTTCGACATTATACACGGTCTTAGTATTCCAGCTTACAGAATACGATTTTCCTGATTCATTTCTTTTTTCCTTAATAGTAAGATTTCCATCTTCCTCTATGTACTCTATATCAAATTTTCGATTTGTATTCTGCTTGCCTGTTACTTTCTTATAGATCTTGACATAGGCGTCTGTCCGAGGAGTCCCTGATATTGTCACCTCAGCATCTTCTGTATTCAATGTCAGCAATCCATCTTGGGCAATCTTATAAGTATCTTCATGGCTATACTCATACTGTGCTTGTGTAGAGTATGATAATAATATTATGAATGTAGCAGGTACTAAAAATTTCATATGCGATTTGTTTTATAATTTAATAAAAAGAGCTTGCTAAATGTGGAGGAGCTTACTGAGTGTGGACTCCAGCGTTCTTATATAATACGGAACCAAGCAAGCTTATGTTACATAGAGTAACAACTAATACAGAATTAGTCTGTAATAACCATGAAAATCTAAGAATACTCAAAGTCGTATGCTCTATTGACTAATAGCTCATATCTCCCTATTCACCTATCTTCTACGCTTCTTTCTATATCGCTTAGACTTAGGGTTATCTTCCGCTTTAGCTTTTGATTTAGCGCTGATGACAGCACGCTTCTGTTGCTTTTTTTTGATTTTAAGTAATTTTTCTGCAAGATCAGGTCTATGCATCGAAGCTAACTTATCCTTAATAGCAACATAATTTTCTCTTTTATACCAAAAGAAAAACAAGTGCTGATTTTTTTTCTGCTTCGGAGTCTTTGCCGTATAGATAGGCTTTAGAGTATATGGGTGTACCCCAGTATAATAAATGACCGTCGCTACCGTCATAGGTGTAGGCGTAAAGTCTTGAACCTGCTCTAATTTAAATCCCATATCTTTAGTCTCCGCTGCGAGATTAGCCATCTCCTCATCTGTGGACCCCGGATGACTCGATATGAAATACGGAATCAACGGTTGCTTAAGGCCAAATTTATTATTAGACTTTTCAAACTTTCTTTTAAACTCATTGAAGTGCTTGAATGAAGGCTTCCGCATAACTTTGAGGGTAGAATCCGATGTATGCTCAGGTGCAACCTTTAGTCGACCACATACATGTCGACTGACAAGCTGATCCATATACTCATCCAGACTGCCGTCATTATTCTTATTATAATCATCGACTAATAAGTCATATCTAATGCCACTTCCTACGAATGCTTTCTTGACATCAGGATGTGCATCTACCTTTTTATATATTTCTGTAAGAGGCTTGTGACTTGTATCCAGATTACTACATACGACTGGGTGTATACACGATGGCGCTACACATCGATCGCAGATCGATTGTATCTTACCTTTCATCTTATACATGTTAGCAGAAGGTCCACCTAAGTCACTTATATATCCCTTATAATCGGGCATGGTCGTTATCTGATTGACTTCTTTAAGTATGGACGCCTCTGATCTACTTGCAACGAATTTTCCTTGGTGTGCTGATATCGTACAGAAGCTGCATCCGCCAAAACATCCCCTATGCATATTCACTGAGAATCGTATCATCTCGTATGCTGGGATCGCTCCCCTATTAGCATACTTAGGATGTGGCTGTCGTGTATATGGCAAGTCAAAAGAAGTATCTATCTCATCCTCTGTCATAGGAGGGTAAGGTGGATTGATTATCAAGTTATGGTCTCCTACTCCTTGTAATAACCTGCGAGCATTGACCTTATTAGACTCTTGTTCTATATTTTTAAAGTTGGCTGCGAATGCCATCTTGTTCCTTAAGCATCTCTCATGTGATGATAGCGAGAAGTCCTCCCATTCTTTCATCTTAGGGGGCTCTTCGTTTCGAGGATGTAGTATTGCTGTCTGAGGTACTGTCTTAATAGATGTAAAAGGAACACCTTTCTGAAGCAGATCTATGATTGTCCTCAGTGGCATTTCTCCCATACCATAGACAAGCATATCTGCTCCGCTTAATGTCAGGATATTAGGGAATAACTTTTCTGCCCAATAATCATAATGTGTAACACGTCTTAGAGAAGCTTCTATCCCACCGATGAGAACTGGAGAATCTGGATATATTTTCTTTAGAATTTTCGTGTATTCGATAGCTGCATAGTCAGGTCTGAATCCTGACTTTCCACCAGCGGTATAAGCATCTGTAGATCTTCTCCTCTTAGAAGCTGTATAGTGATTAACCATTGTATCCATACATCCAGAAGTTACACCAAAAAACAATTTGGGAGCACCTAATTTCTTAAAGTCTCTTAGATCATCTTGCCAATTTGGTTGAGCTATGATGGCCACCTTAAGCCCCATACTCTCCAGAATACGACCGATAACTGCTGATCCAAATGCTGGATGATCTACATATGCATCTCCTGAGATAAGAATGACATCGAGTTCTGTCCATCCTCTATTCTCTACTTCCTTCTTAGTCGTAGGCAGCCAGTCTGTTATAGGTCTTGTTGTATTCATTGCTTATAAAGATACTACAAGCATTACTAATTTGTTGGAGGTATTGATTTATTTATAACTTCAACATTCTCCAGCTATAATAGACCTATTATTATATTACTTCTACTAGCGAATCATAAATATCATTATCACTATCACCTGACTCATATTGCGCAAGTTGTGTGATATGGCGAAATGGAGTATATGCCATTGGAAACAGCATTGAATAAGTAATAAAAAGACCGACACATAGTCCTATAATTCCTGATATCGCAATCAATCCTACAACGATAAAATAAAAGAATAACATTATAGGGTGCTTGAAAAATAACTTGACGCTATACTTAACACTATCTACTAAGGACAACTTATAGAAAATTATAAATTGAGGTGCATAGGCAATAGCAAAGCCTACAATTATAAATGGAATAACCGCTAATAAGATCAACGGAGAAATATTCTCAATCATTTCTAAAACTGCTTCCTCAACTCCTGAGAGAACATCCATATTAATATCCATCATTAAGAATAGAGGCGCTATCAAGGCGACCATTGTCACTACGTAGATTGCATAAAGGCTTATGATCTTCCCTGCATGCTCTGTGACATCGAAAAAAGCACCAAATTCAGGTCTTTCTTTATTAGCCAACTTATGAGTGAAAATATAAGCTCCAGCTACTAATAACGGTGATACTATTATCTGATTAACGACAGGACCTACAATAGGTATAAGTCCTATCACACCTGTTACTACCATCATTAGAATCCCAAAGGCAATGTAAAGTCCAGCTTGCTCTTTCCACAACTCAAAACCACGACTAATATAGTCTCCAAATCTAAATTGACTAGTCGCAATAGCTGTATCGAGATGTTGTTTCGTTTTGTTTGTCATGATATAAATATAAAAAATTAATACAAATAGTCTAAGACCATTTTACCATCAGAATATCAGATATCTTTTAAAAATCTTTATCCGAAACCTTATACCATTTTAATATTAGAATGTCGGTTATATTATAATAGAATTAGTCAATCTCTGCGTTAATAATACTCATCATTACGTGTGCCGCCCACGGCGGTAGCAAGCGCTATGACTCAGCCCACCCACTTTCGTGGTTCACTTTTTTCGAGTATTGTCATACTCGATTCGTCTACAACCAAATCATTCGTTCATGCCTTAATCTTAACAAATTCTCATCTATAATCTTTTCCGACACCTTAAAATTTAAATGGTATTATAATTCAATTGGTCTCAGACATGTCTCTCTCACCAATGATGAAGATTACACTCCGAAAGCAACTTTAAGAAAATTTGGATCTTCTGGATTTAAAGAATAGAAAATACACTATCGCAAAAAGAATAATCTAAAGGATCATTAGAAGCTATAATGACTGTCTTTTCTTTAGCATAATGGACAAGCATATCTTGATACCATGATTTCCTTTGTCCATCTAAGAACGATGTAGGCTCATCCATAATTAGAAGTGGTACATCCATGCAACATGCAAGTGCAATACTCAATCGTTGTTTCATTCCTGAAGAGAAGCTACTTATGGTTTGATTTTTTTCTCTTTTCAGATCTGCAAGCTCTAAGAATTCTTTGGCATCAGATATTAGGAATTTTTTGAAGTGAGAGTAGTGTTTATATATTTCTGTGGGTGTAAATTCTTCATCTAATTCTGCGTAAGCAGCTGACATTGAGATATGCTGATATATATTGTCCCGTTGTATATTATTACCGTTATGACTATAGACGATATTACCTTTAGTGCATGATAGGTAACCGGCTATGATTTGAATTAGTGTAGATTTTCCACTTCCATTGGGACCAGTAATAGCAATCTTAGACTTGGAAGGTATCTGAACAGAAAAATCTTTAATAACCCATCCCGTGGTGTAGCGCTTACTGATATTATCTACGCATATAAGCATACTTAATCTGCGCTTATTAGACTCTGAAATCCTCTCATTAATCCCCTTTCAGATTGATCTATGAAATCTAATATTATTTGCCTTTCTGGACTATCCTCCATTTGTGTATTGATATGCTCAGTCGCTTTACTAATAGACCAGCCTTTGACAAATAGGTATCTGTAGATGTCCTGAATTATATTAATGGATTGTGCAGTGTATCCTCTTCTCTCAAGTCCTACTCGATTAACACCTACATATGAGAGTGGTTCTCTTCCAGCTTTGACAAATGGTGGTACATTCTTTCTTACGAGACTACCTCCTGTGATATATGAATGGCTGCCTATGGTAACGAATTGTTGTATCGCCGTCATACCGCCGATAGACACATGTTCTCCTATAATTACATGCCCTGCGATATTAACTGCATTAGCTATAATACAATGCTTCTTGATATGACAATCATGAGCGACATGCACATAAGCCATGAGTAGAGTATTGTCTTCGACTATAGTCTTACCGTAAGCTACTGTACCCTTATTGATAGTCACACACTCTCTTATCATCACATTATCCCCTATCTCTACGGAAGTTTCTTCTCCATTATATTTAAGATCTTGGGGATCAGCACCTATGACTGCACAAGGAAAAATTTTAGCATTTTTTCCGATAGTTGTATTACCGTATATGACAGCTTGTGAGCCTATCCAGCTCCCGTCTCCGATGACAGCATTATCATGCACACATGCAAAGGGTTCAATAGTAACATTATTTCCTACTACTGCGTTCTCATGTACAAAAGCTCTTGGATGGATCAAATTATGGACGTTTTATTATCTGTGCAGTTAATTCGCCTTCAGATACAATAGACTCTCCGACGTAAGCTGTCCCTTGCATATGTACGATACCTCTTCTTATAGGACTTAGTAACTCCATTTTAAGCAACAGTGTATCACCAGGCTTTACCATTTTTTTGAATTTTACATTATCCATTTTCAGAAAGTAAGTATCCCAGTTCCCTGGAATTTCTACTGTCGTTAATGCTAATATACCTCCAGTCTGTGCCAATGCTTCCATCTGGAGTACACCTGGAAAAACAGGATTACCAGGGAAATGTCCCGGAAAGAAATTCTCATTACTAGTGACATTCTTTACACCTACAACTTGCTTATCAGTAACTTGAATAATCTTATCTACTAACAAGAAAGGATAACGATGAGGAATGAGTGATTTAATAGCTTCTATGTCATACAATGGCTCTACTGTAGGATCGTAGATTGGTAGTCCTTTTAATTTTCTTCTTTTTACAGCTGCCTTTTTGAGAAATTTAGCGAAAGCAACATTACCTGTATGGCCTGGTCGCTTAGCAATTATTTTGCCTCTAATAGGCTTTCTTAATAAATAGAGATCACCGATTAAGTCCAGTAACTTATGTCTTGCTGGCTCATTGGGGAATTGTAGAGTCAATCCATTTAGGATTCCATTATCGACGACAAGATCTACATCTACATTAAATTTCTGAGCCAGAGTTTTTACTCTATCTGCAGAATAATCTTTGTGGCTGAATACGATGGCATTATCTACTCTACCACCCTTGATAACTCCTTTAGAGGCGAGCTCTTCTAATTCGTTAACAAATACAAATGTTCTGCTTCCAGCAATTTCATCACTGTAAGAAACTTCGGGTCGATACATAGCCACTTGACGGCCTACCTTAGAATTGTATTCTATTATGGAAGTATATTCAAATTCTTCACCTTCTTTGCATGGAATATACATGTATTCCGCCTTGCTATCAGGGTCTGTAAATTCTAAAGTTTTATCAAATTCTATGTAGTCTCTTTCTCCATCTTGTTCCTCTATTCCTGCAGCAGTTATCGCTTTTACAAAAGGCATGGCACTACCATCTAATATTGGAATCTCAGGTCCATTTAATTCTACAAGAACATTATCGATACCCATACCCAAGAATGCAGACAAGAGATGCTCTATGGTGTGTATACAGACTTCATCATTTTTGATAGTCGTACTTCTAAAAGTGGAATCTACATTGGTGATATTAGCAGGGATAGAAGGTTGTCCTTCTACATCCAATCTTCTGAATGTAACGCCTGTCCCTACCTCAGAAGGAAGGCAAGTTAATTTTACATTGACCCCAGTATGAAGACCGATACCTTCTAAGTCAAACTTCTGCTTTAATGTACACTGCTTCATATTTGATCGCCTCTCTCAGTTAGCAATTTTAGTTGCTTTTCTAACTGGATTATTTTGGATTGAAGGTCGGGTAAATTCTTGTATATAGCAAAGGATTTCAGATAATTGTCATAATTTATGGCAGGCGTACCATACCATTTTGTATTTTCCTTTCTTGTGGATTTAGTCATACCACTTTGGCCTTGTATAAGAGTCCTATCTGCTATATTTATATGCCCTACTAATGCAGCTTGCCCACCGATCTGACAGTTAGCTCCTACCTTGGTGCTGCCGGCGATTCCTGCCTGTGCTGCTATCACTGTATTCTTACCTATCTCTACATTATGGGCGACTTGGATAAGGTTATCGAGCTTTACGCCTTTTCTTATAAGAGTTGAGCCCATAGTTGCTCTATCTACCACAGTATTAGCCCCTATTTCTACATCATCTTCTATCACTACATTACCTATATGAGGTATCTTCTTAAATGTACCATTCTTAAGGGGTGCAAACCCAAATCCGTCGGACCCTATGATAACATTAGAATGAAGGATTACATTATCACCTATGATAGCGTCATTGTATATCTTAACACCAGGATATAATGTACAATTTTTACCAATTGTGACATTTTTACCCACATAGGCGTGACTCATAATTACTGTATGCTCGCCTATCCTTGAGCTATCCTTGATAACAGCAAAAGCATCGATCTTACACTTAGAGTGCACATATGCAGACTTAGCTATAGATGCTGCTGCTGATATCACATAATTCTGATTGCTATGATTACCGAATATTGCCAATAAGTCTGCAAGAGACTCATAGACGTTATCTACTGCAATAGTAGGTACATTTAGGTCTATATCTTGCCACTCTTTGTGAAGAAGTATCGCAGATGCACGGGTTTTCTTTGCTGTTCTTATGTACTTATCATTAGAGAGAAAGGCTATCTGGCCTTCTTCGGCACTTTCCAGATTAGAAGCACCATTAATAATGATATCTCCGTCTCCGGAGACAATGCCACCTATCTGCTCAGCAATAGTTTTTAGGGTGTATGTCATAGTTGTAGTTGCGGTATTACTTCTTGATCACTAAGATACTAATCCGACTAAAACAATATCTATACCACATAAACTAACAAAAAGATAGTGCCTAATAAGACAATTGCTTAACATGCACTATATCAATGAATTAGGTATAAATGAGTTGATTTAGAGTAATAATCATAGCTATTAGAAGTAAAATAGAGTTTAGTTTTTTCGTATTACATTCATTAAACGCAAAATTAGTTACGGATATTTATACCCAAACAAAAAAAATTGCGAAGACTCATAATAATTGGTTCCAAAGGCAGTGATCTTGCTCTATTACAAGAGAATGACCTCAAAAAAAAATTAAGTGATAAGGGCTTTATATCAGAGGTAAGAGCCATTAGTACTAAGGAAAGTGATGCTCAAGACCTTAATTCTGATAAAACAGAAGCTAGAAGCACCACTATCACAGCATTAAATAAAGAACTAGCTTCTAAGCGCATAGATATAGCTGTGCATTTTCTTATGGACTTACCTACAACAGCTATCCCAGGATTAGTGATAGGGGCTTTATCAAAGAGAGAGGACCCTTCCGACCTCCTCCTTATTAATAATGATGCTGTAGTTATGAGTAATGATCTGAGATTAAAAGATGGTGCCACTATAGGAACGTCATCACTTAGGCGCCAGCGTATCATCAAAGACTTAGCTACTCAGGTCACCATAAGTGATATAAATGGCAATACTCTGCAACGAATACAACAGCTCAAGGATGGATCTTATGATGCCATCATACTTGCAAGTGCAGAAGTCCATAGCTTAGACATAGATCTGGAAGGCTTTCAGACTATAAAACTTAATCCTAAAGAATTTGCGCCAGCCGCAGGTCAGGGCGTTATAGCATATCAATGTAGAGCTGAGGATACAGAATTACGTAAAGCTCTATCTACTATACATGACAAAAGCACATCAGAGGTAACAAATGTGGAACGAAAAGTGCTTAAGTTGATGGATGGAAGTTATGATACGCCTCTTGGTGTATATGTAGAAAAGGATGTAAGTGGCTACTTCCATGTATGGGCCAGTTATGCTCCATCAGAAAACGCAAAACCGATTAAAATAAATCTATCACAAAGTACGTCACATCAACTGGCAGAAAAGGTAGTAGAACAATTAAGAAATAACAACAAATAAAATAAATGTATTTAATATTCGATTGCTCAGGAATAGATAAACCTAAAAGTTGGAAGGCTCCATTTTCGGATACTTTTAATTGGCCGAGGATAATCCATATGTCATGGATTATTTTAGATAAAGATCTCAAACCTACAGATGATTTTGACGAAATCATTATTCCTGAAGGTTATACATTCAATGAAAAAATACAAAAGAAGGTCAGTATCGAGCAAGAGGATATCGACACTAAAGGCAATCCATTGAGTGACGTATTGGAAGCATTTGAGAAATCTCTAAAAGAGGCACAGTATGTCATCGCTCATAATATGAATTATAACGAAAATGTACTGGCTGCAGAATATCTGCGTAAAGGAATCAGACATTCTCTTTTTCTGAAGGAGAGAATATGCCTCATGCAAGAGAGCACATTCTACTGTAAGCTAAAAGGTAAAGGCGCAGGATACAAGTGGCCTACTTTGACTGAGTTACATGCCATCATATTCAAGAAAGCCTACTCGCCACCTAATAATGCAAGAGCAGATGTAATAGCCGCTACGAGATGCTTTAAAGCTCTCATGATGGGTAAGCAATTAGATGACTTATTTGATGAGGAATGAATAAAGCTATAAAGCAGAAAATTATAAATGTCTGCAATAAAAAGATTGAATTAAAAGGAGATAACGTCGGACTTTCCTTTTATGCGTTTTTTGCTAATAAGAACACTGAGCCAGAACTATTAATGGAAGTAGCCGAATGGTGGATCTTGAAACATAAATTGGATCATTTCGAGAAAGCGATTAAAATTCGAGAATTGATTAAAGCTAATCTGTAATTATTGGATATACATGACAAAGCCTATCTCAATTTTTATATCAAAATCACTTAAAGATAAGTCGCCATTTCAAAAATTAATAAGTGATGGTTACAATATTATTGCTCAGTCATTAATAGATATTAAATCTATAGAAATTCAGGATTATCCAGCTACAGATTGGATCTTCTTTAGTACTGCTAATAGTGTCAAGCATTTCTTTAGTACGCAAAAGCATTCTACTAATTATCAGTATGGCGTTATAGATACCGGTGCTGCTACAGTATTCTATAATATCACAGGTATGTCTCCTAAGTATACAGGTAACGGTATACCTGGGGATGTTGCTGAAAATTTCATCACTTACGAGAAAGGCAAATCTATACTAATCGTCAAGGCGAAAAATTCTAAGAACACTATCCACGTCTTATTATCAGAATACATGACTTGTAGTGATCTTATCGTCTACGAAAATAAAATCAAAAAAGAGTTTGATATCCCACCTTGTTCTCATCTCATATTTACCAATCCGATCAGTGTAGAGGCGTACTTTACGAAGTATGATTACAATATGGAGGATCTTTATGCTATAGATGGGCCTACTGCAGCTTGTATAAAACAACTAACTGGATATAATGCTTCTGTACCAGAAATTACATCTGATTATGGACTTTATAGAATAGTCAAAAAAGAATTAGAAATGTAAGTAGCTGATTACTATGACTAAGATAAAACCTACCTTATTTAAATATATCATATATCCTATTAAATACATCGGCAAGGTCTCCGATACCGTTCACTTTTTGCGATACACCTGAATTATTGTAGTATTCGAATACTGGAGATGTTTTTTCGTTATACTCTACTATTCTTTTTCTGATAACTTCTTCGTTCTGATCATCAGGTCTGTTAGATGTCTTGCCACGTTCTAATAATCTTTTGACGATCTCTTCGTCATCTACTTCTAAGGCTATAAGATGTGTTACTTTGGTATCTCTTCCCTTAAGTAATCTATCAAGCGCTTCAGCTTGAGCAATTGTACGTGGAAATCCATCAAAAATATACCCATGTGGATTAGGTGTATTATTCAACTTATTCTCTAACATACCTATAGTTACCTCATCTGGTACGAGAGACCCTTCATCCATATACTCCTTAGCCTTTCTACCTAATGGTGTATCATTACCTATTTCATATCTGAATAAATCTCCTGTAGATATATGTGTCAGGCCAAACTTTGATACGATAGTTGTGGCTTGAGTGCCTTTGCCAGAACCTGGGGGACCAAATAGGATTAAATTAATCATGATAAAAAGGATAAAGGTTATTTAAATTGGTATTTAGAATCCAATGCAAACAGAAATAGCGCTATAAATAAGTCCTTACGAATGCAATTTTGGAACGCCAATAACTGCTAGTATTTACATCCTCTAATATAACACCTTTGGAGGAAGTGGCATGGATAACCCATATTTCAGGGCCTTTAATCTTAGTTATGACGCCTACATGATTAATTTCTCCTCTTTTACGGAAGAATATAAGATCGCCTTTCTTGGCCTTCTTAGTTTTTATTTTTTTGCCAGATTTGGCTTGCAAGTATGATCCATGTTGTAGATCAATCTTCAGTGCTCGGTCATATACATATTGCGTAAATCCAGAACAATCAAAACCTGAAGGACTACTTCCAGCGGATCTATACCTCGTATTGAGATAGTCCATGGCCGTGTCTACAATCTTATCACGATCCCTCTTACCGCCTTCTCCATGCGGAGTGAATCCATAGATCGCAGGCAAGACTAACAGCAAGAACACTAAAGAATGCTTCATAAGGTATGCTATAAAAAAAATTAGCCTACCAAAATATTTTGATAGGCTAATTATATATCAACAATCATTCCTTTTAGAATAAAGGAAATAGATGTAGTCTTATTTCGCTTCTGCCGCTGCTTCAGCACCTTCTGCTGCTTCATCACCTCCAGCTGCAGCTGCTGCTGCTGCTTCTGCTTCTTCTTCCGCTGCTAATGACTTAACTGCTCTTGGAACTTCTACTGTAGCTACTGGTGTAGCTTCATTAACAAGTATCTCAAGGTTATCGTTAGCCTCTATATCTTTTATTCTCACTGCGGCACCTAATTCAAGCTCAGAGATATCAATGAATAGCTCATCTACCATATTAGTAGGATCTACTTTTACCTTAACTTTTCTAAGCGTCTGCATTAATTTACCTCCACCTCTAACTCCTGGAGATTCTCCTTTAAACTTAACTGGGATTTCAACTTTTACTTTTCTACCGTTTTCGATAGCTAAGAAGTCGATGTGCACTATATTATCTGTAGTCGGGTGATACTGCACATCTTTTACGATGCAGTTGAGCTTTTTAGTACCTGTATCTACCTCAGCTAATTTAAATGCTGGTGTATATATTAAGTGCTTTACTTCATTAATGTGAGTACTTACGTGCTCAAGGTGCTCGCCACCGTATATTACTGCAGGAATTCTGCCTGCTTTCCTAATTGTAGCTGCTTTGACTTTAACGTCTCTTGTCTCTACTTTTAATGCTATAGTTTCCATTTTTTTCTTTCTAATATGTGTAAAAGGGCTGCAAAGATAGAAAATTTCTTAATTGCAGTAAAGTTTATTATTTATCAACAAATAAAGCTGATATGGATTTAAATTCATGTGTATTTCTGATAGCCTTAGAGAAGAGCTTAGCACACGATAATACCTTAATCTTAGGTGATGTCTGCTTAAGAGGTATCGTATCGGTAACGATTAATTCCGTCAAAACAGATTTTTCAATATTCTCATAAGCTTTGCCTGACAATACAGCATGTGTAGCCAATGCTCGTACACTCTTAGCGCCTTTATCCATAATGGCTTTAGCTGCCTTGCATAGTGTCCCTGCAGTATCTACAAGATCATCTACCATAATGACATCTGCACCTTCGACCTCTCCTATCACAGTGATACTCTCCACTTCGTTGGCTATTTTTCTTACTTTATCACATATAACAAGGTCTCTTTTAAAATACTTAGCAAAGCTTCTTGCTCGCTTAACGCCCCCTACATCAGGTGAAGCAAATATGACATTGCTTGTATCTGACTTCTTAAGATAAGGCATGAATATCGCCTCTCCCTTGAGATGATCTAATGGAATATCAAAGAAACCTTGGATCTGATCAGCATGGAGATCCATAGTAACGACTCGATTAACCCCTGCTGATTCTAGCAATGTTGCTATCAACTTAGCAGATATAGGAACTCTTGGCTTGTCTTTTCTATCCTGACGAGCATAACCAAAATAAGGTATGACCGCAGTGATATACCCCGCAGATGCTCTCTTAGCAGCATCTATAAGAAGTAGTAATTCTAATAGGTTGTCCGCAGGAGCCGTCGTAGATTGTATGAAGAATACATAAGAGCCCCTCACGGACTCCGATATGATAGTCTGCATCTCTCCGTCGCTGAACTTCTTAAGCTCGATCTGACCTAAGGGCTCGCCGTAGTAGTCTGCAATTTTATCAGCCAAAATTATTGACTCGCTTCCTGAAAAGAGTTTTACTTCTAACATTATTTTAGATATGTTTGACGAAAATAATATTAATATCCACCAGAGAAAAAATAAATCAATTTCTTTAGCATGGGGCTTGCTTATTATTCTCAGTTTAATCTGGGGAAGCTCCTTTATATTGATCAAAAAATCGCTGATAAGTTTCACGCCTCTTCAGGTTGGATCGGGACGTATCGTATTTGCTTTTATCGCTTTTCTACCCTTATTCATCTATCAGTATAAGTCTATCAACTGGCAGAAGATCAAGCCTCTTATTATTGTAGGACTATGCGGTAGCGGGTTTCCAGCTATCTTATACGCCATCGGACAATCACAATTACCGTCTGCCGTCGCTGGTGTACTGAATAGTCTCACGCCGATCGCTACATTGCTCATATCCATATTGCTTTTCAGAAAGAAATTTAACATAAGCCAGATGTATGGCGTACTCATAGGGCTGATAGGTGTAAGTATTATTTTTTTTATAAAAGAAAATGATAGTCTTGCATTCCCCATATTCTATGCAGGACTTATCGTCATCGCCACAATCTGTTACGGAATCAGTGCTAATACAGTAAGTCATTATCTCTCAGGTATGAGACCTATTATGATCAGCACACTGTCATTTGTGATCATAGGTCCTTTCGCTATGGCATATCTTCTCAGCACTGACTTCATACATATCATATCACATACGGAGGGTGCTGGCTGGTCGCTGGCGGCATTAATGGTCCTCTCCATCATATGCACATTCCTCGCTAATATTCTTTTCTTTAAACTTATACAGATCACAGAACCTGTATTCTCATCCACGGTGAGTTACCTTATTCCATTTGTAGCTTTAGGCTGGGGATTTCTCGATGGAGAGTATATCAGCATCTATCACTTCTTAGCCCTAAGTCTCATCTTAGGAGGGATTGTCGTTGTTAAATTTTCTAAGTTAAAGGAGGAGGGGGTGTGATGGTGTAGCGGTGTAAGGGTGTAAAGGTGTTGAGGTGTTGAGGTGTAACGGTGTAACGGTGTAACGGTGTAAGGGTGTAAGGGTGTAAAGGTGTGACGGTGTTGAGGTATAAGGGTTGAAGGGTTAAAGGGAAAAAATCCGTGTAATCCCACAATCCTCCTAAATCCGTGATTCCCACAAAAGAGGAACAAGGTTTAAGAACTAAATGGATGAATCATTTCAGACACCTAATTATCTTATATACATAATATTCTTAGGTATAAATCGTTTTTTCTTTATACTTTAGTATTTATGAAGTCAAAACTATTTAGAGGTAGCCTTGATACCATTATTATAAAACTCCTGTCGGAGAATGATTCTATGTACGGTTACGAGATCACTCAGAAGGTCAAAGAAATGACAGCAGGGCAATTTTCGATAACAGAAGGAGCTCTATATCCTGCACTTCACAAGCTGGAAGCTAAAGGGCTATTGGACTCTGAGACAAAGAGTATCGGTAACCGCTTCCGAAAATATTACAGCCTTACTAAAGATGGTGAAAAAGAAGTCAGCACTATGATGGCTGACATGCAGCAATTCATCAACAGCATACAGATGGTTCTTAATCCTAAACTTTCTTAATCATGGAAACAAGAATACAACTCACCGAAGAACAAGTTGGTAAGCTTTTCGATTTTGTAAAAAGTAAATTTGTCAGATTCGAGGATCTCAAATATGAGCTTGTAGATCATTTAGCTTCTTCTATAGAGGATCTACAAAATCAATATCCCGAGATGACTTTTGATAAGGGACTTAAAGAGACATATAGTAGATTTCCGATTACAGGGTTTACAAATTTTGTAGCAGAAAAACAGAAAGCATTATCGAGGTATTGGATGCGAAAGTTTTTCTCTTACTATATCGAGTTTTTTAAGCTTCCCAAAATTATCCTACTTGTAGCAATAGCATTTTCCGTATGGACTATGTTCCAACTAATACCTCATGGCTTTATGTACATACTAATGGTTGCCTATGCCGGAGCTTTATTTATCAAAGACATTTCATTAGCCAAGAGACTCGGAAAAAGGGTTCATAAATATATGTTTATGTCGACCTATTTTGGTCAGCTCTTTTCTATAAACACGATTTTGTTCTATTTAATAATTCAATTGCCAATAGCAGATTTTTGGAATATCGTATATCCATTATGGATGACCATTACATTATCTATAATTATAGCATTAGAGACAACAATTAATTACGCCATAACTGTCGTATTCCCCAAAATGCTTGAAGAGGAAATTAACACTAAATATGCTCATCTCAACATCAAGATAGCGATATGAAAAATCAACTTCCACAAGAGGAGATTCAAAAGCTTTTTGATTTTGTCGAAAGCAAAAACGTGCCATATAAAGATGTGCAATACGAGATCGTCGATCACCTTGCTTCCGCTATGGAGGTTATGAAGGAAGAAAATCCTGAGTGGCCATACAGCCTATGCTTGCAAGAGGTCTACAATAAATTTCCTATTACGGGATTTGCTTTATTGCAGATGGAGAAGGAGGAAGCTCTGAATAAGTATTGGAGAAAAAGGCTGATGCCTTACCTCTTTGAATATTTTAAATTGCCTAAGATCATTATCACATTAGCCATATTCTTTGGACTACAGCAATTTTTTAATACTATCGAGCCGATAGAAGTTGGATTATGGGAATATGGCTTAACACCTAATACGTTGATTTATTTTATGGCTATGATATTAGTTGCTTTTATCAGCATCATATATAAAAAACGTTATAACAGACTGGGAGAATCCTACGACAAACTGGAAGCTGATAGTGAAAATTTCTTGTACATCAAATCATTTAATACAGCTACTCATATTCTCACTTGCAGTCTTGAATCTATCCCAGTGTATATAGCCCTAATTATACTCCCTGAATATGGAGCCTTAGTTTTTCATGGTATCCATAGTTATTTATTAGCTTGGTTTATAGTAGGATTATTAATTCATTGGCATCTGACATTATCTGTATTTCCTCTTCTGCTAAGAGCAGAAGCTGAACAAAAATATGCTCATATCAATATGAAATTAGCATGAGTAAAAATCAACTTTCACAAGAGGAGATTCAAAAGCTTTTTGATTTTGTCGAAAGCAAAAACGTGCCATATAAAGATGTGCAATATGAGATTGTAGATCACCTGGCTTCTGCTATCGAAGATCTTAAAGGAGAGAATCCTGAGTGGTCATATGATCTATGCCTCAAAGAGATCTACAATAAGTTTCCTATTACGGGATTTGCTATGTTACAATTAGAGAAAGAAAAGGCTCTAAATAAATATTGGAGGAATAAGATGCTGCCATATTTCATAGATTTTTTTAAGCTGCCTAAGATAATTCTAACAATTGCTATTTTTCTTATTTTTCAGCAGACGGCGTCTATGATAGGGGCTATAGATTTCACCTTTGCAAAAAGTTATATCGATAATGGCTTGACATCTACACTCTACATTATCCTTGGTATTCAAACATTTAGAAGATGGAAATTGACCAAAAGAAATGGTAAAGCAGACGAATACCTATGCATAAAAGGCTTCACTAAGACTTATAACTTTCTCTTCCTCCTATCATTTCTTACTCCTTTTATAATCTTTCAAATCAAAATTATGATAGGTGGTTATGTCGTGAATTTTGGAGGTATCAATAGCTATATAATTGCATTACTGTTGAGTGTAATGCTACTATGTTTGTATTTAAAAAAATATGTTTTTATGGACTTATTAATTAGTGACATGGAGCAAAAATATAGGCACCTTAACATGAGCCACCAAAGCATCTACAAAGCTGTGAAATACTATGAAAACAACTTGGAGGACTCCATTCATTAGTTGTAATTTCCTTCTTTTATAAAGTAGATACTGTTCACATATTGTCCTTCTCGGATTAAGGTCGAACCTTTAGCAACAGTTAAAGACTTAGAAATAGAATATAGGTACTCCTCAGCTTTCAGGCTTAGAGGTATACTGCTTTTAATTTGTTCTATTAGTTCTTTCAATTCTATATTCTAATTATTTTTACATAGCTAAAACTTGCTTTTCTACACAGCATGTTGTGAGAGCTAATATATTGGAAATTTGTGTTAAGGATATAGCATTCCATCATACATCTAATAAATAAATATCTGAATCACGGATTGAAGAAAATGACTCAGATGACACGAATTACAGATACGTGATTTACAAATATTACTCTTATAAGCAGACATATGCAGAGTCACTGAGCCATTACCCTTACCCTTACCCTTTTCACCCTTAAGTCTTTATTCCTTTATACCTTATTTAAACCTCTCCTTATCTCCATTAGAACAGAAAAGAACTTGAGCAGACTTCGACGTGACTAATGTACAAGAATCAATAGTCCATTATACCTTTACATCTTTACACCTTTATTCCTCTATTTTTCCTTCACTCCCCTTCCCCTCCTTCTGGCTTCATCTGTGGAAACAAAAGTACATCTTGTATAGAGTTTGAATTCGTCATGATCATAGCGAGTCTATCAATACCGATTCCGATACCTGCCGCTGGCGGCATACCGTACTCTAATGCACGGAGGTAGTCTTCATCAAGCATCATTGCTTCCTCATCACCACGCTTAGCGAGTTCGAGTTGGTGCTCGAATCTTTGTCGCTGATCGATAGGATCATTTAATTCTGAGAAGGCGTTACATATTTCTTTGGCATTACATATACCTTCAAATCTTTCTACGAGTCCTTCATGCTCTCTGTGCTTTTTAGCAAGTGGTGACATCTCGACAGGATAATTCGTTATGAATGTCGGTTGTATGAGCTGGTGCTCACATTTCTCACCGAAGATTTCATCTATGATTTTTCCTCGTGCCATTGTTTTATCGATATGGACGCCCATTTTTTCTGCTGCGGCACGCATCTCTTCTTCTGACATCTCCGATACATCTACACCAGTAAAATGTTCTATGGCACCATACATCGTATATCTCTTCCATGGTCTCGCAAAACTGATAACATTATCTCCGACTTGTACATCTGTCGTACCATGGACTTGCAATGCAACATACTCCAGCATCTCTTCTGTGAAGTCCATCATCCATTCATAATCCTTATAAGCCACGTACAACTCCATCAGTGTAAATTCTGGATTATGAAAGCGACTCATACCCTCATTACGGAAGTCTTTGGCAAATTCATAAACGCCATCGAAACCTCCAACTATAAGTCTCTTCAAGTAGAGCTCATTAGCGATACGAAGATAGAAGGTTGTGTCTAATGTATTATGGTGTGTCTTAAAAGGTCTCGCTGCTGCACCACCATGTATAGGCTGAAGTATAGGCGTCTCTACTTCTAGGTAAGAACGATCATTCATGAAATTCCTCATGGCATTGATCATCTTAGATCTTTTGACGAAAGTCTCTCTTACTTCTGGATTAACATTAAGATCTACATATCGCTGTCTGTACTTGAATTCTGGGTCAGAGACTTCATCATAGACTTGACCGTCAGCATCTGTCTTCACTATTGGTAGCGGCTTGATAGATTTACTAAGTAACTTAAAATCTGTGACGTGGACAGATAATGTACCCGTCTGGGTTATAAAAGCATACCCTTTAATACCCACAAAATCACCGAGGTCGATAAGCTTCTTGAATACCTTGTTATATAGATCTTTGTTCTCACCTGGACAGATATCATCTCGACTGACATATATCTGCATTCTTCCAGTACTATCTTGCAGCTCAGCAAAAGAAGCTTTCCCCATGATCCTACGACTCATAAGTCTCCCGGCAAAGCTAATTTCTTTAAAATCATCTTCATTACCTTCATAGCCCTCATGTATCTGTTTAGAAGTATGACTTACAGGGAAAGTCTCATTAGGATAAGGGTTAATATTTAAATCTATGATTTTCTGTAAGTTATCTCGTCTTACTACTTCTTGCTCACTTAGCTTTTGTGACATAATGTTATTTTGTTGGTATGAGCGACAAATTTAATATTTAATTTACTCTGCAAGGAGCTTTACGGTAGCTCTATTTCGTTATATTGTTGAAGCATGATAATATAAACTACCATACCTTTGAGACTCGTATTATTAAGACCTGTTATAATGAGATGTTACCTTTTTAGTTTTGCCACCCTTGTAGGCATAGTATTTTTATGTGCTCAGACGCCTATAGTTCTTGAGGCTGGCCCTGTTTCCTATACTAATATTGATGGTTTTGTAGATGATGAGTATCCACTTGACATAGAGGATTGTTCTTCTATAGTCTACGAGGTTGTATACAGCTTCTCACTACCATGGACGGGAGCTCCTGGTAATATGGAACATAACTTAGAATGTATAGCGCCAGCGTGCCCCGGTGACCCATCTGATCCTCAAGCCCCTGGATGTGATAATTGCTGGGACTTTATGGACATACAATCAAAACTCGACGGTATCACAGTAGATAATGAAACCATAGGAACTGTTGATAACCTAAATCAATTTGGCACCTACTCTTACGGACCAATCTGCACGGATGGTGCTAACACTGCCTCTATAGCAATCCGCAATCAAAATAATACGACTGATGAGACCAATACTTTCTCTAACGTAACGATAGTATGCTGGGAAGCAGCACCTGAGATTACAACAAGCTCTCCTATATGTGCTGGAGCAGACCTACTTTTAGATGGACTCGTAGAAAACATTAATGATGTAGACACATGGCTATGGAGTAATAGTGGCGCTGGTAACATTAACGACCCCGCAAGTCAATTTACTTTTGCTACCGATGCTGAAGACGGCGAGACTTACTCACTCACAACAATAGATAATAATGCTTGTACCGCTACCGCTATGGAATCTATAAGTGCTGCCGCAGTATTTACTGCTCAACTTTCTGGCGGAGGCACGACTTGCATAAATAATTGCACAGATAGCTCTAGTGACATCATAATGGGAATTACAGGTGGATCAGGAAATTATAATGTATCATTTAATATTAATAATGGAAATATACCTTTCCCATTCGATATAACAGTTGATGATTTCAACGAAGTCTTTAGAATTTGCATTGAAGATGGAGCATTTCCTTCTGCAGATGCAAGTCAGGACCCTACAGTTATTACTGTCCCGCCAAATATTTTTCCATTGACAATAGAAATAGATGGTATTACTGATGATACAGGATGTACAGGTGTTATCTTAGGTGGTTCTGTTACAATAGATATTGCTCCACAACCTGACATAGTAGCTCCTACAGCATTAAGTTACTGTACTCAAGCTGATGGAACTATAGATTTAACGCAATATGATGATGACATTAATGGAGGAGATAACTCTCTTGATGTCATTTATTATGAGACTGCTGACTTCGATGATGAGATCTCTAACCCAAGCAATTATCTACCACAAGTGAATTCTGTATGTGCTGTCACATATGATGGTAGATGCTTTTCTGATTTTGTCTGCTTCGGAATAGAATTTAATGTGCAACCGATTATAAATAACGTTATGGATATCGTCGACTGCAGTGATGATATGTATCTTCTACCTGCAGTAGGAACCATAGCTGACATTTCTCCAGTTGGCTCATTCCAAGGGTATTTTGCAGATGCTGCTGGCACAATGGGCCCCTTATCACTTGTACCTGTCACAACAACTCAATTATTTCTAATTTCTGAAGGGACGGACCCTTGTCTTGATGTTTCTGTTCCCGTAATATTGGACCTTACACCTAATCCAGTGATCGATTCTCCTGGTAATCTTCTGGGAGGTTGTGGAGCAGTGGAGCTTCCTCTGCCTTCTGGCTCTAATATTAACAGCTTTGAATACAACACCGTCGAAGATGGGTCAGGTACACCTTATCTTGCTGGTGATGAATTAACTTCAGCTGATGGTATCCCTACAATATTCCTTATTGCAACCAATGCTAACGGATGTACAGATATATTAGAGATAACAATAGACATAACAAGCTCAGTTACCTACTCTGCTGCGATACCTACAGCTATCTGTGACTCCTTAGTACTGCCTGCTATTACGCCTACTACGCCTACAGTCGCTTACTATACTATGACTGGAGGGACAGGTATGGCACTTGCGCCAGGTACGGTATTACAAGCGCCATATAATCAGACTTTATTCTTATTCGATCCTAATCAGGATCCTTCTTGTGCAGCCGAAGTACCTGTAAGCGTTGTCATTAATAATTCGCCAATGACAACTTTGCCTGCTGACACGTCAGCTTGCGACTACTATATATTAGATAATATTCCTGGAACAACGAATACTCCAGATTATACAATTTCCCCTATCGTATTTCCGAGTTCTTATAGAAATGTAGGTGATACAATAAGAAACAGCACACGCATATATATATTAGATACTATTGGTACATGTACCCTTTTTGATTCTTTAGATATCAATGTAGTACTTTCACCAAATGTGGGCATGGAAACTACTATTTTTGCCTGCGAAGGCTACAGCAGTTCCGATTTAGATCTTATATCCATAATAGGTAACCCCGACACAGGAGGTCAATGGTCTTATCCTACAGTACCTGATTTTGTGCCAGTAGACCCTCAGCAGATAGACATTAGTACATTCCCGATAGGTTCGTATGATTTTACATATGCAATAGAGGATCCTACATGTGGTATTAATACCGCTACTATCACGTTAGTGGTAGAACCAAGACCTTATGCAGGAGAGGCTATGATGGTAGAAGTTTGTAACCCACAATCGCTTGATTTCATGGCTTTAATATCTGATCCAGAGACTGGTGGTGTGTGGTCTCAAGTTCCTCAAGATACTTTTGACTTTGCAGATAGTACTCAAGTAGACATGAGTACATTACCTACAGGTCAGTACATCTTTTTATATCTTATTGCCGCAGACGGCAACTCTTTCTGTGAAGGTAACTCAGCTTCATTGTCCATAGATATCCAGAATGGTCCTAATGCTGGTGACGACCTTAGCACTACAGAATGCTTAGGCAGCACTGTTAATATACGTAACTTATTAAGTGCCGACGCAGATGACGATGGCATGTTTTTTCCAAATGGTTTTTTCTTATCGGGTGATGAGTGGATAACTACTGGTAGTCCTGCTAACCAGACTTACAATGTACAATACATTATCGAAAGCACAAGCGCAGGATGCCCTAGTGATACTGCATTTATAGATATATTTCTTGCCGAAGATATTACAGCAGGAGAACCTGCTACCCTACCCACTATATGTTCTGGGGCGATCGTCGACCTTGCTGATTATATAGATAATGAATCCACTGGTGGCTCTTATGTACTTACTCAAGATTATACAACCCCAGTGGACAATCCTCTGACTGTAGCTAACTCAATAGATATAAGTTATATCGTCGCAGCGGCTGGAAGTTGTCCATCGGATACAACAGATTTTTCAATAGATGTAACTCCTGCGCCGACGCTTACATATACAATCGACAATAATGATCTCTGTGCAGACTCAGGTGATTGTATTGAGATAGAAATTACAATGTCTGCGACGGGTCCTATTGATCTGATATTAGAGGGCAGTTCTAATAATGAATTCTCGTTTACCCAAAATGTAGAAGCTGATATTCCGAGTACAATAACAATATGTGCACAAGGAGATTTTATCTCAGGTATAAATGACACCATCGAAATTAATGGTGATTCAGAATTCTATGAGCTCTCATCACTGACATTTACTGATGCTCAGTGTGGAATGATAACAGATACAACAATCTCAGAAATCATAAACCTCTTTCCTGTCTTCACTGAAGTGATAGATACGCTTATCTGTGTAGGAGATTCTATAGAGGTCAATGGAGTATTCTACTCCTCATGCATAAATCTCAGCACTTCTACAACTAATGGATGTGACTCTACACTCCAGATAATAATATCTAATTATCCAGAAGCAGTTAATGACATTGTAGGTATATTCTGTACTGGTACTCCGATAGATGTTTTTGGTGATATATTGACAAGAGATACGATAGCTACTTACACAGAAATCGGAGGTTCATTTTTTGGATGTGATTCTATTGTGAATGTTGATATACAGTTCCAAGATGTTGCGATAGGAATATTAGATGATGTCATCTGTGACGGTATGTCTATCACTGTAGGCACAGAAGTATTTGACGAAAACAGAACTACTGATGATGTATTACTTGTAGGCGGCAGTGTCGCAGGTTGCGATAGTCTTGTCATGGTAGACTTGACATATGGTAGCCCCAATGCTGAGACTCTTGCTTTTGATGTATGTAGCGGAGATATACCTATAGATGTAAACGGTACACTTTATGGCCCTAATAATCTAACTGGAGAAGAGACACTTACTAATACCTCAGGATGTGATAGCACTGTCACAATTAACCTATCACTCGTACCAGCTATCATGGAATTAAGAGACGATAACGTGTGCAGTAGTTTCTCAGAAGAAATTAATGGGATCGTATACGATATCAATAATCAGATGGGTACGGAAATGCTCCAGACAGCTTCAGGTTGTGATAGTATCATCAATATAGATTTTAACTTTACACTTAACATAGAAGTTACACGGGATGAGCAAGTATGTGGTGATTATTCTGAAGAGATTAATGGTAATATATATGACATTAGTAACCCTATGGGGACAGAGATGCTTATGACTGCTTCAGGTTGTGACAGTACTATTATTGTGGATTTTAATTTCGTACAAAGTATAGTAGAAAATAGAAATGGCGTATTCTGCGAGACTGATTCTGAAGTTATCAATGGTATAACTTATGATATCGATAATCCTTCAGGCATAGATACGCTTACCAGTGTAGCGGGATGTGATAGTATCATCAACATCGACTTTACTTTTACAATTGCATCAGCTACGATTGAGGTCAATGATATATGTGCAGACGTTACAGAAGGCAGTATAGAAATTACAGATCTACAAGGGCTGAATCTTCCGATTATGGTCAGTATCAATGGCGGTTCTGTAGAGAGCTTTAATGATATTCCTATCACACTTCCAGTAACTGCTGGCAATAATGACATTACGATAGACGATGGTAACTGTATGTATCAAGAATCTATTTCAGTAGTTGCCTCATCTGGACCTACTTCCGATATACAACAATTAGTGATAAGTGCAACGGAGGACCAGCTTTCCTTAGTATCAGATATAACACCACAGAATATCAGCTGGAGTAGTGATAATGCAGGGGTTACATTTTCTTGTCTAGACTGTGCTGACCCTATAGTTACATCCGAAGAATCTTATACGGCAACAGTAGCCTATACTGACGATAATGGCTGTAACTATAGTGAGATGATATCCATAGAAAATATGCCTATAGTAGTGGGAGAATTATATATCCCTAACATATTTGACTTTAACCTCGCAGGCGAAAATAGATTCTATATACAAACGTCAATTTCTTCTCCGCCGATAACTATCGATAACATGCAGATTTTTGACAGATGGGGCAATAAGGTATTCGAACAGATCAACTTTCTATCTAATGACTCTGACACAGGATGGAATGGAACGAGAGACGGCAGCATAATAGAACAAGGTGTGTACGTCTACATGATAAAGTATAATGATGGAGAAAGGGATAATATTCGTACTGGGAGCATTACACTTATTAGGTAAAATAAAATTTATTTATCTAACCAAAATTTAAATTCCTTAGATCTATAGCGAGGAATTCATAGACCGAGTCGTAGAAGAAATGGCTTCGCTATTATTTGCGATTTTTCTCACAGTAATAAGACTTTATAAGAAAATTGCTAAATAGGATTATACCTTAAAGATTTTTTTTACTTGGATTTTATCTCCATAAGATAAGTATAAGTAATATATGCTTGGAAGCAAATGATTCATTCTAATTCTATCTGAACAACTATTGAATACAGAAATACCCAGATTATTCGGCATTGCACTCAGGTTGCTACAAGAATTATCGCTTTCTACCTCTTGATTTTTGCTTCTGTTTTTGCTTAGGCTTTGGCTTCTCTTTATTCTTTACGTAGATTAACTTGTAACGACTATTGGTTTTTTCTCGCTGTTCTATTTCAAATTCTCCAATTGATTTTATAAGTGGTGTCAGTTTTTCGAAACCAAAATTCCTTGAATCAAAATTCGGCTGCTTCTTTAATAATAGACTTCCGACATCTCCGAGAAATGCCCACCCATCATCATCTGAGAGATCATTAATTGTAGAGGAGATCAACTTGATATCCTTCTTAGTGATTTTATCTATCGATGATTCTTCGACTTCTTTATTCTCAACCTTCTTTTCTGTAGATTTCTTAAGGATTTCGATATAGATAAACTTATCACAGGCGACGATAAATGGATTAGGTGTCTTCTTCTCACCTATACCTATAACTTGCATACCAGCTTCTCTCAATCGTGTCGCTAATCTTGTAAAATCACTGTCACTTGATACGAGACAGAAGCCATTGACCTTGCCGCTATAGAGAACATCCATAGCATCGATGATCATCGCAGAATCGGTTGCATTTTTCCCTTTAGTATATCCATATTGCTGGATAGGCGTAATCGCATTCTCCAGAAGCAGATTCTTCCACTTAGATAGTCCCGGTCTTGTCCAGTCTCCATATATTCTTTTGATAGTGGGATTACCATACTTTGCTATCTCTTCCATCATCTCCTTGACGTGAGCTGATGGTATATTATCACCGTCAATTAAGACGGCCATGTTAAGGTTTTTCATTTTTATTTCTTAAGTATAAGTTGAAGGTAGCTAAATAAAATTTGATCTGTAGTGGCTATATTTTCTTGTTCTTATAATCTGATTTATATAAAGCAAAAATAAATTAAGACGAATCACTACCTTACGTGACCTTAAAAGCTATTTTACGTCAAAAAAATAAAACATAGTATGAGTGAAACAAAAGGATTCGTTGCAAGTCCAGAAGCAAAAGGAAAAGCAAAACAACTAAGACTATACGCGATACTCGCATGGGTAGCGGCAATGGCTTTACAAGTTTTTTCTATTCTAAAGTTAATTAGTGATGAAACTCTAATAATGATGATCGTTGCCATAGTTGTCATCTTAGGAATAGCAATAGTCGGATCTACATGCTGGAAAAAGAGCAATAAACTTGATCCTACATCAGAAAAGAATGGCTTACGATTCTTCGTTCAGAATCAACTTGGGGCTATTATGGGAATTCTATGTTTTTTACCTATGGTAATTATGATATTTACAAGTAATACTATCAGTGGTAAGACGAAAGCGATAGCAGGTAGTGCAGCATCAGTGGCTATGACTGCAGCAGGGATATCTGGAGTAGAATTTGATGCTGCATCGATAGAGAAATATACTAAGGAAATAAATCAGCAAACAGAGACTGCTAAGAGCTTCGGAATAAATACGGATAATGTCTACTGGCTAAAAGAAGGAACCAAGGGTAATAAATATCATTCTTTTAATGACTGTAGATATTTAAAAGGAAAGTCTGTGAGTAACGGTAGCATTAAAGATTCTTGGGAACAAAAAGGAAGCTCTGAACTATGTAAAGTATGTCAGAAAAAATCAGCCAAAGCTGCTAAATCAATAAAAACTACGGAAAAGAAACTAGAACCTGTAGGAAATTAATAGCACTTAAATTAATAGTAAATAGCCGCCTCTTCTGAATAATGGATAGAGTCAGCTTATATCTAAAAATCAAAGAAGCCAATATTCTATTTGAGATAGATTATTGGCTTTTTTTTTGATATAAAATTTATCAGAACATATTTACGATAGTCATTTAAACCATTTAAATTTTATCAATCCTACTTTGTCTTATAATACACGAAGCTACCATCATATATATAAATAAAGCTTAGAATATTGAATTTTATAAATGGAAACACCCTACCTTAAGAATTAAACAAATCATTATGATCAGACTACAAATATTAATTCCAGCCATAGTGACAATTCTAATAGCAGTAGCATGCAATCAAAGCAGCACATTAGATCTAATAACTCCTAACTCAGGAGCCAGTGTCTATCATGAAGAAGTTCTATTACAATGGACAACTGATGAAGACGGTCCATATATGCTCCAGATAGCATTAGACTCAAATTACACAGACATCCATACTGACACGACTATAAATATGAGTCAGATAATTATACCGCAATTCTTACCTAACACGCAATACTTTTGGAAAGTTAGCACCACTAAATTAGAAGCTAATTCTGATTTTAATACCCACAACATACTCCTCAACATCAGTGATTTTAGTGGTATTGCTGTCGTAAGAGAATACGTGCAAGAACCGATGGCAGGAATTGGCTTTGACACCACTTACAATGAATTAATAGAATTTAGTTATAACGAAGATGAACTGACAATCTCTTCAGAATTCGAATCATTTACTTCTGTATACGAATTAGGAGGTTATAACTTTGTTGAGAAAGGCGTCACCTATAATGAAGGCGGCGGTGGTTCCAATTTTCGTCATTTGGAATACTTTTATGACAATGATTCCATTTTCATAAGACGTCACAGAGGAGGTATCGCGGGTGGGAGACGATGGACAACTTCTATAAAGAAATAACTTTTGTAATCAAGAAGAGGATTTTTCTATACTTATCAAATTATGCAATACATACCTAGCATACTTCAAGAACCATCTTATACTATACCTCCCTATACCCCTTAGCATACTCAACATAATGCTCCGCAGTACCTTTGATATACCGCTCAGCAGTAGCAGCATCAAGGGGCTTTAGTTTCTTAGCAGGGACACCGGCGTAGATATATCCAGGTTCTAATTTCATTCCAGAAGTAATTAATGAGTTCGCTGCGATGACAGTATTACTCGGGATGATAACATCATCTAATATCGTCGCTCCCATACCTATCAATACATTGTCTTCTATCTGGCATCCATGGAGTATAGCACTATGTCCAACACTAACATTATTACCTAATATCGTATCGCCACGATCATAGGTGCCGTGGACCATAGTGAGGTCTTGGATATTACAATTATCTCCTATAATAATTTTATTGACGTCACCACGTATGACGACTTGGAACCAGATACTTGAATTCTTGCCTACAGTAATGTCGCCCGTAAGAGTAGCGTTAGGTGCTATCCAAGCGGAGTCATCTATCTGCGGTAGGATACCTTTGTAAGGAAGGATGAGTGGCATGGGTATCAAAAATTTACTTTACAAAAAAATGTTGCGTGATTATAATCACGACTTTTTTCATGTCGATTGGAGTATAATGAAATAGAGACATCTACGTTTTTACTTATACAAACTGATTTATCATAACGGAGATGATTTCGACCCGTTCCTCGCTCATTATGAAAAGCATATTTTTGTATCCTACTCTTTTCCATTTCGTTTGTTTTTCATCTCGAATATAATGAGAGATCTTTTAATTATAGTTTTTAATAGATCTCTCTATCGAGGTGAAAAAAAAAATACTTATTTCTTTAGATTTTATCATTGCAATTGTCATTGATTTTGACATTGCAATTAACATTTTCACCTTACGATTTATGAGTGCTAAGTGGCGTCAGCTTATATCCTTGTCTATTTAATAAATCAAGAACACCATCCTTACCACCGAGGTGACCGGCACCTACTGCAAAGAATGTAGAAGCACCCTTCATTTTTTCTGACATAATAGGAATCCAGTTTCTATTTCTATTATAGAGTAAGACATCTTCGTTACCGCTTATGCCTTCTTCTTCGCTCATAGAAGCGACCATCTTATTGATATCTTGAGTGACATACATGTCTATCATTTCCTTAAAAGAATCATCTTCAGTATCAGAAGACTTGACAGTCTGTAGCAGCATATCAGCTTGCTCTTGGTATGGTATGGAATCGAATACTGATATCTGATAATCTATAGTCTCCAGACCAGAAACATCTTTCTTGGATTCTTGAGCGATAGAGTACAATTCCATCTCGTATGACTTGATAGCACCATCACCGTTAAGGCCTTCTCCAGGCTTAATATCTCCACTTGCAAATACAGTCAAGAACATCGGCTTCATCTTCTGCATCATAAAAAATGGAATACCCATACCTTCAAAATGTGCTTTGACAAGATCATAATCTTCAGGACTGTAGAAGTCCTTTAGTGTAGCGCCGTCTTTCATAAATGCTTTATTCATGAGACCCATCGCCTTACTCATATCGAACATATCATCTAAGTCGATCTCAAAGACAACATCCTCTGCTGTGTCAAGCGCCGTCAATGCACCTTTGGGCCAGAAGAAAGCATCCTTGTCTATCATATGTATCGTACCGAATAGGTAAGATGGCTTCGTTATGCCATTCCCTTCGATCTGCCATAGAAGGCTATTGGCAAAAGTATAATTCTCAACTTTTGGTGCTTTAGTACTCTTGCATGAGTACATACTTGTGAGAGCAAGCACTAAGGATAATATCCAAAAGCTCTTCGTATTCTTTAACATCATATCTAATTCTTAGATTTTATTTTTAAATATTTCGTACATCAATATGGCACCTGCATTGGACACATTAAGAGATTCTACCCTCTTAGATCCCGGGATGCTTATTTTTGCATCCGCCATTTGCGTAAGCGCATATGAGACACCGCTACCTTCAGAACCCATAACTAAAGCGATTGGTTCATCATACTTGATCGATGAAGTACTATCTTCTGAGTCAGCATCAGCGACGACGATCTGGAGGCCAGAATTCTTAAGATAGGTAACTGCTTCGCCTATCGTCTTCTCTCTGCAGAAGTGTATATCCTTAAGAGCTCCTGCGGAAGCCTTCATAGCAAAGCTATTAATACGTGCCGTCTTCTTAAGAGATACCACTATCGCATCTGCATCAAACCATACGGCACTACGAGCCAATCCTCCAATATTTCTTACATCCTCTATCCCATCTAATACTAATATAAATGGCACCTTGCCCGACTCATATAGATGAGGTAATACTTGCTGTATACTTATGTATTCTACAAATGCATGTTGTGCCACTACACCCTGATGTGTTGCCTTAGAGCATAAGTCATTCAACTTTTGTTTGGGGACATACTGGAGTGGAATCTGCTTGTTACGACACAGGGCTCTGATATCCTTCTCGATATCGCCTTTTAGCATTTTATCTATCCAAACCTTCTCAATGCGGTCGCCACTTTCGATGGCATCTAAGACTGGTTTTCTACCTATAAGAAATGTATCCTTCAGAATCGTAGTATTTATGATCAAAAATAGCCTTAAAAGAGGACTATTGACTTGATTTTCGACAATAATACCATTTGAGACTAAAATGTCTTTTATAATTATAAAAATACACTACAAATAATTTCGATAAACGATATATTCACAAACTAATCTGTAGCTTTTCACTATTAAATACTTATTACATATGAACATTAGATATACACTACTTTTATTAATGATGATACCATGCATGGTATTCTCACAATCTGACAAGCTTAATGTAGGCTTAAATTTTATCGAAAGTAATCTCGAATCACTTCAATTATCGGATTCCGATATCTCAGAAATAAAGATATCAGATATGTACACATCAAAACATAATGGTGTTACGCATATCTATTACATGCAATACCATAATGATGTACCTGTACACAATGCTATCTTAAATGTCAATATAGATAAGAATGATGTGATGCTATTCCATAACACGACATTCGTATCAGATATAGCATCTAAGGTAAATGCTACCGAAGCAAAATTAAGCCCAGAGGAATCAATCTTATTCTTAGCTGAAAAAATGAATGTCACTAATCCAGAGGTACCTTCTATTCTAAAGAAAGATACTGATGGCATATATACATACTCGCAGACAAGCTACAGCAGTGGACCTATCGAAGTCAAAGCTAAATACTACCCTACCAAAAACGGCGACGTGAGACTTGTATGGGACATACTCTTAGACGACTCACGCAATGATGATGTGTGGAGCACAAGAATCGACGCTAACACTGGTCAAGTTCTCGATCATGAAAACAGAACTGTATACTGTAATCATGCTCACGATGCATATCATAATCATAATGCATCTTGTAGAAGTCACAAAGTAGAAAGCACAACAGATGCTACTGAAAGTACACTTAACAGTATGATGATGGGTGCCAGCTATAGAGTCTATGCACTTCCGGCAGAAAGTCCATTACATGGCCCGCATGTTATAGTTACTGATCCAGCTGATCCCGTCGCATCTCCTTACGGATGGCATGATCTTGATGGCGTTGAAGGTCCAGAATTTACAATAACAAGAGGTAATAATGTACATGCATATGAAGAAACTGATGGTGATCAAGCAAGTGCTAACAATGAACCCGATGGCGGTGCTGATTTAGTATTTGACTTTCCTCATAATGTTGACATGGAACCAGAAGGAAGTCTTGATGCAGATGTCACTAACTTATTTTACATGAATAACATGATACATGACATTACTTATCTTTTAGGATTTGACGAGGTATCTGGTAATTACCAAAGTAATAATTACGGCAATGGCGGAACAGGTGGAGATAATGTAATTGCACATGGAATCGATGATCGTAATACAGATGGCACACCAAATGCAGCTAACAATGCAAATTTTAGCTTAACAAGAGATGGTGATAATGGCAACATGAATATGTTTAAATGGGATCAACCTACAGCTGGACTCTTTGCTATAGTAGACCCTGCACCTATTGCTGGTTTTATTCCTAATGGTGAAGCCGGCAACGACTGGGGATTTGACTCCAGTTACTCAGATGTAGATATACAAGCAGAGATGGCTTTTGCAGTTGATGCGGATGTACAAACTCCACAAAATGGATGTGGAGATATCGTAAATGGAGATGAAGTTAATGGCAAGATCGCGTTGATATATAGAGGTCTTTGTGATTTTGGGACTAAAGCACTTAATGCTCAGAGAGTAGGTGCTGTTGCAGTTATAATATGTAATGTACCAGGAGCAGGTAACGATCCATCAAGTGATGGTAGTGACCCGATATCTAATGGTATGGGAGGTGGCATGGATGGAGCTATGGTAACAATTCCTACAATTGCATTAGGCTTCCAAGATTGTAAATCTATAGAAGCATCTATAGATGCAGGATTTCCAGTTACAGGAATAATTAAGCCTTCTGATATACAAGGCGTAGCGCAAGTAAGTGCTGGATTTGATAATGGTGTAATTGCTCATGAATATGGACACGGCATCAGTGGTAGATTAGTAGGTGGACCAAGTACCGTATGTGTAAGTTCTACAGATGAGCAGATGGGAGAAGGCTGGTCAGATTTCTTTGCATTGCTTACAACTACAAGTCCTGATGATTTAGGTACTGATGCGAGAGGTATCGGTAACTACGTCGATGGTAGAGGTATTAACGGTAAGGGTATCAGAAGATTCCCATATTCTACCGATATGAATATCAATCCTCAAACTTATAAAGATATAAAAGCGACAACAGCACCACACCCTCTGGGAGAAGTATGGAACGATATGATATGGGATATGTACTGGTCTATGGTAGAGCTATATGGTTATGATACTGATTGGTCTAATACAGCTTCTGGTAATCACATAGCTGCTAAGCTCGTATTAGATGGTATGAGAATGATGGGTTGTGACGTTGGATTTATAACAGGTAGAAATGCAATCCTCGCCGCTGATATGGCTAATAATGGTGGCGCTCATCAATGTCTGATTTGGGAAGCATTTGCAAGAAGAGGATTAGGATTCTATGCAGATGGAGGAAGCACTAATAATAGGAATGATGGATCTGAAAATTATGAACTCAGACCAAGTTGTATTAATTCCCTTAAGATCAGAAAAGACATCGCATCACTAGTAGAATTAAATGCAGAAACTCAAGTCACACTATCTATATCTAACGATAAGGACGAAGCACAGATTAACATGGCTGTATCTGACTTTATACCAGAAGGATTTTCTTATGTAGATAACTCAGCTAATGTACCAGCTACATTAATGAATGATCAGATAATTTTTGAGTTCGATACATTCGAGAGTGGAAGAGAGGAAGTTATAACATATATGGTCAAAGCAGACGGCGGCATCTCTTCTACAGTTATGACAAGCAATACAGTAGAAACTTCTCAAGAATTAGGCGAATGGCAGAGAGTTCTCGGTGAAGGGACAAACTTATGGCAGACAATTAATAACAGTATATTCCCTACTTACTCAGGTGACCAAGCATGGTTCGTCCAAGAAGTAGATAGTGAATCTAAGCAAGAAATCATATTCCCGAATATTGAAGTTACAGGTACTCTGCCAGTTCTAAGATTCTTCCATAGAATCAATACGGAGTTCGCAAGAAACGGAGGCTTTGTAGAGATTAGTGAGGATGGTGTAATATGGAATGATGCAAGAGATAAATTTATCAGAAATGGATATGATTGTCCACTTCAGTATACAACATTTGCAATACCAGGACACTTCGCATTTTCTGGAAAAAATGATGATTATATTGACTCATGGATAGATCTAAGTGAATATAAAAATCAGACTGTCTCTGTAAGATTCAGATTCGGAACCAATAACATTACGCCCGGGATCACCCCCGCAGCTGATAATGACGAGACTTTCACACCAGATTCTGGATGGTTTATAGATGACTTAGATATAATAGACTTAGTGACCTTAGAATCACAGGCTTGCATCTCTACTACATCTGATCAGGTATGTACACCATTTGCTACGACTATTATTAATAATGCTATTCTTTCTGGAACAGAAGACTTCAGCATAGAAGGTGTAGAGATAACAGTATTCCCTAATCCAGCGCAAGATTATTTTATTATGAAAGTAATAAGTGAAAAAGCTTTTGATGCTAATATGAGTTTATTATATATAGATGGACAAGTAATTAGTAAAAAGACGATATCTGTAACTCTTGGAGAAAATCAGATTACAACTAATACTTCTCACTTACCATCAGGCTTCTACATTACGCAATTAAGAAGCGGTGATAATATTGTAAATGAAAAAATATTTGTTAATTAATATGGTATAAAAGTTCTAACATATACTAATTAGTTTATCCACGAATGGCTGATTTCATATCGAAATCAGCCATTCATGCTTTATATCTACCGTTTGTCAAATAATTCTGAATAATAAAACTAAACCATCTATATTACCCTAACAATTAAAAAAAGCGACAATCTAAATTAATCTTACTCAGTAAAATTTTTGAATTAAAAAGGTAACACAATGAAAAAAATAGACACTATGTAAGTGTCAAAACAATCTAAAACACCAAAAAACAACCCCTATGTCTCTAACCCTAAGTATAAAACAAAGTCACATCGCCCCGAGATTATCCACAAGAGAACTCGAAACTCTATTCCTCATTGCTCACGAATTTAAGAATAAGGAGATAGCTAACATCTTATATTTGTCTACCTGCACTATAGATTCTCATAGAAAGAATCTACTTAATAAGTTAGGTGTCAATAATTCTGCTGGTCTTATTAGCAGAGCATACCAACATGGATTCCTACCCATGGATACACCCGAAAACATACAAGCGAATATCAACGATACAAATATTATTAGATTGAGTGCCAGTTCTATGGTAAGTTGAAATTATACTTGCATAAAACGCGTCTATAGTAAACGATAAGTAACCTAACTTGTTAAGTTACTTATCGTGACTGTAGAAGAAAATCATAAACACTATCATCCTATCCTCTTATATGATGGAGATTGTACCATGTGCAATGCTTCCATTCAATTCATATTGCGACACGAAAAGAACAATACTTTAAAATTCAGCTCATTAGAAAAAATTGATTCTAACTTCCCTCATCTCAAAACATTGTCTGAAGCACTGCCAGATGCTATACATCTAGTACTTAAAGATAAAGTACTTATAGAAAGTGATGCCGTCATAGCAATTTCTAATTATCTAAAGTGGCCTTATTCCTTGATCAAGTACTTTAAGATTATACCTAAAGCCATAAGAGATATAGCTTACAGAGCGGTAGCTAAAAGAAGAAAAAAACTGCAATCTCTATTCAAAAACGACTGTGATCTCTACAGTGACTTTAGTGATAGGATGATCTAATTATTGTTACAATCTTATAACTGCCTAATACGATACATCAGCCTGAAAAATTGTCTTGCTTCTTTTATGGCTATTACAGAATAATTATTCTTAAAGATAATTCTTAAAGATATTTATATGCCTAATATTTCAAGATTCAATAATGTTAAATACGATACTTACTAAAAGAAATTTAAAATTAATTGCAATACGTTATAAATTATATTTACTTTGTAATTCAAAGTACTTTTAATGGACAAGCAAAAATACATCGAAGACATTAAGGATATCAAAGATATCATGGATCGTTCGACCAAGTTTATCTCCTTAAGTGGTGTCAGTGGAATAATCACAGGTGTCCTTGCCCTTATTGCAGTATATATTGCCTATAATATTGTGTATGCTGATCAGAATTATCTAGTAGATAGAATTGCAATATTATCAGTGGAAAAGTTGATGCTTTTATTTGGTATAGCATCTGTAACAATCATCAGCAGCATACTATTAGGTCTACTTTTCACATCTAAAAAAGCACGAAAGAACAACCAAAAACTATGGGATAGTCAAGCTAAGCGATTTTACCTAAGTCTTGCTATTCCCTTATGTTCAGGAGGGATATTGTGTATTATTCTATTGCTTAAAGGCTATGTAGGATTAGTTGCTCCGTTGACTTTGATATTCTACGGATTAGCATTAGTCAATGGCAGTCACAATACATTATCTGAGATAAAAAGTTTAGGGATCATTGAGATCGTATTAGGGTTGCTTTCTATATACTATATAGGCTATGGCCTATTGTTTTGGGCAGCAGGATTCGGACTGATGCATATCGTCTACGGTACTTTCATGCATTTTAAATATGGATCGTGAAGGATATTCTTGACGATCTAAATAAAGCCTTTGAGAATAAAGTAAGGCTCGGTATAATGTCTGCTTTGGTAGTCAATAAGCAAGTTGACTTTAATACTCTTAAAGATCTCCTCAGTGTTACAGACGGCAATCTTGCAAGCCATCTTAAGTCATTAGAATCCAAAGAATATATCGAGGTCTATAAATTATTTGTAGGTAGAAAACCTAAGACAAATTATAAAGCGACAAGCTCTGGCAAGAAAGCATTCAGAAAACATATTAAGGCCATAGAGCAATTATTAAAATAATTTTTTTACATATTCACTTTGTAATACAAAGTACTTTTATAAAAAACTACATTATGGAAAATTCAAATTCTTTCTTCGAAAAAATCAATCACTGGCTTAAGAACTCACTATCACTTAAGTTAATCACGATTACAACCTTAATGCTTGTATTACTGATACCTGCATCCATGATCAAGTCTATCATTAGTGAGAGACAATACCTTAGAGAATCTACAATCTCAGAAGTAAGTCAGAAATGGGCCAATAGACAAAATATCAATGGCCCTATTATGACCATACCACTAACTTATGAAGAAAAGGTAGATAAAGACAAAGTCGAAGAATACACGAAGTACTTACACATACTTCCAGAAGATTTAAATATAGATGGACAGATAGATCCTACCAGACTGCGCCGCAGCATCTATGAAGTCGTCGTCTACGAATCTGCTTTATCCCTCAAGGGAAAATTCAAGATCAACAAGTCCGTAGATAAAAACAATCTCAAACGCATCAACTATGACCATGCATTCATCACTATGGGTATATCTGATCTACGTGGTATTCAGAATCAAATGAAATTATTGTGGAATGGCGTAACTTTAGACATAGAACCTGGCTCTAAAATTCCAGATATCATTAAATCTGGTGTCACCATCGATCTACCCGACTTATCAGAATTAACAGAATCTACATTTGATTTCGGCATGGATATTAACCTACAAGGCAGTCAGAATATTTCTTTTACTCCGCTTGGCAAAACAACAGATATCAAAATATCATCAGAGTGGACAGATCCAAGCTTTAATGGTTCTTTTCTACCTGATGATAGGGAAGTGTCAGAAAGTGGCTTTTCTGCACAATGGAAGGTCTTACAACTTAATAGAAATTATCCTCAGTCGTGGATCGGTAATGCCTATGCTAATAATATTAACGCTTCAGCTTTTGGTATTGCTCTAATACTACCACTCAATGATTATCTAAAGTCTACACGTGCTGCAAAATATGCAGCTATGACGATAGCATTAACATTCCTCATCTTCTTCGTTATAGAAATATTGAATCATAGAAAAATACATCCTTTTCAGTATACATTAGTTGGATTTGCATTACTTCTGTTCTACATCTTATTGATATCAATATCTGAGCATCTTAACTTTAATATGGCATATGGCATCTCAAGCGTTATTGTCGTCGGAATGATTACCCTATACTCTATGAGTGTCTTCAAAAAGAACAAACTAAGCATTCTACTTATGACTATACTAACTTCACTTTATGGATTTGTATTTACGACCATGCAACTGACAGAGTATGCACTATTAATGGGAAGTATAGGACTTGCCATCATACTTGGACTGACGATGTACTTCACTAAGAACATTAACTGGTACAAACTTAATGAAGCGAAGAATTGATTGTCTAAAATAAAAGAGCGGTCACTTAAGATCAAGTGGCCGCTCTATAAATTTTTGTATTATATATTCTAACAATTACTCCTCCTCATCAGAACCAGAAAGTCTTGCGGCAACTTCTTCTACTGACTCATCAGCTTTCAAGTCTACAGCAGCAGTTTCTTTTACTGATTCAACTGCACTCACATCAGCAACTTCATTTTTTACTTCAGTCACAGCTTCTATAGATTTTTCGGCAACATCAGTTACTTTTTCTTTAACGTCAGCTGTAGTTTCAGTTACTGCATCTACGACATCTTCTGCTTTATCTTTTAATTCACCAGTAGAGTCCATTGTTTTTTTGATGATGAGACTTCCTGCGGCGGCTGCAGCAGCCATCAAGCCACCTTTCTTTAATGTATCACCACCTCCGTCTTTATTATCCATTTCTTCTTTGATCTCCGCTTTAGCACCATCTACCTTTTCAGTTATACCTTCTGTCATCTCAGAAGCTTTTTCTGTTACATCATCCTTAATATCTGATAAGGTCTCTTTGACATCTGCTATCTGATCTTCTATTTTCTCACCTACGACCTCACCTACAGCTTTGACTGTATCGACAGCATTTTCTATCGCTTCACCTGCCATAGTTGCTATGGTCCCCAACATAGATTCCTTTTTAGGCTCAGCTTTCTTTGGCTTCTTACCGTCCTTTATTGCAGATGCGGCGGCCTCAAGTTTTTTAGCATCGACACTTTGAGATTTCTCCTGCATCTCAGCTGCGATTTTTTCTTTGACCTCAGCCTGTTTTTTCTTTATTTCTTGCTTTTCTTTATTCTTTTCGGCTCTTTGTTTTTCTTTCTCTGCTTTCTTCTCAAGATCTACTTTCGTAGCGAGCATTTCTTTAAGTTTCTCTTTCTTAGATTCGATACGCCCTTCTATCATCTTGACTTTAGCCTGTCGTATCTGTGCTTCTAACTGACCATCCGTCTCTCCTGCTCTCTTACTCTGAAAGTCAATATCTTGCTGATCTCTATTGATAGATCTTTCCATTTTCTCAATAGCTGTCAAGAGACCTTGGTGTCGCCTGTCAAGTCTTGATACTTGATTGCCTGTATCTTGGACTTTACCGTATTTCTTTTCTTTTACTTTTTTGAAGAGGATATCAATATTTTTCCAAAGCTTGTTTCTATCACCTTTGGTAAATTTCTCATTTTTGAATTGATTCTGAATTTTTTTGAGTTCTTCGAAAATTGGCGATAAGCCGAGACCTTTTTCTACTTTCTCATTTATAGTATTTAGACGTACTTTATACTCCTCTAACTTTGCTCCTGATACTTTAGCGAATTCTGCATTGGCTTTAGTCCTTAACTCTTTGAGTTGATTGAATAATGCATTAGACTTATCACGCAGCGTGTCGGCTTGCTCTCTGAACAGATTTCTTTCTTTGATCTGGTTATTAAGCTTATCCCAGTAGGCTACTAACTCATTCCATATACCGTTATCAAAATCCGTCAACCTCTCTACCCTATCCTTCATATCTTCTACTTCTGAGTGATACATCTCATATAGCTTAGCGGATAAGACGGCGAAGTGCCATTCTGTCTTAGCTCTATTAATGAGATCTGTTCTTTGTACCTTGATATCTTCAGGTAGTAAATCATCTGTCATAGATAGTGGTCGCTCCACAAGCTTATGCCCTTCCGGCATAGTTACTTCCTTGTCAGTTCGCCATTGATCCATCATTTGATTGTAGAATTCTTCAGTTGCAATGTCTTCGCTGAATGAGTAGATATTAACTTTGTTTTCTTCAGCTTTCAATTCGAGTCCGATAAGAATTTTCTTATCATCGGCATCATTTCCCCAGAGTACGATTTTCTTTTTCATCTTGTTACGTTCTTGTTCGTCATGTAATGTTTAATCAATAAATTCACTTCGATGTACTTTATATATACATCAGTATTTGTATTAGTAATGTTCAAATATATAATATTAATATATCAGATGTTGTAATATCTGTACAGCATTAGTAGCTGCTCCCTTACGCAGGTTATCAGCTACAACCCATATATTGAGACCGTTATCTACGGAATCATCACGTCGTATACGGCCTACAAAGACGCCATCTTTCTTTCTTGCAAATTTCGGCATGGGGTATTCATTCTCTTTGGGATTATCTTGTACTGTTATACCGCTGCTATCGTTGAGTAGGTTTTTTACATCATTCACATCGAATGGTTTTTCCATTTCTATATTTATAGATTCAGAATGTCCTCCATGTACTGGTACTCGGACGGCGGTGGCAGTAATCTTAATGTCGGGAGCTTGTAGAATTTTACGTGTCTCATGGACGAGTTTCATCTCTTCTTTAGTGTAGTCATTATCTAAGAATATATCGCAGTGTGGTATACAGTTCTCATAGATGGGATGGTGATATGCCATTTCATTTTTAGTGATACTATCTCCTTTACGTTCTGCATCATATTGTTGTACAGCTTGAGCACCCGTTCCGGTATAAGACTGATAAGTGGATATAACTAACCTCTTGATACCATAATTCTGATGTATAGGATTAAGTGCTACAACAAGTTGTATAGTACTGCAATTGGGATTAGCAATGATTTTATCTGCAGCGGTAAGTAGATGAGCATTGACTTCTGGTACGACAAGTTTTACATCAGGATCCATTCTCCATGCTGAAGAATTATCGATTACCGTCGTACCTGCCGCCTTGAATAACGGAGCATATTCTAATGATGTGCTGCCTCCGGCTGAGAACAATGCATAATCTGGCTTCATAGCGATAGCATCATCCATAGAGACAACGGTATATTTATTACCACTAAGCTCTACTTGCTTGCCTACTGATCTGGCACTCGCTACTGGAATAAATGTCTCGAAAGGAATCTTTTGTTCTTCGAGCACTTCTATCATTTCTTGCCCTACTAATCCTGTTGCTCCTACTAAAGCCAATTTCATAATCTATCTATTTTGGTATCTCTTCTCAAAAATAACAATTATACAAACCATTATTTAGATTAATTAATTGTCGTAAAGTCACCTTTGTGTTACATTTAGCAATGCATAAATTGTACCTCATTCTTATATGTGTATTATCCTTGGTGACATCTAATTGTCAGATCAATGAAAATTTTAATGATTCTGACCTTTCATCATGGTCAGGAGATATAGGTAAATTCATTGTTAATGGGGATCTTAAGCTCCAATTATCTGATACAGCTGCAGGTTCTGCTATAATCCATACTCAGACAACATATGGTGATAGTACGGTATGGACTATGGATATAAACTTAGACTTCTCACCATCAACATCTAACAACTTACAAATATTACTTGCCGTAGACAATGTAAATCTTGCAATTGGCAATGGTTATATTCTGGAAATAGGTGAGAATGGAAGCGATGATGCTATACGACTTATAGAAATTATTAATGGCAATCCCGCAATAATCGGAAGTGGTATAGCAGGGAGTGTAGGTTCTGCATTTGATTATACCATAGAACTTACTAGAGACAGCAACGATAACTGGATCTTAAATTCAAAACCAGTAGATGATATTTTATTCACACAAGAATTCTCTATACAATACATACCAAAAGTTGACTTCAGTACTTTAAATCAGTTCGGATATATATGCGAGTATTCTGCGACGAGGGCTGACAAGTTCTTCTTTGATAACATCGTAGTAGAAGATCTAAAAGCTGATGTTACTCCACCTCAGATTACAGATGTCGTTATCATCTCCGCTAATGAGCTAAGAATAAGTTTTGATGAAGCCGTAGATGAATTAAGTGCTGCTGCAATCAGCTACTACACTTTTGATCCCGACTTGGGTATCAATATGGCTCGTATAGATGACAATTTTCCGTTTATTATAAATCTCATTTTAGATGACCCCTTGCTCAGCGGAGAAGTGACGACATTAACTATATCAGGGATAACCGATGTGGTAGGTAATGTGATGATTCCAACCAGCTATGAGCTAAGACTAACTGAATCTATTGAGGCAGGAGATCTTCTTATAAATGAAATATTATTTGACCCATATGTTGATGGTGAAGACTTCTTAGAGGTAATCAATATCTCTGAAAAGTTCTTAAATCTAAATGGACTTATAATAGAAAACGCTACTAACCAGCAATCAGAAATGATCACCTCTGATATCATCTTATTACCTAATGAGCTCATTGCTTTCTCAGAAGACATCGATTTTCTATTGACAATTTATGAACCGATCGGTACAGCACTACTATACAGTCAAGATCTCCCTGCATTTAACAATTCAGATGGCAACGTAACGTTGAAAGTCAATGATGGTAATCAAGATATAACTTTAGACACTTATGATTATGATGAGGATCAGCATCTCGGCATTATATCAGACACTGAAGGCATCAGTCTTGAGAGAATATCTATAACATCAGAGACTAACAATCCGAGCAACTGGACGTCAGGATCTGAAGCAACAAAATTTGCTACGCCAGGATATGAAAACTCGGCCCGCATTGATCTTGCATCAAGTTCTGACGATGAAGTCTCTCTGGCGTATAAGGTCTTCTCGCCTAATTCGGATAGTTATCGCGATAATCTAATACTTAACTATAATCTTAATAAGTCAGGCTATATAGCTAATGTCACCATCTATGATGACAAGGGAAGATCAGAAATCGCCATCGCCGAGAATATACTGATAGGAGCCCGCGGATTCTTCCGATGGGATGGGACCAGTGAAGACGGTGTCCTATTATCTGCTGGAATATATATTGTTTTATATGAATTTTTTCATACTGATGGAAGTATAATAAAAGGGAAAAAGGTTTGCGTTTTGGGCCAGCAATTAAATTAGATATTTTTCCCATATCTTTGATACAATTGCATATTTCTGCTATAAGTGAAGACGATATTAAGCCATAACATTACACAAGCCATTACAACAGTGATTATAATGCTATCGGCGTATATAATCATCTACCCTCCTAAGGTCGAAATATTAGAAAGAACATCTGAGTATGCACCTATACTTATGTTCGCGATGCTCTTCTTGAGTTTTATATTTATCATATTCAATCAGAAGAGGTTGATGTTTATAGGTATGATGGCGACGGCATTTATTGCATTCTTCCTTAAGGTATCATCTAATGATAATCTAATATTACCACAGCATAATCTATTACCTAAAATAAAAGTTGCTCATTTCAACCTCAGTACATTCAACAAAGAAGATCCAGAAATAGAACTTATCCTTAACGAAATAAATCCTGATGTCATCTCATTCCAAGAATTTACTCCTGACTGGGAATCTCCGCTATCGACGATGCTGATGATCAATTATCCATATGCTCACAAGATGATGAGAGTGGATCCTTTTGGTATGGCTATATTTTCTAAGAAGCCATTTAAGAACATCAATACATTTATGTATGATGACATACCCAATCTTACCGTTACCATAAATAATGATCTACAGGACATTGATATTATATCTTCTTATATCCCACTATTCTACCCACAACCCAAAATGAATAGAGAACATCATCTCGATATTGTATCTAATGCTATAGCTGAAAGCAAGAACCCTAAGGTTGTGATAGGCGACTACAGCAGGGTATACTGGCAAGCGGAGATGGTAAAGTTTCGGAATAACTCTAAGTTAAATAATAGTCGCCGTAGCACTGCACTAAGCTCTCCTAATCCATACGACCATATCTTCTACTCTGACGAACTTGAGTGTGTACAATTCGATGAGATAAGAGAGAGCAATCAGAATCACATAGGCATCACTGGCACTTATCAGATTAACTCCAGAGGCAAAAATAAAAAGCAATTTAGTTTTGCCAATTAATCATATGAAATCAGAATCAGTAAAATTAGATTGCCTTGCTTTCGAAGAATTAGACATCTATATACTCTATCAGATTATGAGATTACGGCAGGAGATATTTGTAGTAGAACAAGACTGTCCATATCTCGATGCTGATGGCGTCGATCTAAAAAGCCATCATGTCACTCTGCACTTAGATAATAAACTCGTCGGGTATACACGTATCGTACCTCCTGAGATCTCATATAAAGGTTATAGCTCAATAGGAAGGGTTGTCACGCATCCCAATTATCGTATTCATGGATTGGGTACTAAGTTGATGATCTATTCTATAGCTAAAACCAAAGAGCTCTACCCTGCTCTTAGTATTAAGATTTCATCCCAAGTTTACATTACAAAATTCTATGCACAGCTGGGATTTGAACCTACTGGTGATGAATATCTTGAAGATGACATTCCTCACATCGCAATGATATATACTTAGATGAGATTCTCGGCAAAACTTTAAAACCTTTCAGGGGTTTGATAACCTAAGAACTATCTTTACTCACTAATATGCTTTATGCCTCAAGGAATCAGATACATTTTGTTTGCCACATTAGCATTTGCAATAATGAATGTTATGGCTAAGCAGTTATCTAACTTCCACCCACTTCAAGTCATATTTTTTAGAGCATTTGGAACATGGGTTTTTATATTTCCGTATATGCTCCATCACAATATACCAATCAAAGGCACACATGTAAAGCCATTAATAGCAAGAGGAATAATCGGGCTGCTATCATTGGTATGCTTCTTCATAGCAGTGCAAAGAATACCATTGGGGTCTGCAATTTCTATTAGATACTTAGGGCCTATCTTTGGAGCAGGTCTCGCTTATTACTATCTTAAAGAAAAAGTAAACTGGATGCAATGGTTGAGTTTTGCAGTTGCATTTTCTGGAGTCATCATACTAAAAGGATTTGATATAAGAATAGATTTTTTGAGCCTTAGCTTACTTATTACCTCAGCTATACTTGTCGGTGGCGTATTTGTTCTACTTAGATTTTTGGGTGACAAAGAGCACTATCTTACAATCATTAACTACTTTATGACATGCTCATTGGCACTCAGCCTTTTCTTTATACCATACTGGAGCATGCCTATAGCTGGTGAATGGATCTCAGTGTGTGGCATAGGTATAGCTGGGCTGGTAGGTCAGGTATATATGACTAAAGCATTCCAGACTGAAGAGACCAGCGTATTAGCGCCATTCAAATACATGGAGCTTATCTACGCCATCATAATGGGGTATTTAATCTTTGGTGAGACCTATGAATTATTACCGATGATGGGTATAATATTAATCATAGGCGGTATGCTTTCTAATGTCTGGGCCAAAGGGAAATTAAAAACCACATAGTTCAATACTTAAAAATCCATAAACCTTAGAATTTTCTTCTTATTCCAAATTCAATTCCGTAACTATTTAAAGATTCGCTGTAATCCGATTTTACCAAACTATTTAGTTGTCTATCGTAGTATAGCTGGGCATACAACTGAAAGTCATTAGTAACATTGTAGTTAGAACCAAAAGCAATATTGCCAAAAATATTAAATGATGAAAAATCACGTTTGGTAGAAGTTCTATCTGTAGATATGTCGGTCTCATTTACATCTTGAGTAGTTAAATAGTAATTTCCTGAAAAACCTATCTCTACATAAGGACTAAATATCTTTTCAAAAATCTCGTATCTTATAAGCAATGGAATAGATAAGAATCTATGTGATTCTGAAAGAACAAATTCATGTGGAAGACTTGGATCCCTCTGATACCCATTAGGACCAATCTCGCTAGGCCATCTTAGGCTATCCATACTCGATGTTGTATATCCATATGTAGAATAGCTTAAACCTGTTTTTAATAATAAGTTATTATATATAGACTTGTTATAACCAATTGAGACTTTATAATTTTTATTGGACTCTTCTTGACTACGGAGTTGTAGAAACTGATCACTTCGTGCAGAGCCAGAGCTAGATAAAGATCTGAATGATTGTCCTATCCTATAGGAGACATCTATAGACTCATTTTTCTGACCATAAGATGATGAAATAACAAACAATAATAATCCTAATAATGAGAATGTGATACGCATATCTTCTGAATTTAATTTTACAAAATAAAATGGTAGAACTAACCTAATTCGGATATGGAGTTCATAGTTACAGTATAAACTTGATAGCTCAAGTGTTGCGTATCTAAGATACTATCTCTGTTAAAAATATCATAAAAAAAATTATGACTTTTATTGTAGCTCTTGGATTTAATCCGCCTTCATTATCAGCCATGTTGCACTTGCAAGTAGTGCCCCTATAACCGTAGATAAAACATAGATCCACAGGTCATCACTATATCCTGAAACAATTGCTGGCCCAATAGATCTTGCGGGATTCATAGAAGCGCCAGTTATCGGACCTGCAAAGATTGCTTCCATCATAACGGTAGCTCCTACTGCTATAGCTGTAAATTGGCTAACGGCTCTATTTTGACTTACAAATAATATGACGAGCATCAAGAAGTACGTAAGAATAACCTCCATTATAAAGGTCTGATACCACGATCCAAGAGGGGATGTTGTGCCAAGATCATCGTGATCTAAAAACATAAGTCGTAACACTATAGATGCCAGAAGTCCTCCTATCAACTGAGCAATAATATATGGAATAACTAATTTCTTATCGAATCTATCAGTAACAGCAAAAGCGATAGTTACTGCAGGATTAATATGTGCTCCTGAGATATTGCCGAAAGCAAATATCATAACCATTACTATCATCCCAAATGTAATACCAATGCCCACATTGCTGACAACACCTCCTGTGACATCATTAATGATGATAGAACCTGTCCCACAGAACACGAATGCAAAAGTACCGATCAGTTCAGCGATATACTTTTTAACTAATGGTTAAATTTGACTAAAACAGAATAACATGTCACGACCTATCTGCCTTAATCGCTCATCATACATCTCAGTTTCTAAGCCTTTATCATCATATGCTTTAGGATCTTCATAAGGTAATGACAATCTAAAGTCACAACCTGTTATAATGGGGCATCCTTCATCAGCACTTGTGCACACCATTATTGCAGCAAATTTTTCTGAGGGATTAGATGTATCACCATAGCGTTTTGAGAAAGCTTGGTACGCTTCCATATCCTCAGACCACCTTAGCTCATATCTGTGATTATCATCATCATTCTTAATTGAATTTACGTCGAATCCAACTTTCTTAAAAGCACTGACAGCCCTGGGGTTTAATGCAGTCGCTTCTATACCCCCAGAGAAAGTTTTTATCTTACTTATACCGTAATAGTCGGCGGCAACTTGTGCCCATATTTGCCCCATATGACTTCTTCTTGAGTTATGTGTACAGATCACTACTAAGCGAGCAATCTCTTCCTCATTCTTACGAGATATTATATAATCCGACAACTCGATAAGCTTAAGTTTTCTCTCAATAGTTATGTCATCGAATTCTTGCTCAAGTGCTTGACATAAGTGCATGATGATATCATTCATGAATTAGTAATTGTGAAATCTATTCTAATTTGATAATAAAATGCAATTTCGGAATTTATCTTTCTGCATTCGAATTATAAGAAAATGATGAAGGATAATTCTATTTGGTATAATAGATGCAAAACAAAAAAGACCTGCTAAAAAATTAGCAGGTCTTTAGTAAATTTTTATTACAAAGAATAAAATGAATTATGCCATGTTGACATTGACTGCATTTAATCCTTTTTGTCCTTCTTCGACATCATAAGACACTTTGTCTCCTTCTGTGATAGAAATTCCATTTAAGCCCTTAATGTGAACAAAAACGTCTCTACTACCATCATCTGGTGTTATGAAACCGAATCCTTTGTCGTCGTTGAAAAATTTTACTGTACCGTTACTCATTATAAATTGTATATGTATTTAAAAAAAACAAAGATATGCGAATAAATACCGTATTCCAATAGACACTAAGCTATTGCATTATAAAAGCTAAAATATGTGCATTTAGGAGCATCTTTCGGACATATATCGCCAAAAAATCAAAGCAAACAACATTAATATGACTTTACTTGAAGTTAAAAAAGATGTACATCAACGAAAGTTGAGATTCTAATTATTCTAAAATTAGTAAAGAGAGAGAGAAAAGGCCCTACTATCTGAGAAGATTTTCTATACTTAATGAACTGCTTTTGTGTCTATTAAGTGATTTTATTGTTCCAAGTATGGCTATAGCTCCCTCACCTGCATGACTTAACTAAATCATGCGGAATGTATGCAACGTATGGTTTATAATGGTATAATATCATCTCAGCACTTGTCTTAAGCGCAAAAAAAAAGGTCCGAACTGTTGTCCGGACCTACCCTAAAAAAACTAAATATATTATTAATTAATGATTGTCATTTTTTTAGTTTCAGTATAATCATTGATATCTAACTGATAGTATAGAATACTACTTGAAGTTTGGATATCTGATTTAGTGATAATTACTTTCTGAGTACCAGCATTATATAGAGCACTCTTAGTATATACAACCTTTCCTGTAACATCAAATATTGTTATCGTTCCCATTCCAGCCTGAGCTAAATTGAATTTAATTTCAGTCATATCACTGAATGGATTAGGAGTATTTTGATATAATTGATTCTTAACAATTTGCTCGCCTTCATTAGAGAATAATTTGATGTCTACTTTCTCTAAGTTTCCATCTGTATATGCTTCTACTGAAGTGTATGCACTATTAATCTGAATCATATCTGCAAGACTACCATCTGCCGTAGCTGTAACATTAATTGTGAATAGATCACTTTCCTTATTAACTGTAGCAGCGTCAGTTGGAGCCCAACTTACTGTATGTAATTCACTACTTATGTGACCCATATTCGCTTCTGTAAGATCTATATTATTAGACTGTACAGAATTAAGTGTCATGCCATTCATCTCTAAAGAGAATTGGAATCCTAACACATTATTGAAGTTTGTACTTCTGAATGGTATCGCATAAGTCTGTCCTCTTTCTACTTCTTTATTCTCGATCATAAAGTCAAGACTCTTATCACTTCTTACTTCTATAGTCTGATCTCCGAAGTTAGCTGTAACATCACCATTAACATCACCATACTTAACAGCTACCATGTCAGCATCATTAAGTGTCTGGTTGAGGTCATCAAATAATATAAAGTTATCAGCGCTATATGGATCAATCTGAGAAACATTTTCTTCTCCGTCTACAAATCCCCAGCTAAGTGACATCGGAAATTCTTCCGTTATACCTAATATCAGTTTTCTAATCTCTATAAGATCTATAGCTGTGATACTTTCGTTTTGGTTAACGTCAGCAGCTATTAACTTATAGGCACTATTAAGTTCTTCTTTACCTAATATGTGTCTCTGGATCATTACGATATCAAGTGTACTTACACCATTTAAGTAATCATCATTTTTCTCACCAGTAATCATGTAGTCAAATCCAGTTGCAAGATCAGTGAAAGCGTAATTACCGCTAGCATCTGAAGTTGTCGTAACAGGGTAGTTAGGTTGATTACTCTGTAATACGAGTTCTACATTCTCTACTATAACTGCATTTTCTGTCATTACTGTACCTTCTAATACCACTTTATTGCCGTTAGCTCCACAAGAACCTAAGACATTTATCTCATCGATATCCCATGCGTCTACTGCTGCGCCGTTACCTACTAAGCAGTATGGTAATAATTCGAATGTAAACGTAGTCTGAGAACTTACGGTAAAGTCGTTACCTGATAAGTCGATTGTCTGTAATGTCCAATCTCTATTAGTAGCTATATCTACCATAGTGAATACCTCAGCACCATCTTTAAGTACTCTTATACCATATCTTGTAGGATAATTGTTAGGTCCCGACGGACCACTTACCCAATCAAATCTTTCAGGCGCTTTCTCAAAGAATGTAAGCTGACTTAAGTTAGCATTCTGACCACCAGAAGGATTTAATGTTACGTTAAACTTAACAGACTTTTCATTGCCTGCAACATAAGTACAAGAATCAAAAGATCCTACACACATTGCTGATGTACCTCCAACACCTGGAGTACAAGAGTGTGGATTGTCAGTAGCAGGAGCTCTATTAACAAGACTCGCTGTAGTTACACCACAAGAAAGAGTATTAGGATATGCTGGTCTGAATTCTGAATAGTCAATATTTGATTGATCCGTAGTTGCAAATGATCTACACTCGTCAAGTGAGTAATACACTATTGATACTGGATCATTTCCTCCTACAACTGGTTGTCTACAATCAGTTAAACTTACTGCAGAAGCACCCATAAAGAAATCATTAGCTAATGGCGCAACATCACCGTCTGCTGTAGGTACACCGAATACTAAAAATCTTCCACCTGCATTAGCTCTTTCCGCTACATATATTCTCTGTGCTGCATGATCATATGCTACATCAACAGGATTACCTAATGACGTAGATGCACCTTCTATTCTAATCTGCTCTGCAGCAGTTATAGTATTATCAGAAGAAGCTGAAGACCAGTTACTGATATATGCTAAAGCACCATCATCAGCTACTGCACCACTACCTACATCTGTAAGTACCATTACATCATTAGTTACATCATATGCAATACCGTGGGTTCTTACCATATCAGCTATAGTAACTCTTCTAGCAGGCGTTACTGATCCATTAGCAGTTGCTAAGAAGTCAGGGAATATTCCTACATCTGAAGAATTATCAACGATAGCCATAACAGTAGTACCATTAAACGTTAATCCCCATAAGTTGATGTCAGTAGTGACAACTCTATCTAATGTGATAGCTGTAGGCGATATTGTGTATATAATAAAACTGTTTTGCTGACCATTAGATCCAGCAGCATCTTGAGCTACAACTAATTTGTCTCCTGATACTGCAATCTCTCTTCCGTTAGTAAAATCAGAAGTTGATGTTGCAGTTAGAGTTGGTGTTCCACCAGCCCTTAAGCTTGCTTGTACATTGCTATATGCGTTAATCACATTATCAGATCTATTTAATTGGTAAAGAACATCTGTGTCTTCGTCATAATGTACACCATCAGCATCAGTACTTGCTGCTGCAAATGTTGATGTACTCATATTACCAGCATCATCAAATCCATAAGTAGCGATAACACCAGAATTATTACTTGATACAAATACCTTAGTCGAAGGATTATCGATTAGGTTATCCATAGGAAGTACAATTTCTCCACTACAATTTCCAGTTCCACTATGTGGCTGTGCTAAGTAAGGGAAAGCTCCAGTAAATGCCTTATCATTAGACTCTATACCAGTAGAGTAAGTTAATACACCTAATAGATCATCAGTTACAGGACTTGGAGAAGTCGCAGGATCATAATCATCATACCATAATCCCACAGCCGCAAGTACAACACCTGCTACCGCTTGTAATTCTATTCTTGTTACATCATCTTCTAATCTTCTTCCGTTAGGGAATCCATCCATGTTAGGAATAAATTCTAAGTCGGCAGTCGCATTAAATGGAGCTACGGTAAGACCAATAGCTGCTGCTTGTACTAGACCTAAAGAGCTAAAGTTAGCATCATCTCTTGGTGTAGGAGGTACCGCCATATTAAGTCTTAACATATCACCACCATTAGGTAAGAAGTTATTGACGAATGGCTTACCTGCGGCAAGAGGATTACCACCTTTACCAGTAGCTAACTGATAAGGAATAACATTAGGTACTCCCGTATGGAATGCAGGCCATAGATCTACAGACCTTGGCTTACCAGCCGCTGGTAATAATAGCGTACCGAATACAGCATCATCTAATGCTGTGCCTGCTAGTGCAGGATCTCCTTTCAGACCAAAAAGTCCATCTGCACCATTACTGAAATCAAACATTCCTAATGAATTAGTCTGTATCCTCAATGGAGCGAATGCAGGTACTGCACCACCAAACTGATCATCATCCATATAGAGCGCTAACTCAGGATTATAGAAATACTCAAAGTGATCTGGATTCTCTGTATAAGGCGTTAATGCATTCCACTCATCCTTAGCACCGATAGGAATAACTGCCTCGTTAGTAAGTGGCATTCCTAATCTTGATACTTGGATCCAATCACCGCTTACAGTAGGATCAGCGTCAGCACTTAAAGTAGTTACTGCTGGACGACTTGCTGAAGCCCATACACCGATTACATAATCAGAATCTAATATGTTAGTCGGTGTTGCAGGTGCACCTGCTTTTAATAATGTTGAGATAGGCACCTGAATGGCTAATGCACTTACATTGTAACATGCTACACCATCGACTGGTGTACCATTTTGTCTTGGTGCATCACCTAAGTCAAATATTCCGGCAAGATCCACAAAGAATGGATCGTCAGTAGGACCAGCAAATACAGTCTCACCTGTAGAAGCAGTTGTCATACCACCTTCAAATAATGCATCATAAGTAGTATTAAGTCCTACTGGACTTTCTATAGATCTTGGACCTATGTTATTAGGAGGTACAACACCATTCTGAATGATTGTGCTGAAGCTTGCTCCACCATCCACACTTCTCTCAAGATTATAAGTAGCTTTTTGATTTTGCTGACCTAATCTGATATTGAAGAATGTAGTCGGGTCTTCATTAGTAATTGTAAATGTAAACCTGTATATGATCTCATCACCTACAACGCTTGCGTCATTGTCTACATGTATTTCATATCTAACGTTCTCTCCAAAAGTATAATAGTTAGGTCCACCTTGTGGGAGTTGAAATGGAACATATGTAGCGATCATTGTGATCATGTCCGGATTGTCAGGACTTCTAAATGCATATAAATCCACATTATCTGCTAATGGGTCATTAGCAATTAAAGGAGCTTCCCTGTGACTGGAAGCCATAAGTTGTATCCCACTTATAGCCAACATAATGACAGCAAGAAGTAGATTTTTTATTGTTAATATATTTTTCATCGTAATATTTTCTTTGTTATAATGAGTTCTGATTATTGTCCTACTTCTGTTCCTCTCCATGGCTGTGCCACATAAGGGAATGTACCACTAAATGGTGCATCATTAGACTCAACTCCTGTTGAATAAGTCAATACATCTAATAGATCTTGAGTTACAGGACTTGGAGAAGATGCTGGATCATAATCATCATACCATAATCCGATTGCTGCTAATACAACTCCTGATACAGCTTGTAATTCTATTCTTGTTACATCATCTTCTAATCTTCTTCCATTAGGAAATCCATCCATATTAGGTATGAATTCTAAGTCAGCAGTCGTATTAAATGGAGCAACTGTAAGACCAATAGCTGCAGCTTGTACAAGACCTAATGAACTAAAATTAGGATCATTTCTTGGCGTTACAGGAACTGCCATATTAAGTCTCAGCATATCCCCACCATTAGGTAAGAAGTTATTTACGAATGGCTTACCCGCAGCAAGTGGATTACCAGCTTTACCGGTAGCTAATTGATAAGGAATGACATTAGGAACTCCAGTGTGGAATGCAGGCCATAGATCTACAGATCTTGGCTTACCCGCCGCTGGTAATAATAATGTACCGAATACGGCATCATCTAGTGCTGTACCTGCTAGAGCTGGATCACCTTTAAGACTAAATAGTCCATCTGCACCATTACTAAAATCAAAACCTCCTAAAGAATTCGTCTGTACTCTCAATGCACTGAATGCAGGAACTGCACCACCGAATTGGTCGTCATCCATATATAAAGCTAATTCTGGATTATAGAAATACTCGAAGTGATCAGGATTCTCATTATATGGAGTTCTTCTGTTCCACTCATCCTTAGCACCGATAGGAATAACTGCCTCATTAGTTAGTGGCATACCTATTCTTGATACCTGTATCCAGTCACCACTGTAATCAGCTTGATCACCTGCTGTTAATGTCTTAACCGCAGGACGACTTGCAGAAGCCCATACACCTATTACATAGTCAGCATCTAAAATGTTAGTCGGTGTCGTAGGAGCACCTGCCTTTAGCAATGTAGTAATAGGAATCTGTAACGCAATAGTGTGGCAGTTATACTTAGCTAATGCGTCTCTTGCAGCGCCATCTTGACGAGGTGAATTTCCTAAATCGAAAATACCTCCTAAGTCAACATAAAATGGATCATCTATTGAACCTGCAAATACTCTCTCGCCTGTACTTGTATTAGTAATAGCAGAATTAAATAAAGAAGAGTAAGTCGTATTGAGACCAGCACCACCTTCTATAGATCTTGGTCCGATATTATAAGGAGGTACTACACCGTCAGTAACGATATCTTGGAAGCTTACACCACCATCAGTACTTCTTGATAAAGTATAGGTAGTCTTAAGGTTCTCTTGACCTAATCTAATATTAAAAAATGTAGTAGGATCTTCGTTAACCTGAGAGAATTCCATTCTGTATACAATCTCATCACCTGGAACAGCTGCGTCATTGTCGATGTGGATTTCATATCTCACGTTCTCTCCGAAAGTATAAAAATTTGGTCCCCCCTGAGGTAACTCACCTGGGATGTAGTTAGCTATGATAGTTATCATATTTGGATTTTCTGGACTTCTGAAAGCATACAAATCTGTATTGTCTGCTAATGGGTCATTAGAAATCAATGGTGCCTCTCTGTGGCTTGATGCCAAAGAAACAGTCATCTGTACAAATAATGCGATAACTACCAAAGAAGGAAGCACTATGGCTTTTTGTAGATTCTTCTGGTATTGAATAGTTTTCATCATGTGTTATTTATTTGAAAAAATGAATTTTAAGAATGTGAATAGATTTTATAAATGTGATAGCAGTAATTATCAATTATATAGCTTCTACGTTAATTATGAGTCAATTGGTTTTAAAACTCTTGAACTAAAAGCTCGTAAGGTTGAATTAATTATGGTGGAGAAACAGTTTTAGTACAGGGTATTAGAATATTTAAAACTGTCATATATAGACAGAAAATATTACTGTACTGTAGAGTGTTACAATACTGTGTACGCTTAGTAAGACGAAATCTCTTACACTGGCTATAAGAACGAGAACTTAATATGTACATAGATAATTTACTTAAAGTAAATATCATGTGTATCCGATATTCTTGACTAACTCTTGCGAGTCGCCTCAAAAATAGGCATTACACAACTTAAATTAGTATAAATTCAAGATTAATTTGATATCTATTATTTATAAAATGTATAACAATATGTAGACTAATGCACTACAGATATGATTTTTGATATATATTGGATAATGTAGCGCCTAATATTGTAAAAGGCCCCTCTGAAGTTTTAAAATCCAAAGGGACCAGTCAAGAATCTCACATAACATGACATTCGATTCTATTTACGAAAGTTTTATTACTGTTGGATTTACCGAAAAGGGCATTTAAATCAAATAATTTAAATTTAGAGGAGCAGGTTAGATTGAAATTAGCCATAGAAGGTAGATTTATTATTTATAGCTCTAACCTGCCGGCAGGAAACTATGTTCGTTCTAATATGCCGATAGGCTTGACGAACTAAGATGAACGGAAAATCTCGAAGAGTAGAGCCGCATAGCTCTTAGACAGTGCACTGCGGAGCAGGTGATTTGGTAAGTCATTAAGCAAAGAGGCAAGCCCACCCTCATTTAATAATAAGCTAAGATCATTACATTTGACATTTAGTCACAATATTTTTATAAAAACTAAGATCATTCTCTCACGCTTACTTTAGCTTTAAATAATTAATTTGACGATAAGAAGTGGTTAAAGTCTTGACTTTCTTGCCTATCAGCAGACGGGAAAGTCTCATTTTTTAGTCAAGACATGAATGAATGGTTACACGAAGGTGTGATCAGAGCAAGAAAACCTTGCTCAGAAAAAAGAGAAAGCCTATATCAATCGGGGATGAGAAGAGACTCACATATATGAAAATGCAGAGAAAAGAATAAACTATATGATTTTATTATGTACTTAAATCACAGCAAGCAAGGTGAACAAATAAATAATCGAAATTTTGGATGCAGTGCCACGTAGTACATACGATTGCAAAGAATTAGAAACAATAAAGCCTATCATAACTGTGTTTATGTGCAATCTAAATGTCCCATTCGTAGGATTTTATATTATATAATTCTCAAAAAAAATAAAATCTTTATTTCTATAAAGCAGCAAAGCAGAGATAGATTATTACTAAATTCCACAATCCACTATTAATCTTATACGCGTAGATATATTAATTACCTAAATCAAACTAATTTATATTATGAAATTATCGATAGTAACACTGGCAATGCTAATATTAGTGACGCTGGGTTGCCAATCTGGGACTACAGGTTCCGAGAATCAAGAGGGAGAAATAAAATCAACTTCTTTATCTGTTCCCAAACTGCTTGATAGGTCTGAGAAAATCAGAATGGGCAAAGAATGGGATGAGGTTCAGAATTATTATACAGATCAGCGAGATGCGATTAACAAGAATCCTAAGGATAATGAAGCTAAACTTAAATTAGCAGAACTATTTATCAGAGAAGCAAGAGTAACTGGAGAGCATGGTCATTATTATCCAGCTGCACTTGCCATGACTTCTAATATCGTAGATGAAGAAGAGGTTAATCCTGATGTAAAATTTAGGGCACTCACTACTCATGCAGGCGTACAGTTATCATTACACGAATTTTCTGATGCACTTAAGACCGCTGAGAAGGCATTAGCCATGAATAATAGAAATGCTCAGATATATGGAGTGCTTGTAGATTGCTATGTTGAACTTGGTGATTATAACAAGGCTGTAGAGATGTCTGACAAAATGATAAATATCAAACCGGACATAAGATCTTATTCTCGAATCGCTTACCTACGAGAAATACACGGTGATGTAGAAGGTTCCTATAAAGCTTTAGGACTTGCTATCAAAGCAGGTTACCCTGGTTATGAAGAGACAGCATGGGCAATGCAGACACTCGGCGATCTCTATCTCAAATATGGAGAATTAGATAAAGCTGAGAACATATACAATCAAATATTAGACACGAGAGCGGATTATCCCTTTGCAGTTGCTGCCTTAGGCGAGGTTGAATATGAAAGAGGTAATATGAAAGAAGCTGAAGCGAAATTTAATGAAGCTATAGAAATTATTCCCGAAGTGGGATACTACACATCATTAGCTAAGCTTTATAAAAAACAAGATAGACAAGATGAGCTAGATAAACTCATGGAAGACGTTTTTGTAATGCTACAAGAAGATGTAGACTCTGGGCATAATATGAATCTTGAATACGCCTCAATATATAGAGATATCCTTACTGATTATGACATAGCACTGAAGTATGCGGAGATGGAATACAAAAAGAGACCTGAGAATATTGATGTAAATAGAATGATAGCACATATCTATGCATTAAAATCTGAAAAAGATAAAGCTAAGAAACATCTCGAACGTGCTATCGTTACAGAATCAAAAGATCCTGAGTTAGAAGAGATAAGAAAAATAATGTGATTAGAGTTTAGAATGTTCATTGTGTTAATGGATTGGCTTGGTAAGGTCAATCCATTTTTTTTACAACTGACTCTCTATAGCCTTCCATACATTTTCTAATACGATCTTCTGACCTTTTGCATTAGGATGCTTTCCGTCAGGGAGATTAAGATCAGCATCTAAAGCAACACCATCTAAGAAGAATGGTATAAGTGTAGCATCGTATTTTTTAGTTAAGAAAGGGTAGATGTTATTGAATGCATTTTCATAGTCCTTACCCATGTTTGGAGGAGCCATCATACCTGCTACGATGACAGAAATGTCTTTGTTCTTTTCTCTTACGCTGATGATTATCTTTTCGAGATTCTCTCTTGTATTATCTACAGCCAATCCTCTAAGCATATCATTAGCCCCAAGTTCTAAGATGAATATATCTACTTGCTGATTCAGTGCCCAACTAATTCTCTGTAGTCCTCCTGAAGTCGTCTCTCCACTTAAGCCAGCATTGACTACGGTATAATTATATCCCATAGAATCTATTCTTTCTTGTAGCAGAGAAGTCCACCATGTGGTCTCATCATCAAGACCATAACCCGCTGTTAAGCTATTGCCAAAACATAATATGACTTTTTTGTCCTTTTTGGTAGAGGAATCATCCGCTTTAGTCTCTAATTCAGAATCGCTTTCAACTTCATTCTGATTTGGGCTGTTATCTTTGCACGAGATTACTGATAGGCTGATAAGTAGTATGATAATTATATTAGAAATAAATCCAATAGAGGTTGACAACTTTATAGACATAGATTAGAATTAGGTATCAAAGGTATTATTATAATCAGTAATGCTGTTAAGTTTAAATAGATCAAGAAAAGCGACCACAATCAAAATATATAAATGGCTACAATTCTTAATGTACAAGGCGTAAGTAAGGCTTACAGAAGTGGAGACAGAATGCTTAATGTCCTTAAAGACATATCGTTCTCGATTAATGCGGGAGAAAGAGTGGCTATAGTCGGCTCATCAGGAAGTGGTAAGACTACCCTACTTGGATTATGTGCAGGATTAGATAACCCTTCTTCTGGAACACTCACTCTATGTGGTAAAGAAATCAATAACTTAAATGAAAACGAAAAAGCGCAACTGAGAAATCAGAATGTCGGTTTTGTGTTTCAGAATTTTCAGCTGATTCCGACATTGACGGCGCTTGAGAATGTGATGATCCCATTGGAACTACTCAAAAGTTCTGATGCCTACGCAACTGCTAAGAACTTATTAGAACGTGTAGGATTAGGCGAGCGGATGACACATTACCCATCACAATTATCAGGTGGCGAGCAGCAGCGTGTATCTATAGCCCGTGCATTCTGTAATTCTCCCAAAATATTGTTTGCAGATGAACCTACTGGCAATCTTGACGATGATACAGGGGCTTACATAGAGCAGTTAATTTTTGATATAAATACAGAGCAAGGAACGACATTAGTACTTGTGACCCATGATATGGACTTAGCCTCTAAGACTGGAAGAATTATAAAACTTAAGGGCGGACAGATTATCTCTGATGGACAATCGTCTGCTAACAGTGCTGCCCATGTCTGATATGAAATTCTTATTGAAAACAGCTTATGCCGATAGCAGAAAGAACTGGGGTAAGCTGGCTATGTTTATGTCCTCTATTGTCTTAGGGATGACAGCATTGGTGGCGATTAATTCATTTAATTATAATCTTGTACGAGATATAGATAACCAATCTAAGTCTCTCATAGGTGCTGATATACAAGTATCTGGTAAACAAGAATTGACTCCCGAATTAGAGATGATATTGGATTCATTAGATGGAGAAAAGGCAATGCAGATGGAGATATTCTCTATGGCATACATCCCATCTAATGAAGGCACCCAATTCGTAAGGATACGAGCAATAGAAGGTAACTATCCGTTCTATGGAGAGTTAAATGCTGAGCCAAAGTCTGCCAAAGTATCTTATCAGACAGATAACGGTGCATTAGTAGACGAAGGATTAATGTTCGAGAACGGTCTTGCAATAGGCGATTCTATTAAGCTGGGAGAGAAGGTCGTTCCTATAGTCGGTAAGCTATTGAGCACATTTGGTTCCGTAAGTTTGGGTTCAAGCTTTGCACCTACAATTTATATCAATAGAGCAACAATGGATCAGACTAATTTGGTCCAGCCAGGAAGTATAATAGAGTATAATTATTATCGCAAGATTGATCCATCAATAGATGCAGAATTATGGGAAGATGATGATGGACGTCAGAAGAGATTTAGAGATCTCAGCTTCCGGATGACGACTGTAGAAGATAACAAACGTAATCTTAATAGAGCCTTCAGTTCCCTCAATGACTTTCTTAATCTGGTAGCATTAGTGTCTCTTATTCTGGGGTGTATCGGTGTAGCAAGTAGTGTATTGATTTATATAAAAACTAAGATACCATCTATCGCAATATTTAGATGCTTAGGTATGAAAGGCAATCAGGCATTTCTGATATTCTTCTTACAGATATTTATACTGGGATTTATAGCTGTATTGGCAGGTGTGGCCTTAGGATCTATATTACAGATTGCATTGCCTATCGTTCTGAAGGATATCTTACCTTATGAAGTTGATCTTCAGATATCATGGAAGGCTATAGCACAAGGTTTAGTTATGGGTACGGTTATCACGAGTTTATTTGCGATGATTCCATTATTAGGTGTAAGGAATATAAGTCCACTAAGAACATTAAGATCTTCTTACGATGGAGATACGCCTAAGAGAGATCCATTAAAGTATCTCGTATATTTTATATTGCTTGTAGCATTGGTATTGTTTTTATATAGTCTGACCTCTAATTGGATGACATCGTTTGCATTTACAATAGGATTGATATTGGCATTTGGGTTGCTTTATGGAATGGCGGGTATTGCGATGTGGTTAGCTAAGAAATTTTTTCCACGCAGGTGGAGTTTTGTATTACGACAAGGTATCTCTAATCTTTATAGACCTAATAATCAGACAAAGACACTAATCGTCTCCTTAGGATTAGGTACTTCAATATTGACGATATTATTCATAATACAAGGTCTTATTCTGAGTAATGTGGATAGCATGGACGCAGGTAATCAACCGAACACAATACTCTATGGCATCGAATCCAATCAAGTGGCTGATGTGACGAGGATTACAGAATCATTTGATATGCCGCTTATACAAGAAGTACCGATAGTCACAATGCGATTAGAAGGATGGCAAGGTAAATCTAAGGCAGAGTGGCTAAGAGATACAACCCGTAGAGCAAGCCGATGGGCGATTAATAGAGAAGCGAGAGTGAGTTATCGAGATACTTTAAATTTTGATGAAGAACTTATAAGAGGCGAATTTACAGGAGAAGTATCACCTGGAGATTCTATTCTTATTTCCTTGGATGAAGGGTATGCAGAATCACTTAATGTCGATATTGGTGATGAGATAATATGGAATGTACAAGGGACGATGATGACGACATACGTGAGTAGTATCCGTAAGATTGAGTTCCGATCTTTGAGAACGAGATTTTTTATACTTTTCCCGAAAGGGGTACTCGAGAAAGCTCCTCAGTTCCATGTCCTTATTACTAAAAGTCCTGATAACAAAACACTTGGCAGTTACAGAAAAGAAATCGTTAAAGCACATCCTAATGTTTCTGTAGTAGACTTGGGTTCGATTCTTACGACACTCAGTGACATCATATCTAAAATATCTTATGTCATCAAATTCATGGCCGGATTTAGTATTCTGACTGGACTAATTGTTTTGTTAAGTTCACTACTTTTATCTAAGTACCAACGTATAAGAGAAAGTGTGCTCTTGAGAACAATAGGTGCTGTTAGGTCACAGATATTTATGATTAATGCGACAGAATATGCGATACTCGGAGCATTGTCAGCTTTTATAGGAATAGCAATATCTATTATAGGTAGCTATCTGATCGCAACACGACAATTGGACTTAGAGTATAACTTAGATTGGTGGCCTATCGTATTTATTTTCGTTTTTATAACCGTGGCAACAGTGGGTATCGGACTATGGAATAGTAAGGATGTGGTATCTAAATCTCCACTGGAAGTTCTGAGAAGAGAGGCATAAACATAATTTCTCATCATGAGCTAGAAACGATCCGAATCCTGTCCGCCTGTGGTGGAGATCTTCGTTTTCAAATAACTGCTTCAGTTGTTATGATATACGTAGATGTGTCTATTCCGTGCCACTCCAATCGACTTGAAAGAACCTCAGACAAGAAATGTCGTATTTTATTATCTAAAGCTTTTAATACATCACTCTTTTATAAAAATCATTGACTGCATTTTAAAATTAACAAGGTATTTTACCAACTAAAGCTCAAAATCCTACGTCTTTAGTTAATATGAGACCTTTATCTAATAATACTATGTCTCAAGTGGTTAAAATGAGACGATGGGCCTTAGGTATTCCCTTAAATTGCTCTTAAATTAAGCTTATAATGATAATTCTGTATTTATAATTACATAGCTTAGTAAAACAATTAAGTGTTGTTTTTGCCGTTTTATCATTACAGCTTAACATTCTTTCATTATTTATTCAATTTCTAAATCTTAACAATATGAAAAAAATAATATTATTCCTTTCTGCAGCTACTATGCTATTAGCTTATTCATGTTCCTCAGATATCTCTTCGGCTGAGTTAAGTTATACTAAAGCAACAGCAATATATGGTGACCTCGCTGAACAAAGAAATCAACCATTAAATGAAGAAGCAAGACCTATAAGTGATCCTGGTAAGGTATATGTCTCAGAGGACCTATTATTAATAGGTGAGGAAGGAGAAGGTATCCACGTATATGATAATACAAATCCTGAAAATCCATCTTCATTAAGTTTTATAAGAATACCGAATAACAAAGAATTCTATGTAAAAGATAATTTCATATACGCTGAGAGTCTATATGATATGCTTAAAATAGATATCTCGGATAAGACAAATCCAAGATTACAGAATAGAGTAGAAAATGCTTTCACTCAAGATTTTGTTAATGCTGATGGAGAAGCTCTAATCGGTTTTGAATTTGAAGAAGTAAGAGAAGTTGTAGAAGAGGGGACGAATATATGGAATGAGATATCGGGTAATAATAATCGAGCATTCTTTGATTTTGAAGAAAGAGTCATACCAAGCTCTGCTGTACCGGCTTCATTCGCAGGTAGTAGTGATTCTTCTATAGGTTCTGTCAATCGAATAGCGCATTCTGAAGATCATGTATATGTAATAAGTAATTCTTTCTTAACTGTATTCTCTGATAATCAAAATCTTGATTTTATCCAAAGTGAGCAGGTAGGATGGAGAATGGAGACAATATATCCACAAGAAAAGGAATTGTATATCGGAACAAGAAACTCTGTACAAGTATATGATATCGAAACGCCAACTAATCCAAGATTTAAAGCAAGTTTTGATCACGTAGATTCTTGTGATCCAGTATTGCCAGATGGTGATGTTGCTTATGTAACCTTAAGAACTAATAATACAGGTTGCCCAGGTGATGTCAATGCGTTATTAGTATTAGATATAAGTCAAGACAACTGGATATCACAGTTACAAGAAATAGAAATGGAAAGCCCATTCGGCATGACTAAGATCGGTGACATACTATATGTCGGAGAAGGTGATAACGGTCTGAAGACTTTTGATGCTACTAACGGACGTAACCTGTCATTAATCGATCACGATACTAATGTACAAGCTTATGATGTCATAGCACACCCAACAAGATCAGATATCATTCTGATAGCAAGTCCTAATGGATTTGGACAATATAGAGTAAGTGATACAGAAGCTTTGTCGCTTGTAAGTATGATACAGATATAAATAAAATATAGAATAGTAGAAGTAAGAGCTATGGCTTTTGCTTCTACTTTTATAATTCATATCCTTCATTCTATATATCCTTACGTTATGAAAAATCTTCTACATACAACTTTCATAGTACTGCTTGCAATGTCTATATCTGCGCAGAGTAGAGTGGACAAATCAGTCATCTATGCTAATGATGGCTCTGTCTATATAGGAGAGATTATATCTGAGAATGCCCTTGATATCAAGATGGTAATAGGAACGATGGATACAATTAACTTAGATAAGCGATTTATCAAAAAGATGAATAATCCTCCAGAACATATTGTTATGTATGAGAAAGGTAAGTATCATAAGACTGGAGGGCTTTTTCTTTCGTTACAACTTTTATCAGGATTTACTGACGATGATAATGCGACCGCTAATTTTAGTATAATATCCGGTAAGAGATTAAATGCCAAGTGGCAAGTCGGATTGGGATATGGCGTAACGGCAAATACGGTAAGACTACCTGGAGACTTCTGGGCGGATCATGAATTTCAGAATGTTTTTGCTTACGGTAGATATAATATTAAGCAGAGTAAAGTTATGTTATTCGCAGATTCTGCTTTAGGTTATGGCATAGCTGCAAGCGGTGCTAGATGGAGTGGTGATTATACAAGCGGCGTATATTTTCAACCAGGGATAGGGATAGAATTTGCTAATAGAAAAAAACTAAAATGGTCAATTAAGCTTAGTCAGTATGTACAGCCGACTTCTGGTCTGATCAACTTAGAGACAAACTTTGGTACACCAGGGATATATGAGTATAAGTTAATTTACAATAGGACATTACTGGGTGTAGGTATGACATTTTAGAAATGACATTACCGTATCAGTGATTTTGAGTTTACCTCTTTTTCTTTCGCTTCTTCTTCATATTCTGAATCTTATCGCCACGCTTAATGGGCTTCTTGTATCTCTCTTGTAGCTTTCTTTTATAACTTTTTCTTTCTGCATTGACCTTGCTATTTTTAGCAGACTTTTCGTGGAATGCTGCACCACCTTCTTTTATGATTTCAACCTCTTTTTCTTCTGGCTGGTCTGGATAGAGAATCTTTTTTTCTTCTGGTGTGAGTTGTGTAGAGACCTCTACTTCATCTGGTATTACGATGCTTGGAATTTTGTAATTCATTAAGCTTTCGATAGCCTCCTTCAGTGGAGTTTCTCTCTCGCTATATAAGAGGATAGATTTTCCTTGCTGATCTGCTCTACCTGTTCTTCCTATTCTATGTATATAGTTTTCTGCATAGAATGAAGTGTCAAAACTTATGACAGTAGATATTTTTTCTATATCCATACCACGAGCAATGACATCGGTTGATATTAAAATCCTACTTGTACCGTCAGCAAAATTTTCAATAGAGGTAGAACGATGATTCTGTGACTTGCTCGAGTGGATTACTGAAGTTCCCGATTGGAATTCTAATGCTTCAAATAATCTATCAGCATTGACCTTAGTTGCTGTAAAGATTAGTACTCGACTATATTCTTCTTTATCTTTTAATAAATGATTGAGCAAATTTACCTTAGTATAGAAATTGGGTACGGCATAGCATTCTTGACTTATACTGTCTAATGGTGTTCCGCTTATAGATATCGTTTTCCTCACAGGATTAACCAGAAAACCATCTATGAGGTCATCGACATAAGTTGTCATTGTAGCAGAGAAGAGAAGGTTCTGACGTTTAGATGGAAGGTATTCAAATATGTTTCTTATCTGTGTCTTGTACCCAAAGTCAAGCATGATATCAACTTCATCAATGACCATTTTTTTGATGAATTTTAATCTTAGCACATTAGTCAATGCAAGATCATATAAACGTCGGGGTGTCCCTACGATGATATCTATGCCTTCTCCGATAGCTCTTTTTTGAGTTTTGATATTAGTGCCACCATAGACGCCTACGACTCTTACGTTAATGTAAGTTGTGAGTTTCTCTATTTCCTCTAACATCTGAATGACAAGTTCTCTGGTTGGTACGAGAATCAATACTCTCGGATGTGGTTGTTCTGAGTATTTTAAGTCTTGCAATATAGGTAGTAGGTATGCAAAGGTTTTTCCAGTTCCAGTCTGCGCTACTCCCACAAAATCATATCCTCCCATGATAGGTGAGAAAGCTTCTTGCTGTATAGGCGTCGGCTTTTCTAAGCCTAAATCGCTTATGGCATTATATAGTTGCTTCTTGATTTTGAAATCTTCGAAAGTTTTCATACTGCAAGGTAGTCGAGAATATGTTCTAATGAGAGATTTTCTGTTGATTTATTTCGATTACTTATATAGATCGTTGAGGTCTGTGACCTCTATGATATACACTCATCCTAATTTGTACTGTCTATCAAATTAGTTGCGAAGCTTTGCTGCTTTTATTTTTTCTTTTGCATACAACTCAAGTGTATTGGAACAAGCTTACAAACCTCGACCATCGAGTGGGCTCAGTACACCAATGACATCCACCACCAAATCCTATCTTTTTCATTTAGATTCTTGCAGAAAACTTCCAAACCTCTCTAAATGACATGTATAGCCATTAGGGTTGATAACTAAGTAATCTTGATGGCCAGGTTCTGCTGCCCAAAATTTAGTAAAGGGTTCTAATGTCGTCGCTACCTCGTCACCCCAACGTTGGCTATCGTCTACAATTTTAATTATCTCATGAGCTATTGCCTTTTCTTCTTCATCTTGAATGAATATTGTAGACCTATAACTCGAACCTACATCATTACCTTGACGATCTACAGTGGTTGGATTATGTATCCTAAAGAAGTAATCTAATATCAATCTGAAAGATGTCTCATTGAGATCGTAAGTTAATTCGATACCTTCCGCATGGCCAGGGTGGTTATTATATGTTGGATTATCATTGATACCTCCGAGGTAGCCTACTTCTGTATCTTTGATTCCAGGACGTACTCTAAAGAGATCCTCCATTCCCCAAAAACAACCGCCTGCGATATATGCTTTTTTTAAAATATTCATGTTACTATTATAAGTTGTTCTATCAGGTAAGACTTGGAGTTAGCTCTAATTCCAACACCTAATTATATCTCTACTCTAGTAGATATTTATCAACCCAATGCGGGATCTCGTCGTTATAGTAAGTCACTTCTTCTCCTTTGAAAACTTCTAAGATTAAATTTGGCTTTGACTCTGAATTATCGAATATGAAAGATCTATAAGTGTTTTGGACTGCTTGTTTTAAATTTAAAAGTGAATTATAATACCTACTTTCAATTTTCTTCAGCGCAACATGATGCCCTCCAAGTTTCACTCATTGATATACTCGTTCAACATTAATTATGGGAGATTCCGTCGAAATGTAATAGAGATAATTTTTATATCCTGATTGTTGACTTCTTTTAAAGAATTCTATTTTTGATTTATGTTACATTACTGTTTCGTAAGCAAATATTTTACCTAATGAAAGTAATTCTTTTCTGAGAATATCTGCTAAAAAGCAGCTTCATACGAATGTGAATTTTTATCTGGATTAATTATTGAATTGTTTTCACAATACAAATCTATTTCAAACCCATCACTTCTTGCCTTTTTAATAAGTGAATGATTGAGCTTAGCTTTTTCGAATTTTTCTAGACTGAAGTCGTGAATTCCATAATCTGTAAGATTGATGTTTTGTCCTGATTTGAGTTGTTTTTCTATTTCATCGGCATTGATATAATAACCGATCTCAAACTTAGAATCTATACTATTTAAAATTGTAGATTTTCCAGAGCCGTTAGGTCCTCCAAACACTCTAAGCCTTCTATTTCTTAGAAATTCTCGTTTTTGCACCTACTTTGACTTTTCTTCGGTTATTCTTAGCGGTTCCAACGATTGACTTTTTACCATTTGGAGCAACTTTGATAATTGTTTCACCTTCCATAAAAGTTACTGCCACGGATTTTCGATGTGAATCTGCAATAGCCTTCCTTGTTGATGTGATTGCTACTTTTTCGATCACGGAGTGATGTTTCCTTGTATCCTCTAAATATGTTAAGTATTTCTTTTTAATTGCCATGTTATAAATTTAACGCTTTTTCATCAATTTTAGTTTCTTCCATTTCTATTGATGTATCTACGAACTACAAGACAACATAGAACAACCCACCTTATGCCGAGCCCACTCAGGACGCTTAACAAACCATTGTTCATTATCCAATTGCTCATCATAAGGTTTCTTTAGTAACTGATACAGTTCATCTATAAGTGAATAGTCGCCTAAGTCAGCTTTATCGATAGCCAATTGTGCCATGTAATTACGGAGCACATATTTGGGATTGACTTTATTCATAAATGATTGTCTTTCCTTATCAGAGATAATTTCTTTTTGTAATCTTTCTTGATACTTAGAGAACCAATGTTTCCAGGAATTTAGAATCTCGCCGGTAAGTTCTGCTGGCTTATAGAAAGCATCTTTAATGGGATTCAGAAATTCAGCATCATCATTGATTTCTATGTTTTTATCGAAAGAGGAAAGCCTGCGATAGAATATTGTCATATCTGTCTCAGTGAGATGAAGTACTTTTTCTAAGTCTGAAACTAAGGCGGCATCTTCATCTTTCTGTAGTTGCAATCCTAATTTGTCTCGCATCATATTTAAAACCTTCTCAGCATAGCCAGAATTAAGATTATCCAGTATCGCTTGTAGTGGTTCAGTCTCTTCTATTAAACTATAGAGGGCATTAGCCAATTGTACTATATTCCATACAGCGACCCTCATTTGATTTCCGAATCGGTAGCGACGACCTGCAGCATCTGTTGTATTAGGCGTCCAGTTATTATCATATCCTTCGAGCCAACCATATGGTCCATAATCAATTGTCAATCCTAATATCGAATGATTATCGGTATTCATCACGCCATGTACGAAGCCAACCCTCTGCCAATGTATGACCATATCGATAGTTCGGATAGCGACTTCTTCAAAAAAATTGAGGTAAGCTTTCTTAGTACCTTGCTCTATCTGGGGAAAGAAATGTCGAATCGTATAATCCGTCAATTTTCTTAGATTTTCAGTATCTCTTCTTGCAGCAAATATTTGAAAGTTTCCAAATCTGATAAATGATGGTGCTACTCGACATACCACTGCACCTTTTTCGTAAGCAGCGTTACCGTCATAGAGCATATCTCGTAGTACATCATTACCAGTTAATGCCAAGGAAAGCGATCTTGTTGTAGGTACTCCCAGATGAAACATGGCTTCACTACACAAATGTTCTCTGATGGACGAACGGAGAACTGCTAAGCCATCTGCCGAGCGAGAATAAGGCGTCTCCCCTGCTCCCTTAAGTTGTAATGCCCAGCGCTGATTGTCACGGACAACTTCTGCCAGATTAATGGCTCTTCCGTCTCCAAGCTGCCCTGCCCAGTTTCCAAATTGATGGCCTCCATAACACATAGAATATGGATCAGTGCCTTCCATAACTTTGTTGCCTGAGAATATCTCCAGAAACTCTTGAGTATTCTTATCTGATATATCTAAACCAATGGTTTTAACCATCTCTTCAGATACATGAATCATTTTTGGTAGTTTCGGTCTTCTCGGAGTGACATAAGAATAACATGCTTCTAATACTTGTCGACGATTATTTTTCCTATTTGGATCGGCAGGAAGTTCTTTATTGAAAGTGTCGTTTATATTTAGTTGCATATTTTTATTGCTTAGGATTACAATAGTACAATGATATTATGCAGGTGAAGGTTTAGTTATTAGAACTCTATTTGATATGTTTTAGAAATTTTGCTTTAAGGTTACCGTTAAGTTTTAGATGTGCTTCATCATGTTTTTCGTTAAGCATTTTAATAAATTTCAATAGTTGTATTTTCGTATAAACTTAATAACATTTATCCAAGCTCACAGGCAATAGTAATGTATATTATAATAGCAATCTTAATTCATAGGAATAATCTGTTCTTGGTATAGACTTACAATGCCTAAGCCATTTTCTACATTAGTATATACGGGAGCTATAGATGCGAATGGGTTATCTCCTAAGTTACTTTGTGTATTGAGGGTTTTACTATATCTAAAGTAGTCTTCGCTTATATCTCTCCATAATAGCGAAAACTTAAAATCGTCATTACTTTTTCTAAAAATTTTTAATTCTAAAGTCTTTTCTTGCCCATCGAATGACTCATCAGAAAGGAGTACGTAATCGTTCTCAAATCCCTTAGTAGCTGCAAGATCTATTGTCGATGTATATTCTACCCTATTAAGAATCCTAATCGGGTCATATCCTCTGATGATGGCGACTTCATAGAAGTTATTTTCACCTGCAGGATCATCAAATGTTATCGTAAAAGAACTCGCTTGATCACCATCTTCTCGAATGCCGCCTTCATATTCATAGTCTGTAGTTTTTATAATTGATTTAGTTGGGAATGTAGCTTGGGTAGTTACGGTCGGGTATTGTCCAGCTATATCAGATATTGTAAATAAATATTCGTCTGAATTATTAAAATAACTTTGATCAATATTAGTATTGACATAATTATATGGAAGTAATTTTGCCATATCTATCTCGCGGTATTGGGCAGTTATCATACTGCCATTAGTTAGATTTTCTATAGTAATGTCTGCATTAATTCTCTCAAAATCTACTGAAGGCTCTGTACTTGAAAGCGGAAGATTAGAACCTACGTATATTCCTATCGAGTCTTGCTCTGGTTGTAAGAATGTATTGACAACTATTTTGGGTAAAGCATCTGGAGTTTCTACTTCTATAGTAGTCTCAAAGAAATCCTCACATGATGATAAGCAAAACGCGAACGTCATAGCGGAAGCTAATACTATTATAAATGGATTTTTAGATATTTTCATAAGACGTATATTTAGAATTCAAAACTGTAATTGATAAAAGGAATGATCGGAAATAGGCTTTGCTGTCTTAAGACAAATTGTTTTTCTTCATTACCATTAGAATCAAAGCTTGATTTTGTACCCGACGTTAAGAAGAAAGGATTCTTATTGTTGTAGACATTATAGGCACCTATAGACCATGTACGCTTGTATCTCTTTTTTTGTTTGACAAAATTGATACTTATATCACCTCTGTGATAAGACTTCATTCTATAATTATTTCTGGAAAGAATATCTTCTGCATCTACAGCCCATAGTCGTTCATTAATTAAGCTGCTTGGATGGAATGTCGTGTACTGACTATTAGACAAGGTAATCGCATTACCAGTGCCATAGACCCATGTAGCAGAAACATTAATCTTAGGGCCTACTTCGTAGATAGCTACAATGGATATATCATGACGTCGATCATACTTGTAAGGAAAGGTCTCTCCAAAATTTAGATCATCAAATTGTCTATCTGTATATGACAGAGTATAGCCAAGCCATCCAGATAATCTACCAGTTTTCTTCTGCAAGAATAACTCTATGCCTTTAGATGTACCGTTACCTTGAGTGATTCTATCCTGCCAGTCATTGAGCTCGAATAAGCCAGAACCTTCCTTATAAGAAACGAGATTGGACATGCCTCTGTAATATCCTTCTATCGTCAGGTCATAATTTTTAGATATCTTAAATGCATAACCCAGAGCGACTTGCCAGCTGTCTTGAGGTTTGATCTTCTCTGTTGTAGGAAGCCATAAATCAGTAGGAAGTCCTATCCCCTCGAATGCGAGTAGATGGACATATTGCCGCATCGTAGCGAACGATGTTTTTAAGGAGCTGCCGTCTGATAGAAGATATCGACCACTTAATCTTGGTTGTAATGAATGATAAGATTTACCTTGGACGACAAAGGATGAAGCATGTAATCCTGCATTAATTTTAATTTTATCATTGATCTTATAATCATCTTCGATATAGAGATCTATTTCTTGAGTGCTGACATCAGCTTGTCCTAATGTCTGCTCAAAATCTATATCTTCTTCTATTTGTTTTAATTCAAATTTTCCTGGTCTAAATTTGTGGTGGATGCCGCTTATACCGAATTTGACATAATGGCTTGGATTAGGCACCCAGTCAAAATCAATTTTGGCAGCAAGGTCATTTATTCCAGAAAGATATCCTATGGAGATTTCTTCTAAAGTATTGTCTATAATGTCTTCTGTACCGTAACCTACCTTAGTGTCTAAGTCATAGTTGCTATAGGTAAATGTGAAATTGGAAAACAACTTAGGTTGCCAGATGTGATTCCACCTTAATGCAGACGTGACATTGCCCCAGCCGATATTTGATTCTGTAAAATCTCTATTAGCAGTATCTGTTTCCTTTACATTAAAGTAGAATCTATCATCTCCAGCATAGAAGCTTGCATATATTCTGTCCTTATCACCTATTTTATGATTAACCTTAGCATTGACATCATAGAAGTAGTATCCTGTACTTCCTTCTTCTCCATTTTCTTCAAATTCTTTTTGGAATATCGGTCGAGCGAGAATATCTATATAAGTTCTCCTTCCAGATAAAATAAATGATGTTTTGTCCTTGATGATCGGTCCTTCTATTGTCAATTTAGAAGCGACAATACCTATGGAGCCAGCTCCATGGATTTCTTTCATATTACCTTCCTTCATATTGATGTCAAGGACTGATGATAATCGACCACCGTAGCGAGCAGGGTAGCCTCCTTTGATCAGTTTGACATCTTTAATAACGTCTGAGTTAAATACAGAGAAGAATCCAAATAGATGAGAGACATTATATACTGGAGTACCATCCAGTAATATGAGGTTCTGGTCAGGACTACCTCCTCTTACATATAATCCACTTTGCCCCTCTCCTCCTGATTGTACACCTGGTAGTAATTGTAACGCTTTGAGTACATCTGTCTCTCCTAAGAACGCAGGTAGTTTTTTTATTTGCGCAATCGGAATTTCCATTGTACTCATCTGACTTTCTTCAGCAATATTTTTTTGAGCTTTAGCGACGATTTCTATTTCCTTAAGAGCTGCTTTGGGTTTAAGATTAATAGTAATACTTGTATCTTTTTGGAGATCAAGATTGAGGACTTGCGGTTCGTATCCTATGAAGCTGACATTAAGTTCTTGTTGTCCTGCTGGCAGCGTGATGCTGTAGAATCCAAATACATTAGTTACTGTGCCTTCGTAGGTATTAGCAATGTAGATATTTGCAGAGATGAGTTTTTCTGCACTCGTAATATCTTGTATGTGACCGCTAATAGTATAGGTATTTTGGCTATAGCCAAATGAAAATACGCATAAGCAAAATGCTATAGAAAACAGTTTGATCTTCGACATACATGGAAATGTTCGTTGAAGATAAGTTCCATTGTCTAAATATTTCCTTATTGATGTGTTAAGTACGATGTTAATTTTATTGTAAATGGAAGTGGGCACAAAAAAAGCCACTTCGATTGAAGTGGCTTTTATGTTTTGTTATTTCTTAAGAGACTTAGTTAGTAGATACGCTTTCTGAACTATTGATAACTAAGTGTTCTTTCTTTTCGAATCCTCTTACTGCATCAAGATTGCCTATGTATTCTTCATCGAATGTCTTTAAGTGATCGGCGGCAGTTTTCTTTACTTCTTTGTCAGCATCAGACCTCATAAAATCAGGAAGTTTTCTATTAGCTATCTGCATTGCATTGATATATAATTGCACGGCATCTTTCTTCTTTTTCTTATGACTCATTGTCATAGACTTTACTCGTGTGACAACTCTTCTCTTTTGGTTGATGACTACTTTTTCGTCTCCATCTTCGAGGCTTTTAGTAAAGTCTTGGATAAGCTTTGTGACATCATCCGTGTAAGTCTCATCATACTTTGCTAAATCGTCATCAAGATTAGCTGTTTCTTTTTCTAAAGTCTCATCGTACTCAGCCTTTAGTTTTTCGTTTTCTTCCGTCAGTTCTATATTGACGGTCTCTACATTCATAATATCTCCTATAAGACCTTGTGCTTGTGCTGTAATGCCCAGAAACAAAGCACAAATTGTAGCAAGAATAATTTTCATATTTGATCCTTTTAATAAATTTAACTGATTTGGCTCTAAATTACTCAAAAAAATGATTTCTAAAGCTCTTCCAATACTCAATAAAACAGCAAATAAATTTAATTAATTCATTTAATCAATAAGACGTAGCTAAATGTCTTTAATTTAACTCATAATTATGATAAGTTAACGTCCTTTTTAGAATAATCATTGCCTATTAGCTATGCTCAGATTAAGTTTTGATCCATTCCCTGTATTACAAACTTCACGCCTAATATTAAGACGCATGGAGTTAGAAGATGCCCATAATATGTACATAATGCGATCAGATGACCAAGTTATGCGTTATCTGGACAGACCTAAGGCCGTTTCTTCAGAGGAGATGGTTAATAAAATTAAACAGATCTACAATGATACCGAAGCTGGCAGTTGTATACAATGGACGATATGTACATTAGACGATAATCAGCTCATCGGTAATATATGCATATGGAATATAGACAAGAACCATCATAGGGGAGAATTAGGTTATATGCTTAGGCGAGAATATCATAGTCAAGGATTAATGATGGAAGCGATCAAGGAGGTTATCCAATATGGATTTAATGTAATGAATCTACATAGCTTAGAGGGACAAGTGACACCTAAGAACATACCGTCGATTAAAGTATTAGAGAGGAACGGATTCGTCAGAGAAGCATATTATCGAGAGAATTATCTGTATGAGGGTAAATTCATAGATACAGCAGTCTACAGCTTATTGAATAAGAAATCTTTATATAAATCTTTATAACACTAATTGAAGTACTTCTTTCAGATATCATATCGTGGCACTAATTATCATGGATGGCAACGTCAGCTATCAGCAATCAGTGTGCAACAAGTCATCGAAGATACAATGTCAAAAGTCCTCAGGCAGGATATAATTGTAACTGGATGTGGACGGACAGATACAGGTGTACATGCGAGTCAGTATTTCTTTGATACTGTGATACAAGAATATCCAGAATATGATCTGGTCTGGAGGCTTAATAAAGTACTGCCAGATGATATCAGCATATTATCGGCCATACCAGTAGAGATCAAGACACATGCAAGATATGATGCAATATCACGGAGTTATGCTTATTATTTTCATACTCAAAAAAATCCTTTTGTTGCGCTTACAAGTACATTAGTAGATCATGATAATCTGGGTGTGGAGATGATGCAAGCAGCATTAGATTTAATTATGGAGAATAATGACTTCAGAAGTTTCTGTAAGACACCAGATCACCATAACACAACGATCTGTCATATCACCTATGCTCAACTTTCTCAAGTAGATAAGGGTCGTTTTAAGATTGATATAACTGCTAATAGATACTTGAGATCTATGATAAGAATCATAGCTCATCGCGTTATAGAAGTAGGGTCTGGTAAGCTGAGCCTCTCAGAGCTTAGAGATTATTTTAATAAGGGGAATGATACGGAGCAAATTGTAATGGCGCCACCTCAGGGCTTGTTTTTAACTGAAGTCGTATATCCCTTTGATACAGTATAAAGTCGTAAAGAGCATTAATATTGCTCCATTAAGAATGCTATTAAATTTTAACGATTAGTGGGTGCCGAACTAAAGTTTGTTACACCAACGATACGGTCATACTCAGCTCCCAGTGGACGGTAATAAACGATAATCAGATAATCGTTTTCGGTCTCATAATAGCTGCCTTCTACAAAGTCGATATCTAAGAAGCCATCATCATTCTTCAGTGCAAACATGTAATCATAATACCCTTGCTTAAATGGAGCTTCACCTAGATAGAGTTCTCGAGTACTGTCATAATCTAATCTATATTCCTCTTTAGCTTGCCAGTCTGAAAATGCCCCAACTATATAGAGGTCATTTTCAAATTCCTTATGTGATTCTAAGTTAAAAATGACATTACAATACTCACTACTTAATGGTGCATCACGTGCATCTAAGTTATCTAAGACAAAAAATCCATTGGCATCTTGCTCAAATAAAAAATTCCTATCATAGCGGCGCTTATTAAGATCTAAGAGAACGTTGGTTTCGACATCATCCCGATCTATGCTATTGACAAATTCTGTCGTGTAATCTAAAGTCCGTATATCAAAACTTCTAAACTCCTTAAGCGCTTGAAAAGTTATCTGATCAAATTGATTAAACTTAAGCATATCACCAACTACATAATTACCTTGTAGGTTTTCTATAGCAGAATTCCAGTTGCCATTCTGTATTACCGATATAAATAACTCTTGGCGTGGTCGTCCTACATTAAAATTTTCATAATTGATAGAAAGTTCAAGTTCTTGATGTGTATCTGATTTTTGGACATTTTTAGGCCGTATCAGATTGTAGCCGATGATCATCTCGTTCTCTGCCACCATAAATCGTCGCGTGAGCACAGGGACATTATAGTCATTATCTTTTATAATTAAGAGATAGTTGCCTGATATCGTCCACTTAAGATCAAAATTTGGAATATCAAGCGTGTAATGTGTATACTCAGAATAAGCGTTACTAGAAAATCCAAAATTGTCTATCTCTTCGCCATTAAAACCTTCTAAGTATTCTATCTCATCAAGTCCTGATGGATACCAATCTTTGTCACAGTGTACAATCGAATAATTGTAATCTTTAAATCCGCCTTCTATATCATCGAATTCTAAGCTTAATGCACCTTCAAATTGTGAATTAAGATCTATTATAGGGAGGGAAGTTGACAAGCTTTTATGGGCAAATGTCACCGACTTAATATAAGGTACATAGATCATATTGTCATAAATGATCTCTTGCTGGCTGTAGCTCTGAACTGTAAGACCCAGAGAAAAAATAAATGATGTAGTAAAAATTAATGCCCTCATACTGCCAAATTAACGATATGTATGAGACATTTGATTCACTATCATCTATTTTTTAACCTAACTTTTAGTATTACCATTGGCTCTAGCCTCAGTATAATGACTACTATATGCATATTACACTATAATAAGCTCCACAAGTCGCTTATTTTATTTGTGAAGTATATTATGAATGAGAATCTTTAAATTAGCTATATCCAAGATATGAGATTGTATGAAATAGTAGGATATGAGAGAAGAAAATCTGAAGCTTCTGAAGATATAGGTGTAAGAGTCTTAATTTATTTTGTCCTACAATTCTTTTGTTTCTTTAAGTCAGGCATAATTCTTACAGCTATAGTCTCGGTGATCTCTTGCACGTCAACTTGAGAGTAGAAGGCTTTGTTCTTAAGGTTAAGCTGAAGATAATAGGTTTTTCCGGCTATTAGATTCATTTCTAAAGGAGCCATACTTTTCTTTGTCATCTTCTTCTTACCGATAAGTCTTGCTTGAAAAGCATGAGCTCCCGCTTCGACCTGATGTATAGAGTACCTCTTATTACTCACCTTACAAAGTAATTCTCCATCCATAATTAAGTTGATGCCGACGAGCGATCCACTAAAGCCTGTCTTTCTTAAAATATGTACATCAGCCGTATCTTGAGAGAACAGTGAAACCGAAAACAAAAAAAGAAAACTTGTTAAGGCTATTGATTTCATAAAAAAAGACATCTTAAGTGCAGATTATATTATGAAGATAAATGTAGGATAAAAAAGAGGTATAGACCTATTTTCTTAATCTTCAAAGAGGTAAAATACTGTTAATTTTTCGCCATCCAATTTAACCACAATTAATTAGGATCCGAGAACGCAGGATCTTCAATAAAAGGCACATCAGAGAGCGTAAGCATAAATGCTATCACTGCAGCAGTCTGCTCCGTATCCAAAGAAATAGAATCCATAAATGGGCTCTTACCTCTTGATAAAAATCCACCAGAATTATAATGTTCCATTACTTCTTCTAATGTCTTGAATCTGCCGTCATGCATGTAAGGCGCAGTAAACTCTATATTACGGAGCGTCGGTGTTCTAAATTTTCCTTTATCAAAATCATTACCTGTAAAACCTCCTAAGCCGAGATCTGGAAAATCATTCCATTCGGTAGCTTCTGTGAGTCCATTATTGAGATATTCGTTAGATGTTAATAGTGGTGCAGCGTGACAGTGAAAACATTGGCCATCAGGAAGATTAATATTAGTATCGAAGAATATCTCGAAACCCAATAATTCTTCATCAGTGTAGACATATCTTCCAGCTTGCGCCATATCGTACTTACTTTCTCCAGATGAGATCATTGATCTTTCAAATTGCGCAATGGCTTTTACAGTAAGATTTCTATCTATCTGATTAGCATTAGTGATATTAAATGCTTTTCTGTACATCTCTTGATATCGAGGTTGCTTCTGTATCTTTTCTATGACATCCGGCCATAAAGTATGGAACTCGATAGTGTCCTCTATAGGTAATAAAGCTTGCTCCTCCAATGTATTAGACCTACCGTCCCAGAATAATCCATCGTAGTAGAATCCTACATTCAATAAAGACATAGAACTTCTTTTTCCCGCTATACCATCTACACCAATACTGACAGCATTATTATCAGTAAAACTACCTCCTTGCATATGGCATCCCTCACATGACATTAGGCTATCTCTACTTAATATAGGATCGTAAAATAGATGCCTTCCAAGCTCGACACCTTCATCAGTCATCAGATTATCTGCTGGCTGCTCGAATATCGGAAAACCTATAGGTTTAGATATTTCTTTGAGTGTGGGATCATGCGGTATGTTAGTGAGATCAATATCTATATTATTGTTAATATCAATAATATCTAAAGTATCACTGCAACTAACTAAGAGTAGTCCTGTGAGTATCGTGTATATAAGTGTTTTAATCATATCCGTAAATTAAACGAAGAAAAAGCGCTAAAGTTGTTACTCTATAGTGATAGATTCTGCGATTCTGTCGGCTATAAGTATTTCCATTTCAATATTACTTAAGGTCGCATCGATATCTTGAGTTAGAGACTTAAGATCTATTCTTATATTAAATGTTATATTCTCTCCGAAATCATTTGATTTATCGATAGGACGATCAAAATCAAGCGCTACATCTGAACTAATAACTAACTGCCTTAAACTATCTGCTACTTCAAGGTCGATACGCATTAATGCAACTTTCTTAGTGTCTCTTAGATACATGCTATCCATAAGCATATCTAAGTTACTTCTCTGATCGATATTATCTAAAGAGCCCCATCCACTTACTTCAGCGGAATCTATGCCTACAGAAAACAATACTGAATTAGTCTGACCTGCATATCTTACCTGACCTATTGTGTACGAAGTCGTATTCTCAGCGAGGATAAAATCATCTTCGATAAATACATCATTGACCTTGATCAAATCTCTTATACTATATGTATTATTGGGTCCCACAAAGGTGAAGGAGCCTGTAGATAATTTCAGACTATTTAGAAAAATGCTATCATTGCTGGCCAGCTCAAAGGTATCTAATAATGCTCTCGATAAGGATGTATCATAGTCTATTCTGTAATTAAAAATTACATTAGGGTAGATACAACATGAGTCACACTCTGAGACCGCATTGAAATTATAATTAGAGGAGAGTAGATCCAGACAACCGTCTTCTGTCTCCTGGCACGAAGCAAAAAAAAGCGCTAATAATATACTAGCTATTAGAATTCTTTTGCTCATGATCTTTTACTAATTTCTTGACGATTTGCTTAACCTGAGCTGAGAAGTCTTTATTTAATATCCAGTTGTAATACTGCTTATCTTTGACTAAAGTCTCCGCTGCATTCTTACCGATATACTTACCAAAATTAAAAACAATATCTCCGTTCTTATTATACTTTAATCGCTGAGTCACATCGACTGTACGTGCATCATTAGTAAATGCAGCTAGCGAACCGATGTTATTATTAATAGGTGCAGGAGTGGTATATCCATCTCCATCCATGTAATCTACATCTTTGTACTTAGTGATCTGTCCTTGTAAGACTTCTACAGTAGCGACGACGTCAGCGAGTGCATCATGTGCATTTTCTATTGTCTTATCACAATACATCTTGTAAGCTGCACTAAGAGTACGTGGCTCCATCTTATAGAAGATCTTCTGTACATCTACCGTCTTTCTATTCTCAAGACTTAGCTCATATCCACATCGGGCAAATTCTTCCATAAGCATAGGTATGTCATATCTGTCAGAATTATATCCTGCAAGATCAGCATCACCTATAAAATCCCAAAGTTGCTGCGCCGCTTTATCAAAAGTTGGCTTGTTAGCGACCATTGCTGGAGAGATGCCGTGCACTTGGAAAGCTTCCTCAGAGATCATTACAGGACCAGGATTAAGTAGCATCTCTAGTTGTTCTGGTTCTTCTTGTCCAGATACAAACTTAATAAGTGCTATCTGTACTATTCTATCTTTTACAACATTAAGTCCTGTCGCTTCTATATCGAAAAAAACGATATTCTTTTTTAAATCAAATGTATTCTTAAGCATAATCTTTTATTCCGTCTTTATGCGCCTCTTTCACTGCATTATGAAGCTGCACAGGTTTAACTTTCTTTCTTAATTTCATATTAAGGAATTCTACTAATAAGGAGAAGCTTATCGCAAAATATAAATATCCTTTAGGTACTGCGCCTATCTCATTACCGAGTATGGACAAGTGTGCTAAATGCCCTCCTTCTATAATCAGCATGAATCCTATCAGAATAAGGAACGATAGCCCTAGCATCTGTATTGTAGGGTGCTTATTGACAAAGTTACCTACTGGAACTGCAAATAGCATCATAATCAAGACTGAGAATACCACCGCAATAATCATTATCACCAATGCACCCTCAAGACCATTAGTCATCCCGACAGCTGTAAGAATTGAGTCAAATGAAAATACAATATTGATAATCGTTATCTGAATGATAGCACTCTGAAAAGTACTTTTGGCTTTACCGCCAGTCTCACCGTGAGCGTCACCTTCTAATTTGTGATGGATTTCTGTGACACTTTTATAAAGAAGAAAAAGTCCTCCTGCAATGAGTATCAGTGACTGACCAGAAAATCCACCTTTGATCCAGCCCCAATCGACATTAATCCAGGGTGCTTTCATTGCTATCAGCCATGATATACCAAATAGCAATACTATACGCATTACCATAGCCAGTACAAGACCGATATTCGTTGCTTTTTTTCTATCTTTTTCTTCAATCTTGCCTGCGGCAATAGATATGAAAATTATATTATCTACTCCAAGTACAATCTCAAGGAAAGTCAGTGTCAGTAGACTCATCCATACTGCCGAACTTGCAAAATCCGGCATAACCATCAAATTAATCATTACAGTAATTTAGTGGCTGCTAAGATATATAATACTTCAACTAATAAATAGAATTAGTGGATAGGATGAGTAGTACGAGGAAAAACTATTGTCGTTATATGGTGGTTCTCTAAGCAAGAAAGCCCATATCTCTTATTAAAATCTTATGCGGCTTACGTGCACTGAAGTGGATAATGTCTAATTTCTTAAGCTCACTAAGAACTCTAGCGACTGTCTGACGTGAAGTATCTGTGACATTAGCTATCTCCTTATGAGAGAGGCCGTGATTAATAAGGATCTCATCGATGCCAATTTTAATACCGTTAGAATCGGCCATATTTTTAAGAAATAAATGGATTCTACTCTGTGCTTTCTTGAATACAAAGTTATTCATCCGAGTCTCGAGGCTTGATAGCTTATTAATATAAACCTTAGATAACTCATGACATAACATAGGATTATGCTCTAACAATGACATGAAATAAGCAATGGGTATCTGAAGAACTTCTGCATCATTTAATACTTCCACAAATTGCCTCCTGGTATTGTTACCGTTAAATATATTCTCTCCAAACATCTCGTTCTCAAATACTAATTCTTTTATGAGGATCTTATCTGAAGCTGTAACCATGCCTACCTTGACGGAACCTGTCTTGACGAAATAGATATATCTTACGCTATCTCCTCCACTAAATATCGTATCTCCTTTAATGTAAGATACTATAGAAGACTGATTACTAAGCTGACTTATATAGCGCTGATCTATTGACTTAAAAAAATCCAGCTGGCTAATAAATGAAAATTTTGCATTATTATTCATATCAAGTATTTATACCCATATAATGCAGCTCAGACCTAATACCACTACTCGTAATCATAAAATTTACAATATTAATTACTGAAGTCATCTGACTTATACTGAGTTCATAACACATAGATGAAATCCTTATGTAATTATTTTAACATTTTCTTAACTAATGGAAATGTTTTTAATTTAATAAGTCTCAAGTCTATCGACAACAGGCTTATGGTTATGATAACACTTTGTATCGAGATCATCACTTATGGAACTTGCTGTCAAATGCACACTATGAAATGGCAATAGTGTGCCTTTCTTTGCTACAGTTCTTTATCACTTTTATATCAAATTATAAAATATGAATAACCCAGGAATTAAAAACTCTCATAGTTCATTAGTTGATCACGCCATCAGTAATTACAGAACGGCCTTTTGGAATCTTAATCCAAAGCAACTCATGGAACATACGCTTGATCGAAGACAAGGCACATTATCTTATAACGGCACATTAGTAATACAGACTGGAAAATTTACTGGTCGATCACCTAAGGATAGATATATCGTCAAAGATAAGATGACTGCCTCATCGGTAGATTGGAATGATATCAATACGGCTTTTGACGCAGAGAGTTTTGGATTACTCAAAGATGGTATCTGTAAATACTTCGAAGACAAAGATATCTACGTAAAGGATGCAGCTATATGTAAAGATCCCGCTTACAGTATTAATGCAAGGGTAATAGCAGAATATCCATGGAGTGCACATTTTGTCCACAACATGTTCGTGAGATTAAGTGAGGATGAGATTCTAGGTTTTACTCCAGAATGGACTATCTATTGTGCTCCAGGATATAAAGCTGATCCTAAGTTACACGGGACTAAATCTGAGAATTTTTCTATTATAAATTTCTCATCCAAGACGATTCTTATCGGTGGCTCAGCATATACTGGAGAAATCAAAAAAGGAATGTTCTCTGTACTCAACTATAATCTACCTAAGAACAAGAATGTACTATCTATGCATTGCTCTGCTAATGTAGGACCGCAAGGAGATACATCGGTTTTCTTTGGACTAAGTGGTACAGGTAAGACAACCCTATCCGCAGATCCTCAGAGAGAACTTGTCGGTGATGATGAGCATGGATGGTCAGATGAAGGATTGTTTAATTTTGAAGGAGGTTGTTATGCAAAATGCATAGGATTAAGAAAAGAAAATGAACCAGATATATGGGCAGCCATTAAGCCGGGAGCGATATTAGAAAATATCAAATTCTTCCCAGGTACATCGCGACCTAACTTTAACGACTCGACAATAACAGAGAATACGCGAGTCTCATATCCTATACATCACGTATGTAATCATCATAAAAATAGCGTAGCAGATCACCCTACTAATATTTTCTTTTTGACATGTGATGCATTCGGAATATTGCCTCCATTGTCAAAGCTCACACCAGAGCAAGCGATGTACTATTTCATATCTGGATACACAGCAAAGGTCGCCGGTACTGAAGAAGGTATCGTAGAACCTAAAGCAACATTCTCGGCATGCTTCGGGGCTCCATTTATGCCACTTCATCCTAATACATACGCAAAGCTGCTAGGAGAAAAAATAGAAAAACATAATGTCAATGTATGGCTCGTCAATACGGGCTGGACGGGAGGACCATACGGAATAGGATCAAGGATATCCCTCAAGTACACAAGAGCTATGATCACTGCAGTATTAGAAAATCAAATGGAGGATATTTCTTATACTAATTTTGCCACTTTTAACTTCAAGATACCAAGCTTCTGTCCTAATGTGCCTAATGAAATATTGCACCCTCGTAACTCCTGGGGAGACAAAGAAGAATATAACACAAAGAGAGAGGAATTAGCTCAGATGTTTATCGAAAATTTCGAACAATACAAGTCGATGATATCTGAAGATATAAAATCAGCAGCACCCCTAATTGCTGTTGAGGTCGCATTGTAAACTAATCCATTAGTAAATGCAAATGCCCTGCTGAGAAGCGGGGCATTTTTTTTTATTAATCCTATTCTTACAATGGAATCACCAAGGCAAGTATAATTAAAGCGTTGAGGACTTAATGCAACTATTATTGAATCTCTATTGACGTTCAATAGTAAAATCAAGAACGAAATTAAAAGTAGTATTATCACAATCAAAGCTGACAACTGCCATGTCTACTCCAAGTGCTCCATTATTAAAATTCCAATCTATAGTCATGTTTTCATCAGCCGTATTATAAGACCAATCAAAATTACCGCTTCCTTCACCATTTAATTCGGAATAAAATAGACCATCTTCAGTTCCTACACCAGTTCCATCTGCATTAAATGTAACCGTCCCAGCTACAGAACTAGCAATAGCGGGTGTATCCCAAGTACCTATGATATTAGACTCAAAGGTGCCTGCATCACATGTTTCATCATCTCCACATGAGGCAAATGTTAATGAAACCAAAGACAATAAAATTAAAAGATTTTTCATAAGTTTATTTTTTTTGTAAACATAAGAAAATAATTATCTGTTATTCTGACGATGCAGGATAAACTATTATCGTCCACGAGAATACTGTTCTTATAAGAGTATTTATATAAATGTTGATCCAATAAACAGAAAAACTAAATCCCAAATGCCTAAAGAAAAAACTGACAAACAAGAACAACCTAACAATCCATTGCATGGCGTTAAACTGGCAACAATCATGGAGACGCTTGTGGAAGAATATGGATGGGAAAAATTAGCAATGAGAATCAATATCAATTGCTTTAAAAGCGATCCTTCTATAAAGTCAAGCCTTAAGTTCCTGAGAAGGACACAATGGGCAAGGGACAAAGTAGAAGAACTATATCTTAGATCTATAGGAAAAATGTAACTTAGAAAATTATAGATATCTGACAGAAGATAATATGACTCATCATAAAAATAGTATCAAGTCTCTTACATATAAGACAATAAGAATCCCATTAATGCTCCACCCGCAATTATCCAAGCGGTATTTAATCCTTTAATTCCAAAGTATGCTGCAAAACTTAGAATGCAGATCAACCATGTCTTCCAGTCTATGAGTATACTCTCCCCCATCTTAAGACAGACAACGAGCATGACCGCTACTGCAGCAACATTAACAGCTTGTAGAAAGTAAGACAAAGTTTTATTTCCTTTCATCTTATGGATAAATCGGTTAAGTCCCCACACATAAAAAAATGAAGGAATAAATATCCCAAGTGTTGCAAGAATAGCACCTCCAAATCCTCCAACTTTATAACCTATAAAAGTTGCTGTAGAAAGAACAGGACCCGGTGTCATCTGTCCTATTGCGATAGCTTCTACAAGATCATCATGTGTGATCCATGCTAAGCCATCGATCAATTCTCCATCTAAGTATGCGAATAGTACATAGCCACTACCGAAAAGTACAAGTCCAACTTTAAAAAAAACAAAAAATAATTTCAGATGAGAATACGAAGCTATAGATAGAAACATTAAGGGAAGCGGGCTTATGCTCATCATAACATTCCTCTTGTACGATATTCTGAAAAGCATAAAAATGATACCAGCTGATAAGATACAGATGATCTCATTGATACCACAGAAAGATGCGGCGACTACTGCTATAGCTATTATAAAATGCTCAGTATTTTTTACCGCTTTCTTACCTAATTTATATATTGCTCCGATTATAAATGAAATAACTGCTGCTTTGATCCCATTGATAATAGGCGTTGCCCAAGTATAAGATGAAATCTCCTCAAAAAAAATTGCAACTAATAATGTAATAACAACTGCAGGAAGTATAAACGAAATACCACCAATAAATAGACCTCTGACTCCTGCTCTATGATAACCACAGTGCATCGTCATCTCAGTAGAGTTAGGCCCAGGGATAAGATTAGTAGCTCCCATATAGTCTAAGAATTCTTCTGACGATAACCACTTTTTCTTTTCTACGAGATCATCTTGCATCATAGCGACATGAGCAGCTGGGCCTCCAAATGCTATGAAGCCTAATTTTGAAAAGTACTTAAATACTTCTTGGACTTTACTCATATTCAGGAATGAGTTATTTATTATATCTCTCCTGCAACTGACTCATTGATATTAACCAAGTGATCTCCGATGCGTTCTAAGGAAGAAAAGAGATTCGTAAATATCATTGCAGCATTGACATCATAATCTTCTTTACCCAGATTTTCACGATTATACTTTCGCATAGAGTTTCTCTTGATATTCGTTTCATCTTCTAAGATGTAACATCTGGTAAGATCTACATTATCATATGACTCAAGATTTAAATTGAAGTTCATCTCATCAAAAGATCTTCCTACTATTTCAAATAATTCGTTGAGTTGATTTCTTTGAGCTGGGATAAAGTATATTTTCCTACTTAATTTACTTTCCATCGTTTTAGCGAATTGATAGAAGATGTCTCCCACCCGTTCCATATCATTGCAGATATTGAAAAAGCTTCTTAATCTGATACTCGTCTTATGAGTCATTTCTTTGTCAGCCAGATTTGTAATATAATCTGTAATTTCATTTTCGAACTTATCTGTGATATCCTCATATTTCTTGAGCTTATCTAATAATTCATTTCTTTCGTCCTCATCTGTTGTATTCAACAATTGCTTACTGAAGCCAAGCATCCTAGTTGTCAATGATCCATATCTGGCTACTTCTTTTTGTAGTTCTACAGTCGCTAATTCTGGTGTTCTATTAGCCGCGTTTATAAATTTGAGTTTATCGATATTATCCGTTCCTAGTTTTTCAGGAACACTTCTTACAGCCATCTTAATTAACCAAGGCACAAAAGCAATAAGAAAAATAACATTACAGATATTAAAAGTCGTATGGAAAGCTGCAAGGATGTAGGTGTTCATAGCTTGAGACTGACTTAGATCTGCAGTCTCGATATCTGCATTGCTTTCAAATATGCCAGAAAAGTTCTCAACGAAAGTTGTAAGGAAATCTATAACAAATGGCAATAGAATGACCATCCAGCAGACACCTATTACGTTGAATAAGGAGTGAATACGAGCAGATCTTTTAGCCGCTGTATTACCTATAATCGAAGCTAATTCTGCAGTAATTGTCGTCCCTATATTCTCGCCAAGAACCATAGCTGCAGCAACCTCTAAGGGCAACCAACCTGCATAGACTAAAGTCAAAGTAATAGCCATAGCAGCACTTGATGACTGTACGATAATTGTAACCAAAGCTCCGACCATCACGAATAAAATACGAGAAAAAATACCATACTGGGACCATCCTTCTATAAATGCCAGTGCCTCGCCTCCAAGATCAGGGACTGCATTCTTTAGATATGATAATCCCAAAAACAGTATCGCAAATCCAATTAAAAACTCTCCCCAATGCCTACGCTTTCCCACTTTAGAAAATATCATGGGTACACCCAAAGCGAATAGCGGAATAGAGTAAGCACTTAACTTAACTTTAAATCCTAAAATGGCAATGATCCATCCAGTAACTGTAGTACCAATATTAGCACCCATCATAACTCCGGCAGATTCTACAAGTGATAGTATACCTGCATTAACAAAAGAGACTGTCATTACCGTTGTCGCTGAAGATGACTGCACCAAGGCGGTAATAAGAAATCCCGTAAATACACCCAAGAATCTATTCTTAGTCATTTTTCTAAGAATATTTCGCATCTGAGAACCAGCGGCTCTTTGGATACCTTCACTCATCATTTTCATACCGAAGATGAAAAAAGCTAAGGCACCAGCAATATTTACTAATGTCCACAGCCCAAATGTAGCTTCTCCATCTCCTGCAAAAGCCATTGTAGGTGCTATTAATAAAGATGTAAGTATAAGTGAAATTAGTTTTTGCATTGCTTCTCTTTAATCATCGGCTAAAATAGTTAAAATGAACCTCAACAATAGTTTTCAATTAGAGAGAATTTCAATCCTAAAAAAACATATATTATTGATAATCAATTACTTATATCATAATGCCTAAAAACATTTTAATCTAACCTCATAATCTGATGGATATATTGACATTAAAAAAGAGGTATGAGAATTATATTTTTTGTCTTCAAAAGTAAAATATCACTTGTTAACTGAAGGTTAAGTTTTAAAGAGGACTAAGCTCCTCATGACGTTCCAATTCTTGGTATTATGATCCACCTCTCTGAATAAGCACAGAGCAAGAATTTAAGGAAAAACTTATGGATAACAGTCTTGAAAAGCTTAATCTATAGAAGATCTTTGAGGAGCTACAGCTTCACAATCTTATTGACAATATATATTCTTTATTGGATTAGGAGATAACGACTTAGGAAATGCGACCACTTCATCAGTACTAATCATAATTTCTTTTTCGTATACTGTCAATAATCTGTTAAACGGATTAGCAGATGCTTGTTCTCTACTTATTAATTAAGAATTTCTACTTTTTAAGCTTCTCTCTGATCTTATCCACGATCTCAGCATTAGGCAATCCTTCCTTGTTCAGAATTGTATATGTAAAGTTATCAGCAAGAATCTCTTCGGGATGAATAATATATTGTGTGTTCTTACCGACTTGCTCAAAGAAACCTGAAACCTCTTGCATAGAATAGATGACAGGACCTTGGTCTCCATATTCAGGAATCTTAATATCATCTCCAGTAAGACTTAAAAATCCAATGTTCAAATACTTAAAAAAACTACCATCCACATAATCACTCTTAGAATATAGAATCATCATACAATCTTTAGATGATCCATCGACATCGAGCTTAATATAACTATCGACTTGAGGAGCATCAGGATTAGTAATACGATATGGTTTTAATTCTTTAGGATATGGCACGTCATTCATAATATGAAAGCCGATAATACCATACATCTGTTCTCTAAACTCAGGACTGTGTCTTGTTAATACATGGAACAACTCGTGTACAATAATACTCTTCAAATCTTCTTCAGATCCTGCAGGCATTTCTTCATTAAGTACAACATAGCTTCCGCGGGTATAACCACCAGCACCACCTTCTTCTTGTGTTGTCGTCTTGACAAAATATATCTCCTTCGGAAAGTCTACAACAAATCCTTGCTCAGCAATCTGCTTATCTATGCTTTTAAAAATTGAAGTCATTCTTTCTCTCTCTTCCGATGTCCACTCCCGTGTCTGAGTTGTGATATATTGTAGCAGTTCTTCTTTAGTACTATTCGGCTTATGCATCCGAGAATCTATATCAAACTTACTCCAGCTCATAGTAAAGTTATGTTCTTGCATTAGAAGTTCATTAGCCTTTTCTACGGATGCAAATTTTACATTATCTGCGATGCTTTGTGCCTTGCATGCATTTGTCATAAGTGTTGAGATTAGTAAAGTTAGTAGCGTTAAATTTTTCATTTTTAGTAATTTATATTGTCTTTACAGGATGTGTGAGATTTTTAAGATAGACACGATTTATTTGTTTTCAATTTCCTTTTGAAAACACTCTGATATCGAAGTATTTCTCCTCCAAAATTAATTAACAAGTCATCAGAAATATGTAAGCTTTACTATAATTAATGGCTTATGCTTTGTGTACCCATCTGGTTATGAACTTCCATATTACAACCTCTTATCTTATGAGTCAACATATTTATATCATCGAACTTCATTTTGCATAATTCTTCGCTTATGTCTTTCTTATTTGTCTGTACAGGATGGATAAGATATCTAAGATAGACATGATCCATAAGTATTTTACTTCTTTTGCTCAAACCTCATCTTGCTGGTCTTATCAACTTATAATCCTCTGTCGTCCTAATCTAACCTTGTTAATTATATCATCTTACAAATCCTATTTTACTCTTACCCCATCTTGTTGATCTTATCATCTTATAAAACCTGTTTTGCCTTTGTATTACCGCATCAAGTTTTCTCCTTACGCAATATCTTTTCCATTTTCCGACCTTTAGCCAGTTCATCTACTAGCTTTTCCATTTGTCTACATTTCTTGTACACTTCAAATTCATCTTCTATTTCTTCGATTCTATAACCACAAACGATACCTTTAATAAGGTGAGCATTAGGATGCATTTTTGCTTTCTTAAAAAACGTCTCGAAAGTCACCTTCTTCTCAATACACTTATCCAACTTATCATCACTATAACCTGTTAACCATTTTATAACTTGGCGGAGTTCTTCCTCCGTTCTCCCATTTTTGACCAATCGATTAAGATAAAGTGGATAGATAGATGCAAAAATCATATTAGCAACTTTTTCATTTTTTTCTGCTGTAACTTTCATTTTTTGTTAGTCTTTAAGTTCAACGGGAATATGGAAAATCTTTATCTCAGAACAAATAATTATAAATATACTATCCCTATTAAAATCATCATATCGCTATATCTTCAGTTAAGGGCTTATTGCGTAAAAGTGGAGCTCTTGAGATCAACGCAAATCCAAATGTAAGAACCCCCAATCTACCGACAAACATAAGTATGGAAATTATCAACTTGCTTAAGCCTGAGAGGTCTCCTGTAATACCAGTAGATAAGCCTACAGTACTGAGCGATGAGGCTACCTCAAATATTAATTTCTCAAATGGAATATTCTTTCCATCGATCAACAAAACAGCCCAAGCTCCTAATATGAATATGAATAAATAAAAAATCACTGAAGAAATGGCTAAATAGATATTGGATGCTGGAATTTCTTTTTCGAAAAATGTAACATAACTACGACGCTTTAGCACAGAAAGAAGAACAGCTATCAAAGCTGTGATAGAAGTCGTCTTCATACCTCCTCCAGATCCAGCCGGCGATGCTCCTATCATCATGATAATAATCATGATAAATATAGACCCAAAATTAAGAGCACTTAGATCATAATTATTAAAACCAACGGTAGTATGTGCAGATATACTCTGAAAGATTGCGTCTCTTACCCCAGCTAAGCCTTGTTCTCGTAGACCTGAGTCCGAAAAAAAAATGGCTACAGATGCACTAATCCATAATAAGAAAGTACTGAGTAGAATGATCATCGATGTGAGTGTGATTGATCTACGTTTTTGCCTGAGCATTAACCAGAAATCTAACAAAACTATAAATCCAATAGACCCCAGCAGAGACAATACAAGTATAGTTATTGTAATCCATGAGTTACCAGAGAAAGAAACCATAGAATCGCTAAATAGACTAAATCCAGCTGTACAAAATGCAGAAATACTGTGGAAAACAGCATTCCATAAGGGATGTTCTACCCCTTCAGCTTTAAAGCCAATATAGAGAAATACTGTTCCGATAAGTTCTATAAGAAAGGTAAATATAAATACGCTGTATACAAACGAGACTAATGGATATCTTGCCGGAAGGTTAAATTCTAACTTAAGCAATCGTGCAGATATCTGTGGTAACTTATCAAACTGCTTAAGTATAATAAAAGAACTCAGTGCCATATACCCTATCCCACCCATCTGAATAAATACTATACTTATAACTTGTCCACCAAGATTATATGAGCCTGTAAAATCAGCCGGCGCCAGACCTGTCGTACTTACAATTGATACAGCAAAAAAAATATGATCTATGATAGAGTTAGACGAGTTCTGAAAAATCGGTAATACTAAGATTATAAAACATAGGAAAGTGAGTAAAAGGTAACCTTTTATCAGAAGTATAACAATTGACTTATCATCAGTATTAATGGACCCTACCCATTCCTTAAAATTATGCATCTACCATATCTTATAGATTAAATAATTATACAAAAAATTGAATCTATCCAATATAGACAATCCTTATTAAAACTTTATTTATTATAGATAGTTACTCTTCGACAAAACAACTTAATGAGATCAGATAAGCAAGTTAAAGCCTTGATTAATAATTTTTCATTTTACATCAAATTATATAATTATCAAGACAAAGGTCCGCAAATCAAAATATACCATCGCTCATATTAATAAAAACAACATCGACACTATGCCATGATGTCTAATTCCCTCATTATATAATGTTCACTTAGGGTATTTTATTTATAAATTGTGACAACTGACTTAACAGCATTTACCAAAATAAAAGGCGACATTTGCACCTTCGTTAAAAAATACAACAATGGATATTCGGAATATCGCAATAATAGCACACGTCGATCATGGTAAGACGACCCTTGTAGATAATATATTACATGCCACTAAGACCTTTGAAGATCACAAAGAAACTGGTGACTTAATCATGGATAGTAATGACCTCGAGAAAGAGAGAGGTATCACAATATTTTCTAAAAATGCTTCTGTCTCATACAAGGATGTCAAGATCAATGTGATCGATACGCCTGGTCACGCCGATTTTGGTGGTGAAGTAGAGAGAGTACTTAAGATGGCCGATGGTGTCATCTTACTCGTAGATGCATTTGAGGGACCTATGCCGCAGACAAGATTCGTACTTAAGAAAGCTTTAGGATTAGGACTAAGACCTATTGTTGTTATAAATAAAGTAGATAAAGAAAACTGCAGACCTGATGAGGTCCATGAAGCAGTATTCGAATTGTTTTTCCAACTTGATGCTTCTGAAGAGCAATTGGATTTTAAGACATTCTACGGCTCTGGAAAGAATGGCTGGTTTGCCGAAGAGAATGTACCGAGAGAAGATATCCTCCCACTTATGGATGGTATCTTAGAAATAGTACCTCCACCTAAAGTAGATAATGGACCACTGCAGATGCAGGTGACATCATTAGATTACTCGAGTTTCTTAGGTAGAATATCTGTAGGTAAGATCAAAGCAGGTAGCATTAAAGAAAAGCAACAAGTCGTCCTCTGCAAGAGAGATGGCGCTATAGAAAAACATAGAGTAAAAGAATTATACATCTTTGAGGGGATGGGTAAGAAGAGAGTAGAAGAAGTCCATGCAGGAGATATCTGTGCTGTCGTAGGTGTCGAAGGATTCCAGATCGGTGAGACAATCTGTGATGCAGAACATCCTAATCCGCTTCCGCTTATCGATATCGATGAGCCTACAATGAATATGACATTCGGCATTAATAACTCTCCTTTCTTCGGTAAGGAAGGTAAGTTCGTTACCAGTCGTCACCTAAGAGATAGATTAGATTCTGAGCTTGAGAAGAACCTTGCACTTAAAGTAGAACCTACCGCAAGTGGTGATACATTCCTCGTATTCGGTAGAGGTATTATGCACTTGGGTGTTCTTGTGGAGACGATGCGTAGAGAAGGTTATGAGCTTACAGTAGGACAACCGCAAGTTATCACTAAGATGATAGATGGCAAAAAGCACGAGCCGTATGAGATTCTTGTAGTCGATGTACCAGAAGAATACAGTGGTAAGGTTATTAATCTCGTTACACAAAAGAAAGGCGATATGCTTATCATGGAATCTAAGGGTACAATGCAGCACTTAGAATTTGAGATTCCATCGAGAGGACTTATAGGGTTAAGATCAGTCATGCTTACTTCTACTGCTGGTAATGCGATTATGGCACACAGATTCCATGAATATAAGCCATGGAAAGGAGTCATCCCTGGTAGAAATAATGGTGTCCTCATCGCTAAAGATAATGGGACTGCAACTCCTTACTCTATAGATAAGCTTCAGGATAGAGGTAAGTTCTTCATCGATCCAGGTGTGGAAGTATATGCTGGACAGATATTAGGTGAGAACTCTAAGTCTGACGATATTGTGGTCAACGTAGTAGAAGGCAAGAAACTGACTAACATGAGAACAAGTAGTTCTGATGGTATTGTAAAAGTGCAACCAAAAGTACAGTTTACACTTGAGGAGTATATGGAATATATTGCTGAAGACGAGTGCATAGAGGTTACTCCAGAAAACATAAGACTTAGAAAGATACATCTAGATCATAATCTTAGAAAGAGAAAAGAAAAGTCAGCAGCTAGTTAATAGCACACGACTTAAGAAAATAAAAAAACGGCTCAGGTATTTTACTTGGGCCGTTTTTAATTCTTCAAACAACCTTTCTCTATTTTGAAATCTATATTCTTTCTTATTTTCTTGAATTATGTAGTTCTCTTTCAATAGATACATTAAAACCATTTAAATATTAGAATGTCGGTTATATTATAATAGAATTAGTCAATCTCTGCGTTAAAAATACTCATCATAACGTGTGCTGCCCACGGCGGTAGCAAGCGCTATGAGTCAGCCCACCCACTTTCGTGGTTCACTTTTTTAGAGTATTATCATACTCGATTCGTCTACAACGAAATCATTCGTTCATGCCTTAATCTTTATATTCTCTTCTATAATCTTTTCCGACACCTTAAAATTTAAATGGTATAAGATCACTCCTACTGTTTCAATTGTAACATTAGCATTTTAGCCAATAAATCTATATGGTTTATTTAGAAATTCTGGATTTAACAGAAATTGATAGATCACTTTTAATCCTGCTTTGTTATAGGCTTATATTGCTGAAGACGAGTGCATAGAGCTTACTCCAGAAAACATAAGACTTAGAAAGATACAATTAGATCATAACGCAAAAAAGAGTGCTGAGAAGGCAGGTGCTTAAGCAATAGAGCACATCAATAAAAAAAACGAATAGAAGCCTTGACTGAATTATCAGTCGAGGCTTTTTTTATTTACAAAAGAACAGAATTAGATAAAAACACAATCTGATTAATAGTCCGAATAATATTCGATTCTGCATCATGATACTCATAACATATAAAATTATATTATGAGTATGCTTCTGAATTTTACAAATATTCTGTTTTTGAGTCTAAAACTGTTGTTAGCATATTAAGGATTATCTCTGTAATTCAATTTTGCTTGTAATGGTATTGTTAGAGTTTTTATTTATTATACATCATATATGTCTTAATCTTTATTAACTTAAAGTGGATTTATGGTTGCAGCATTTAATTCTTTACTAAAATGGCAACCATAATCTATCACTACTATCTACAAACCAGATACTCTTTATTAATTCAAATAATTACACATATGAAAAAATTACTACTACAACTGAGTGTGATGCTGAGCATTATACTCCTAGCTTCGAGCTATTCCGTAGCTCAAAAAATGATCTCGGGTAACATTTTAGATCAGGACAATTTTCCAGTTATAGGTGCTGCCATATATGTCAAAGGCACAACTATAGGTACCATTACAGATGTAGACGGAAACTATTCTCTCTCTATTCCTGATGATGCTAAAAGCATAGAGGTAAAGTACCTCGGTTACACATCTCAAAACATCAGTGTCATAGATGGAAATTATCAGAATATAATTCTAATGGAAGATATCAACCAATTAGACGAAGTGGTGATAACTGGACTTGCCAGTTCAGTCAAGCGATCTAACTTAGCTAATGCCGTTGCCTCTATCGATGCTCGAGAACTTACAGGTGTCACATCGCAACCCACAATGTAAGGTGCCCTCTATGGTAAGCTCAAAGGTGCCGAGATAAGATCTAACTCTGGTGCTCCAGGTGGCGGTATGTCTATCAAGTTAAGAGGTGTGACTTCCATATTTGGTAGCCAACAACCTCTATATATTGTGGACGGAATATTCATGGATAACTCTACTATCTCCTTAGGAACTAACGTTGTGTCTGCAGCAGCAGGTGGAGGAAGTACAGCATCTAACCAAGATGATGCATCTAACAGAATCGCAGATCTTATTACCGAGGATATAGAATCTATAGAGGTACTTAAAGGTGCATCCGCATCGGGTATATACGGATCTCGTGCAGCTGCAGGTGTTGTAATTATCACGACTAAGCGTGGCAAGATTGGAGAAAACAAAGTTCAGTTTAATCAGACCTTCGGAACGATATCTGCACTAAAACTATTAGGCCAGAGAAATTACTCAGCGGAGACAATAGAAGCATTAGGTGGTACAGCTGCAGCTGCAGAAAATGGACTGACTGATTACGAACAAGAACTGTATGGCAATACGGGTCTTGCCAGTACTTCTCAGTTAAGTTTTTCTGGAGGACAAGATAAGACAACATATTACGTAAGTGGTGTATACAAAGACGAAGAAGGTATAGTAGAGAATACTGGTTACAAAAAAGCATCATTTAGAGCTAATGTCGGACATGATATAACTAATTGGCTTAAGGTAAGTCTGAGTAGTAATTACATTAATGCATCATCAGATAGAGGATTTTTTAATAATGGAAATACTAATACTACCATAGGTTATGCACAGGCATTTACATATCCTTGGGAAAATCTTTTTGCTGATGAAAGTGGTGTATTTCCAGCAGGTGGAGCAGGTTCTAATATATTAGAAACCATCTCTACGATAACTAATGAGGAAAATGTCAATCGTTTTCTCAATAGTCTAAATGCTACCGCTCAGATATTTACAACTAATAATCAAAGTCTAAAATTTGTCGCTACAGCAGCTAGAGATCAGTATAACCTAAGGACAACATCTATATTCCCGAGCTCACTATCATTCTTTAGAGGAGAAGGAACATTAGGCGGCGCCGCTATACAAGGTAATACTCGTAGTACGATTAATAGATTAGCTGGATTCTTAGTACACGATTACTACACAGATTCTGGAATTAATTTTACTACACAAGTCGGACTTACTGGAGAAGATTTTAATAGAAATACGGTCATTGTAACATCTACTGATCTTAATGGTGTAGAGACAAGTATTTCTCAAGCTGCTAATCAAGGAGCATTTCAGAATATTGTTATTCAGAAAGATAGAGGATTCTTCGTACAAGAAGAAGTTAATTTCAATGATATGATCATAGGTACCATTGGTCTTAGAGGAGATAAGTCATCTAATAATGGTGATGCTAATAAGTTATTCTATTATCCAAAAGCTAACGTTGCACTTAACTTACACAATTTTGACTTTTGGAATGATGGGTCACTCTTTAATCAAGTTAAACTAAGAGCAGCTTACGGAGAAGCGGGTACATTTGCTGGATTTAATGATCGATTTAACTTGCTAGGTGCTAATGTTATCGATGGAAGTGCTGGTCTGATTACAAGTACTCAGCGAGGTAATAATACTGTCGGTCCAGAAAGACAAAAAGAATTAGAAATAGGAACGGATATATCACTACTAAATAATAAGGTCAGCTTAGAGTTTACATTTTATAACAAAAATGTTACAGATGTATTACTTAGAGCACAAGTACCTACTTCTACGGGTTTTACGACACAAGTTGTCAATGCAGCAGAGCTTAATAACAAAGGCTTAGAAATATCACTAGGACTTAGACCAATAGAAACAGAAAATCTAAGTTGGGTCAGTCAATTCAACTGGTGGAAAAATACTTCTGAAGTAACAAAATTAGATATACCTGCATTTAACTTAGGTGGATTTGCGGCTTCCTTAGGCCAATATAGAATACAAGAAGGGCAATCAGCAACTCAAATTGTAGGAACATATAATCCAGAAGATTGTGATAATTGTGATCCGGAAGATGACGGATTTGCAGTATACGGTAATGCTGAGGCAGACTTTAATCTTAGTTGGATCAACAATGTCAACTTTGGCAACTTCGAGGTATCTATGGTATGGCACTGGAAGCAAGGTGGTGACGGTGTGAACCTTAGTACATTATTATATGATCTCGGCGGAACGACTTGGGATTATGATGATCTGACATTAGATCCTGAAGGTGTTACACCTAATGGTGATTATAGAACATCAGAATGGTTTGGTGGTAACGCAGGACCATGGATAGAAGATGCTTCTTACATCAGAATGCGTGAGATCGGAATATTCTACAATATCCCTAAAACTTCGGTAGGAGATTTAGCTGATCTAAGAGTAGGTATATCTGGAAGAAATCTGATTAATATATTTGATTACAATAGTTATGATCCTGAAGTATCTAATTTCGGTGGTAATGTCCTGGCTAACAGCATAGAGGTTACACCTTATCCAAGTTCTAAGAGAATGAACCTTCACATCACAGCTACATTTTAATTAAAAAAAATAAGAAATATTATTATGAAAAATATAATTATAAAATGCGTTTCATTATTCCTGATCATAGGATTTGTCTCATGTAATATAGATACCGTAGAGAATCCGAATGGCCCAACACAAGAAAGTTATGCTAATGAAGCAACACTTGCACAACTGAATCTACTTACGACTGGCGTAGAAGCTATTATGCGTAATGATATGGAATTCTATTATCAGACAGTGAGCATAGTAGGGAGAGAATATTACGACCTTAACGGTACAGACCCCAGATACACGGGAGAACTATTAGGTGCTGGTGACGGTATGGGTGTATTAGACAACAATGGATTCTTAACCACGAGATCTTTTAGTGCAAGATATAGAGCCGTAAGATCTGCACAGAACTTAATATCAGCTGTCGAAAACTCAGCAGCAGGTCTGGATGATCAGGGAAAAAATGGCTACTATTCATTTGCCAATACTGTGAAAGCCTACCAGCTTCTGCTTGTACTTAATAGACAATTCCAGAACGGAATAAGAGTAGACGTATCTGATCCTGATAATTTAGGTCCATTTGTTAGTTATGACGAGGGACTTTCAGAGATAAGATCATTGCTTAATACTGCACTGGGCCAGGCTAATGATTCTGGGGGAAGTTTTGCTTTTGATCTTTCTTCAGGTTTCGATGGATTTGCAGACCCTCAAGGATTTGCTCAATTTATTAATGCCTTACTAGCAAGAGTAGAAATATATGCCAACAATAAGCAAGCTGCTCTGAGTGCATTAGATAATTCATTTATCTCTGAGACAGGGGATCTTAATGCAGGAGTATATCACGTATTCTCAGGTGGCGGTAATGACCAACTGAATCCTCTCTTCTATGCACTTAACCAAAACAACTATATGGCTCACCCCACATACGTATCCGATGCAGAAGCTGGAGATACTAGACTAGATAAGGTTGCCAGAGTGAGTGAGGCGATCATGATAGATAATCTATCCTCTGAAGATCAAGTACAATTATATGCGAGTAATGATGCCCCAGTAGGAATCATAAGAAATGAAGAATTAATTCTTCTTAAAGCAGAAGCATTAATAGGATCAGATAACACTGGAGCGATAGCTCTTCTTAATATAATAAGAAATGCCTACGGATTATCTGATTACGGTGGTGCAGATAATGACGAGGCTTTAGTAGATGAGTTATTACAACAACGTCGTTATTCGCTATTCGGAGAAGGACATAGATGGATAGATATGAGAAGATATGGTAGATTAGGAGAGCTCCCTATAGATAGATCAGGAGACGAAATTTTTGAGCAGTTTCCTAGACCAATACTTGAAGGTTAAGGTAGTAATTACGCCATCGTTATGATGCGTAATAGATATAATGGACCAGCAATAATTTATTGCTGGTCTTTTTTTTGGGGATGTATCTTGAATTTATTAGCTAACTCTTGGTCAGTCATTCTCTCCTTTAGAGCCTCTAAAACAACTTTTGCTTTAAACTTAGCAGTTAATTTTCTTCTTGCCATTACAGTAAATTTAGTGTTTTGAAATTAATCTAATCTACTGTCCTAATTTTGGGGGGATGTACACATCTTCTTAGCATAGTTGGATTTACGGTTATCGAATTCATCAATCAAAATTTCTAACAGGTCAAGTTTATCTTTGTATTTGTCTTCATTCGTTAAACCATACTTTTCATGTAAATTGCAATATATTTCATACTGCTCCACTGATGATATTTTTTTTGTATTTCATAATTTCATTTTTTAAACATATCTATTTTGCAAACGTCGATATTGTCATATTCTTTATGCGTTCCAACAAATTTCACATAAAGTACTACTTCGACTTTTGTAAACCAATATCCACAAATAAATCTATAACGATTTCGTCCAATGTTAAATACAATTCTACTTCTTTGTCCTTTTTTACAAGAAATTAGGTCAGCTGATTTAACCATTGTGTTCACTATCTAATAATTCTTTGATAAGTCTATTAATTCACCGTATTGATCATAAACAACTGCACTTGGATAATTGCCTAAATTTCCAATTTTCATGAGATCATTCTTGTCACCCTTTATCATTTTCCAATCTATTTTGTGTTTATTTTTAAAGTTGTTGATAGTTGACAATTCGTCTACTACACTTAGACTTACTATTGTATTGCTTAAAGTGTCGATTTTTTTTAATTCAGGAATTGTCTTAATGCATCCTTTACATCCATTAAACCACAGTTCTACGATGAGATTTTTATTTTGCTTTTTAAGTTCTTGCAATTTCAAGGTTTTTCCTTGCTCGTTTACAATACTAATATCAGGAATTTTGGAATTAAAGATACAATGAATTGTATCTGGTGAATATTCCAATTGAATTAAGTCAACTCGATCCTGACTTGGTTTTGCCAAATATTGGATCTCATTTAATTTGATATAGGTTTGATCTTTTAGTATTGTTACTGGAGCATAAATTGAAGGATAATAGTATATGGAATCCGTTTTTTTGGGAATAAAAATTAGCTTATCGATATTAATATCATTGAATATACTATTTCTGTTTTCGTCTATTAACCCAATTTGAAATGTGTCTTTATCAACAACGATCTCACCCTTTTTTATCGTAATTGGATAGTACTGAAATGTCGTATCCATTATTCCTCTCATTATGTTTTCCATATCGAAATCTTTAAATGAGTGGGTTTCATTCATTTTTAAGTCGAAATTTTTCTCTACTATTTTTCCATTAATTTTAGTCTCATTTGGTAGTGGTAATTTATTGAATGCATGATCATCTAATTTTACAGAAAAACTTTTAGGATTTGAATTACAGCTACAGATAATAAATAGAATTGCCAATATGGATATTTCTGTAGTATATTTCATTTTCTGTCTTTTATGATGGATAACGGATTATGCATATCCAGAGTGCTGACGAAGGAAGCATTCTGTGATCATGCAGTGTTAGCTGTCGGATTTCACTTAGTTAGGATATAAATTTATTAGTTCATCAGGGCTTAATATGTCAATTAT
>Ga0209187_1000284_pt1 | contig 103294 bp, 96 predicted proteins | sample BantaG_FD_187430 | JGI IMG/M metagenome (GOLD analysis project Ga0209187, IMG submission 187430) | Marine algal microbial communities from Bantry Bay, Ireland - BantryBay_4 metaG (SPAdes) (version 2) | ecosystem: Host-associated > Algae > Red algae > Unclassified | place: Bantry Bay, Ireland...
TACAAGCTCCAGAAGTAATTGTGATTCTTCTGGCAATTTGGAGATACGATCTTGTAATTCTTTTGGTATCATCCCAAAAAATAATGCTTTTTTTTGAGTTATCATAATTTTAACTCTGAATAGTTACAATATTTCAACAATTGATCAAATGCTCTAAAAGAAAAGTAAAAGGAAACTCTTTCTTTTTTTAAAATTTCTTGATCTTTATTTTGATTTCTAGAATAAAAAAACATTAATATGAATGAAATTAAAATAGATGCAGAATATAATAAAACTATAACACTTCCTGAAATAGTACCTTTCACTACTTCAGGAAAGTTAGTAACTACAAGTTTTGAATTATATTTGAAAAAATAAAACTCTAAATAACTCACGATTGGTAAAACTAAGAGTAACGCCATTGGAACAATAAAAAACAAAGTAAGTGTTATATTTTTAATTCTTTCTCTACGATTAAAAATCTTAAAAAACTTTGGTTCTATATTTATATAATATTTTTGTGCAAAATCAATAACTTCATCATTTATCTTATTAATTTTCATATTTATGTCTGTTATTTATTTCTATTGCACTAATTTACAAACTTTTCATTTTAATTACAAACCTACTAATTAATATATAAATTACAGCCAAACACAGGGGCAAACGCAAGTCATCACCCCTATGGTTGTTTCGTATTATTCAAAATCATTCCTGCATTCTCGCATTAAAATTTCACACCAATTTTATACTACTCACCTTGTGTTTACTCAATCGGTTTCCTAATGTTTTCCAACCTTTCACGTCGATAAACTCGTTGATATTTAACGTTTCTTCTTCAACTGTTTTGGATTTTCCTTTTCCTTTGGTCTCTTTAAATTCGATTATAGGATTTTCATCAGTGGTTACTACATTCAACTTAGAACCTCTTTCCTCGCTGATAAAACAATATCTTTGATTGAAGGAGGTAGTGGCGATTTCAAACCGTTTTACAAAATGCTCTTTCTTTGCACCATTGTAATAAACGCAACTAATTATAGCATCTTTATTAAATTTCTCAATGTGAACCAATTGCTCTGGTTCGTAGAAATTGGTCATTTCAAAATCAGTCATTATATAGGTTCCGTCTTTGAAAAAAGCAAGAATATAATCACCTGTATCAAAGGAGCCGAGATAGTCGCCTGTCTCTTTAGAATTTAATTTTCCATTGGCTCTGTCTATCCAAATTTCTAAACCTCCTAAAGTGGAAACACCCGCTTCTGCAATAGTTATTTTGCGAACTGGCCAACGAGTCAAAATATTTCCTTTGGAGGCTCTACCTTTCACGGCAATGGTAGCAAAATCAAAATCAAATTCCTTGCTCTTAGCTCTACAGTCAGGGCTTAATTGAACTGTTACAACTTCTGCCTCTCCATTTGGATTTGCTGTAAAATGCAACACTTTAGATTTTGGGTCACCATTGGTCAAATCATATACTTTGTCTCTTGTGATGCTGGTAACTGAAAACCTTTTTACATAATTTCTATTCGTCTTTGGATCGGCATAAATCAAGTTATAGGTCATCCGTTTATCTGATTTTTTCCAAACTCCTACATGTAAAATACCTTTCCCTACAAAGGTCTTAGAAGATGCTCTCGAAACAATCATTCGCCCATCTTTTCTAATGACAATGATGTCGTCAATATCAGAACAATCTCCTACAAATTCTTCTTTCTTCAAACTCGTTCCAACAAAACCATTTTTGCGATCAACGTATAGTTTTTGATTGGCAACAGCGACCTGTTTTACCAAAATTTCTTGGAAGTTGGTAATCACTGTTTTACGCTCACGCCCTTTGCCGTATTTTTTTAATAATTCTTCAAAATAATTTATAGCAAAGTCATTCAGATTGTTTAAACTATGTTGCGTTTCCTTAATGCCGTCTTGCAGTTTAATAAGTAGTTCATCGGCTTTAAAAGAATCGTATTTAGAGATACGTTTGATTCTAATTTCTGTCAACCTTACCAAATCTTCTTCGGTAATATCTCGCAATAATCTTAAACGCTTATCTGATTTTTTAGGCTTTTCTTGAGGAGTTGCAACATATTTTCGCAATCCCTTGTCGATGGCTTTCAAAACAGCTTCCCAGGTTTCACATTCTTCTATGTCGCGGTAAATTCTTTTTTCTATAAATATTTTTTCTAAAGATGCCAAATGCAGTTTTTCTTTAAGCGCATTCAGTTTGATTTCCAACTCTCTTTTAAGCAGCTCAACAGTATTGGCGGTATTCATTCTCAGCATTTCACTTACACCCAAAAACAAAGGTTTGTCATCAACAATGACGCAGGCATTTGGAGAAATGGAAACCTCACAATCTGTAAAAGCATATAAAGCATCTCTTGTAACATCAGGAGAAACGCCAGTTGGTATTTCAACAAAAATTTCTACTTCTTTTGCCGTATTATCAGTTATCTTAGAAATTTTAATTTTACTCTTATCGCTTGCTTTAATAATGGATTCTATCAAAGAATTAGTTGTCACTCCAAAAGGTACGTTTTTGATCGCCAACATTTTTTTGTCAACAATGGCAATGTCTGCTCTGACCTTTATTTTTCCACCTTTCAATCCATCATTGTAATTGCTACAATCCATAGAGCCGCCAGCAGGAAAGTCTGGGTACAATTTAAAATTTCTACCTTTTAATATTGAAATAGATGCCTTAATCAACTCAATAAAATTGTGCGGCATTATTTTAGTGGCAAGCCCTACAGCAATTCCTTCCACTCCTTGAGAAAGCAACATTGGAAATTTTACTGGCAAATACTCTGGCTCTTTTTTTCGACCATCATAAGCCAATTGCCAATTCGTTGTTTCTGGATTAAAAACGACATCCAAGGCAAATTTTGTCAAACGCGCCTCAATATATCTGGCTGCTGCTGCTCTGTCTCCTGTTCTAATATCCCCCCAGTTCCCCTGACAGTCAATTAATAGGTTTTTTTGCCCCAAATTCACCAATGCATCTTCAATCGAAGCATCGCCATGTGGGTGATACTGCATTGTTTGTCCAATAATATTGGCAACTTTATGGAATCGTCCGTCATCCATCTGCTTCATTGCGTGCATAATACGACGGTGAACAGGTTTAAAACCGTCTTCAATTTTTGGTACAGCACGCTCTAAAATCACATAGGAAGCGTAATCTAAGAACCAATTTTCGTACATTCCAGATACTGTTCCTAATTGTGGCTTTTCATTGCTATTTTCATTGTTGTTATTTTCTATCGCCATATATTTTATATTTTATCTGTTACTGCTGAAGTTTTCTAGGTCAAATTGTTTTAAATATTAGGTAGCTATACATGAGTCCACTCCAGAAAGATAAAAAATCAAAAATGTTTTTTTTAGCGATCTTTGCACCTTTGTCAATTCCCTGATGCTCAGGCATCAACGAATCTCAAAAAATGCAAACCTCATCTAAAAAATTCCATTTTGTGAAAATTATCTCTTTTTGGAGTAGACTCATACATTAATAGTTACTTTATCTTTTTAGTATATATTATATTTTTAGTAATAATGCTTTATAAATACAATCCTTTTGGCTTTTTTTTCGTATTTTACAATAGGTAAAGCGAAAATAATACCGAAACATCAAAGCTACTGATCTATTCGTCAAATCGTTGGACCAAATATCTATTAATAACTAGGCATTGATATAAAATAAAAATTATAAATCGTAACTACTAAACATAGTTTTTATGAATTTTTATTTTTCAAAGTAAAGTGAAAATAATAAATTGGACCACGTTGCCCGAACGTCGGACCGAAATTTTTTTTCTTTATACAAAGAAGGAAGAGCGTTGCATAGCAGGGCTACGGAACGATTTTCCTGATGCAGTATAAAGGAAAAAGATAAAGGCAACTTGGTCTAAGTTATTGTTTTCGCTTTACAAAGGCAAAAATACTGTTTTTTAATACTACATCGTTATTGCTTTTTTATTAATTTTACAGAATAATGGAAAACTATACAATAGAAATGTCTGATACACTGACTAAAGATAAGATTGACGAGTTATTAGAAACTGTTATAACAGAGAGTAAGTCTTTATTGCTACACAATGATGAGCATAACAGTTTTGAATGGGTTATAGAATGTCTTATAGACATTTGCGATCATTCTTCGCAGCAAGCCGAACAATGTGCTATGATAACTCATTTCAAGGGAAAATGTTCTGTTAAACAAGGTTCTCATGAGATTTTAAAGCCACTAAAAGATGGTCTTAATGATCGTGGTTTGAGTGTTACGATAGAATAAATTCCCACAATAATTAAGTGCTATGCTCTACTATTTGACAGAAGAGCTAGTTTTTCCACCACCTCAGTATGCCACAAGAGATGGTATTTTAGCTGTAGGAGGTGATTTGCGTCCAGAACGGTTATTACTAGCTTATCAATCTGGCATTTTTCCGTGGTACTCTGAAGGAGAACCAGTACTTTGGTGGTGCCCCAATCCGCGCTTTATCATGAACCCACAAGATTTGAAGGTTTCTAAAAGCATGAAACAAGTATTGCGAAAAGGAATCTTTGAAATCACCTACGATCAAAGTTTTAAGGAAGTCATTGAAGCTTGCAGCCTTGTTCCACGTGAGGGACAAATGGGTACTTGGATTTTACAAGAAATGGTGGATGCCTACACTCATCTACACCAATTGGGATTTGCGCATTCGGTTGAAGCTTGGAAGGATGGCGAGCTGGTTGGTGGTTTGTATGGCGTAGCTATTGGCAATGTCTTTTTTGGTGAATCTATGTTTGCCAAAGCGAGTAATGCTTCCAAAGCGGCGTTTATAACATTGGTCGGCAAATTGACCGAGCATAAATTTAAGCTGATTGACAGTCAGGTTTATACTCCACATCTTGCAAGTTTGGGTTGCATTGAAATTCCTAGAAATGAATATTTAAAAAGGCTTAAAGATGGCATCCAACATCCTACTTTGAGAGGAAATTGGGGGGAGGTTTTGATTTAATTATCGAATTGCAGTTAGATGGATTGCATCCATCTCTATGATCTTGCGTCCTTTTAGGACTTGTATTTTACTACCATTAATGACAATAAATATCTCTGTGCATCGTAAAAAGGTGGATTCAATACTCATTTCAAATAAAATATGAATAAAACTTAGATAAATCGAACTTAACCTTTTACTTTTCGGATAAAATATGGATGAGTAAAGTAAAAATTAAAACTAAGTGCTAGAAAAAATCATAGAATGGGATCATTACTGGTTTAAAAAAATCAATGGAGAATTTACTTCTGAGTTTTTGGATCAATTAATGCCATTGGTTTCGGAGCCTGAGTTTTGGATTCCGCTCTATCTCTTTATTTTAATGTTTGTTGTTTTTAATTATCCTCAAGGAAAAATAAAAATCTTACTGGCGATCATTCTAACGGTCGTTATTACGGATCAATTGGCGAGTTCTGTTATCAAACCTTATTTTGGAAGGCTTCGTCCTTGCCATATTCCTGATTCTTTTGAAAATTTGAGGCTATTGGTAAAATGTGGTTCTGGAAAAAGTTTTGTTTCTGGACATGCTGCCAATCATTTTGCTCAAGCTTTTTGTTGGATTGCGCTGTTTGGAAAACGATTTAAATGGATCATTCCTGTTTTGATTTTTTGGGCGATGATGGTTGCTTATAGTCGGGTTTACATTGGTGTCCATTTTCCTATCGACATTCTTGTTGGTGGTTTTTTGGGTGCTCTGTTGGGCTATGCAATTGGATCATTGGGTTTGTGGTTGTCTTCGAGTGTTGGAAACAGCAAAAATCAAGCCTTTGAAGATAAATTATGAGAGATACAAAAATTTGGGTTTTGAATTTGGACCTCAGACAACGGTAAAGGATGTCAATTAATTATGAAATTACGAATTGGATAATTATTTCTAAATAAAAAAAATTATCAAAACACAAAATAAATATACATACGATTACATCCTTGTTGGTGGCGGTATTGCGGGAAGTATTCTTGCTTTAAAACTTGTTGACTTAAATCTGAAGGTATTGATTATTAATAAAGATTTGCCTGGGGCTTCTTCAAAAGTAGCGGCTGGTGTGGTCAATCCTGTTACGGGTAAACGCTTGGTTAAAAGTTGGATCATCAACGAACTTAATCAGTCAAGTGATGCTTTTTATACACAGATAGAATTGTTGTCTAAGCAAACATTTTTCCATAAAAAAGACATTCTTAGGGTATTCAAAAATTATCAGGAACAAAACGATTTTATTTCTAAAAGTTCTGAGGCGGCTTATGAAAATTATTTAAAGGAAGAAAGTGATGAAAGTGTATTGCAATATTTAGAAAATGATTTTGGAAGTGGCACCATTGCTCAATCCGCTTGTTTGGATGCGGGTTTGTTTCTGGATGCCGCAAAAAACATCCTCCAAAAAAAAGCAAGTTTTATTGACAATGAATTTAGTTTTGATGAATTGGAGATTAACAATCCTATTGTTTGGAAAAATATTTCTGCTGCTATTTCTTGTAAGAGCATTATATTCTGTGAAGGTTATAGAATGAAAGACAATCCATTGTTTAATTATCTGCCTCTCGCTCCACTCAAAGGAGAATTTTTATTGATCCGTGCGGACGGATTACCGAGAACGAAGATGATAAAAAAAGGTGTCATCATTGTTCCATATAAAGAAAATCTTTTCTGGATTGGCTCTACTTATGATCGGGAGGAATTGTCTTTAAAAAATACTGAAAGTGGTGTTCAGGGTTTAAAAACTAAATTGGCAAGCGTTTTAAACACGCCTTATACCGTTGAAGAGACTGGTTTTGGCATTCGCCCTACTGTCGTAGATCGTCGCCCACTAATCGGAGAGCACCCGCAACATAAAAATGTTTTTGTATTCAATGGTCTCGGTAGTAAAGGCGTTTCGCTCGCTCCTTTCTTTGCTCAACACTTCGTTGATTATTTAGAACACAATGGCGAACTGATGAAAGAAGTGGATATTAAAAGGCATGAAAAATATTTGTAAAATACGCGTATTTACATTTGTATTTGTAAAATACACGTATTTATATTTGTAGAGACGCGATTAATCGCGTCTCTACAAATATAAATGCAAATACAAATACATGTTTACAACACGTTCAATTTTGTCATTACCCATTGTCCTGACATTTCAATTGCAACGAAATAGCCGCCTGCATTTAAACCAGACACATTCAAGCCATTAATGTACTTTGTTTCTTGGATTAATCGCCCACTTATGTCAAATATTTTTACAATGGTGTTCTCTGCTAAGTTTTCATTATTCCAATTTATTTTCACAAACGTTTTTGCAGGATTCGGAAAAGCAACAAGATTGTTGTCGATTTTCAAATCATTTATACCTAAACATGCCTCAATTGTAATCGCAATGTCTTTGATTGTTGTATCTGTACCATCTGAAAGACTAACTGTAATCATCGCCTCTCCTGACGTTCCTCCAATTGGGTCAAAACTTAAAACAGCCGTAGAATCATTCTCATTGTATTCCACTTCTACATTTTCAACGATTGCATTATTGTCACTTGCTGCTGTAAGTTCTGCTACTTCGCCATCTTCTCCTCCTAAATCAATATCACTAACATCAATTACAACTTTAGTGGTATAAGAGCAGGTTGAAATTTCTGTTTCAGAAACCGTAAATGACGGTTCATCATTTACAGGACTGATGTTTACAAACATCGTATCAGCTTCTAAACTGGTTGTATCTTTCCCGATTAATTTAAAAGTAAAAAAGTCAATTTTATCACCATAAATGTCCTCGTTGGGTTGGTAAATGAATTGGTCAAACTTTGCGGCTTCAACTTCTTGACCTGCTACAAGGTAATTTCCTTCCAATTTCAAATTTCCATTTATTGGAAGTGTATCAACAACAACACCTAGAATTTCATCCGTATAATTTTCTTGAACTAAAAAATCATCTATTGCAAAAACATGGCTTGTATCTTCCTTGATAAAAATGTTACTTTCCAATGCGTCAGGTGCATTTATTGAAATATTTTCATAGTATGAAGTCACACTAATATCTCCGACAAATAAATCTTCATCGCCATCAGCATCCATATCCTCAAAATTAACAAAAGAAAAATTGACACCTCTTTTAATATTGAAAGGATCCTGTAGTGGCTCTGAAAAATACATACTTTCTGCGGTTCCTATATTTTCATAGTAAAATACATTTCCAGGATTAAAACCACCTATCAACATATCCTGATCACCATCCGTATCTAAATCTGCAAAGTTAATAGAAAAAAATGCGTTTGCACCTACACCAAAACCTGAAGCAGAAATTAGCGTTGAAAACTGTGGATTTTCTGTATCACCAATATTTTTATAAAATAAAACGTCATTTAATCCTTCTCTTGTAGAAATTGTTACAGCAATATCTAAATCGCCGTCATTGTCCATATCAACGGTGGTAGGAAAACTGGTATAGGTTCCTTCTGGCAACCTTAGATTAAATGGGTTTTCTACCGCCTCTGCAAATTCTGGTGACTCTGGTGTTCCTATATTTTCAGCATACAAAAAACTCACCTGATCAGTATCATTCTGAATACCTCCACCCATTAGAACATCCAAATCTCCATCGTTGTCGAAGTCTGCATTAGTTGAAAACTGAAGAAATAAAGAACCAGTTAAACCAAATGGATTAGCAATGCCAATTGTATCAAAACTAGCATTCTCAGGTGTTCCAAAATTTTCATAATAGGCAAACGGTTCACTAGACATGTATTGGGGAAAAATCACTCCGCCATTTAACAAATCATAATCGCCATCATTGTCAAAATCTCCAGTCGTAGGAACTGTTATTACTTCCTGGGGAACAAACCCAAATGGCTTATAATCAGGCGCAGCAAATCTTATAACGGTTTGTGCATCCACTGATAAGCCAGCTACAAATAGTGCACCGACAATCGCTGGTTTTAGTTTGGGGAATTTTTTAAACCTGCTAAGTTGTCTGTATAACTTTTGAATTCTCGCAATCAAAAAACTCTTGCGTTTCTGATTATGAGCTTTTCTCAGCTGCTTTATCGATCTTTTAAATGCAACTATCTTTTGATAAAGTGCTGTGTATTTATTATTCATATTAACGTTTATGTCTGAATACTCAATGCTTTAAAGAATAATGTATTCTTTAGAGTATGTTGAGAACTTCAAATTTAATAAAATTTTCAACATGCTCTTTATCATTCCTCAATTATCATCTCTCTATTATGAGCTTTCTATAATGATTGACATTTTCATGATTTACCACAAGAACATAAACTCCTGATACTAAATCAGAAACATCAATTGTATTTTTGTTCAATGGTTGTTGAAATAATATTTTCCCCTTCAAATCATAAATTTTTACAAAAGCATTTTCTGTAATAATATCATCACCCAAAGTGATTCTTACAAAATCGGTTGCTGGATTGGGAACTACCTTAAAAGTTGATTTTTCTATAACATCTTCTATACCAACATTATCAGGAATATTCCTGGTGTTTTCATAAAAATGTAGAACCATAGTATCATTTTCATATCCATATTCTGTAAATTCAAACGAAAAAATATCAAAATCGCTGTCTTCATCAATATCTACTAATACAGGTAAAATCAAATCATCCTCAGATTGTAAGTTGAATGGATTATCAACAGGGGCTTTAAATTTGATTGCATTATCGCTAATATTTTCATAATAACGAATGGTAGTAGTCGAATCGCTACCATATGCATGTGTACCTAAAAAATCTTGATCTCCATCATTGTCCATATCTGCAAAAGAACTGTTAAATATGTACTCAAAAAATTGAAGATTAAGAACAGTTGTACCCAAATCAATCGGATCTTTAAAACTAACATTTCCTCCACTTACTGTATTCTCAAAATACAATACTTTAGAGCCATAATAAGTACTATAGACATTTACTACAATATCCGTATCACCATCTTCATCTAAATCAACCGCTGAAATAGCATTGAAATAACTTTGAGTGTTTCCAAAATCTAAATTCAATGGATTATTCACTGATTCTGCAAATGACGGAGCTTCTTTTGTTCCAATATTTTCTTGAAAAATAAAAACAGAAACGAGATCATGAATTGTAGCAGAACTCAAAACATCAAAATCTCCATCATTGTCTAAATCGACAAAGATTCCAGGAAACTCAAGACCATACTCTCCCAAACTTGCACTCAAGCCAAAAGGATTAATTTTTGGACCTGTAAAATTGGGGGTAGCAGCGTTTCCTTTATTTTCATAATAAAAATATTCTTGAGTACCTCCAAAATAATTTATGGCGAAATTAGATGCCAGCAAATCAAAATCACCATCATTGTCTAAATCTGCAAATGATAGCATTCTTCCATAATCACTTTCTATTGTCTGCACTCCAAATCCGTCAACAACAGGTTCTTCAAAAAAGTTTTGTCCACTTATTACTTGCGGTCCAAAAGAAAAGCCTACCGCTATCATTGAAGCAACAATACTTGGTTTTAATTTGGCAAAACTTGTCCATCTTTCCAATTGCCTAAACAATCTTTTTATTCTTAATATTAAACTTGACTTTTTACGATTCGTTTTCACTTGACGCAATTGCTTTATAGACCTTTTTAACAATTGTAATTTTTGAAAAATAGTTGTTTGCATTTTTTTCATAACTTGTGTTTTCATAATTAATAATTACTACATTTCGTAGCGCATACATATATAAATATAACACAAATCAGACTAAAAGAAGTTGCTTTTTAGAAATTTAACCACTATTTCTTATCCAATGATCTCGCCCAAAATGTTGCATTTGGTAAAGATAAACTTTGCTTGTGATCCTCTGTCGCAGTATTCAATATGCCTGGTCTTAGGATATTGGGCAATAATTGAATGTCATAAATTTCATCTACCGAGTTGGTGTATCTAATTTGTCCGACCAAAGAGGCTGTTGGTAAATGAACGATGGTAATGCCTGCAAAATCTGCTTTTTTTGCAATTTCTAAATCTTTGAAGGTGGAAGAGTTTTGGCGTAATTTGGAAGTTCCTATAAAGGCATAATCATTGTAAATAACCATTCCTCTTACAAAAGCATCCATTGCTTTGACTACTTCGTAGGTTCCTTTATCTGTATCTACACAAATCAGTTGCCCTATTGCTGATAAAAGCGCGTATAGTTTTCCTTTGTAATATCTTGGTGAATGTGGCATTGCCAAACCTTGCAAAATTGTTTCGCTGCTTTCTACATCCATTAAAACACCGCCTTTTACGATGTTTTCTCTCCAAGATTGACGGCTGTCTCCTGACCCTAACGCTGTTACAAATTTGGGTTTGCCGTCTTTCATCGCCAAGCCGTTCAAATGGCAACGATCTTCTGAGGCTAATTTTGAAATGAATGGTGGTTGCCAAACGGGCGTAAAACTAAACTCTTCATCCACTTTTACTAAGCTTGAGAAAGAGGTATTAATTGCCCATAATCCGTCCGTTCCCCAATCCAAATCGTGAATGTCTACCCGACCTGTATAGTAAGTTGCTCTTGGAACAAAAAAGGCATCATAAACTTTGGGTTTTCGAGGATAATTGGGAGCCAAACCTGGAGCATTTTTTAAAATAATAACCTCATCCATTGTGGCTATCGCCATTTTATCCTCGTGTAAGGCAACGCCCATCGCCTTAGAGAAAGTTCTAGGCAATTGTACCAATCGTTCTTTGTCTTTGGGACTAATAAATATGATCTTTCCTGCTTGGTAAGTACTTATAAGTAATGTACAATTTAACTGCAAAAGCAATTCAGGAACATTGGGTGTGTAGGTACAACTAAATGGTACTGGTGGAGCAGGATTCATTGTTTTTTTGGGTTTGTTTGGATAAAATTGATCGTTACAGTTTTGTTTAGACACCTATTTTTCTTGCCATTAATAACTCTTTAACAAGATGATGAACTTTCGTACAAGGACATTGTAAATGAGGAGGTTTTATAGGATTGGCATGAAACGCTTCTAATTTTTTTGCTCGATCAATTGCAGTGTCTAAATTGGCTTTCATACATTGATAAGTAAATCGCAAGAAGCGTTTTTTACCCTTCATAGCATCGTAATAATTGAATTGGGGATTTTGAAAAATTGCTTCTTTGGGAAACAAGTTTTTTAGAATTTCAGATAGTCTTGAATAGTACCTTGCTCTATTTTGATTTTCTGGTTTACTTGGATTTACTTCTTCAAAATGTAATAATATCCATAATTCAAAGTCATCATTGCTCCAAGCAGTTCTAATTCCCTTAGCTTGAGCATTTGTAATTGAATCATTAAAAGCGGTATCTTTACCATCGCCTTCATTTTTGTCCCGATCAAAGACACACCATACTTGTGCGCCCTCGTCTATCTTTAATACCTCTTTTCCACCTTCGTTTAACTCAATTAAATCATTCTTTCTAAAATATTCCGTAGCTAAATCAACCTGAGCATGATGTTGTTTTGAATTACCAATTGCTGAAATTTGCACATTTTCACTTTCAAACAAATCAAAGTAGGCTGGTTCAACTGACCCATCTTCACAAAAAATTATAAATGTTTTCTTTGAATTAGCCTCTCTAACATTATCAGTTTTAATATTCCAATAATCCATCTTTTTTATAATTTTCTTCATTTGTATAGCTTGATAGACTTGGCAGACTACCGTAAAAACCAGCTAAGTAATGCTTGGCAAAATCCGCGTCATTCCTTATGCCTCTTAAATCAGCCAGTGAATAAAACCTTGTTGCCTCTGAGCTATCCTTCTCAGCAAAATAAAATTGATCTCTTCTCATAATACTTGGACTCATGAGGTTGGTGTCATGACTAGTAAACAGAAGCTGTGCATTTGCTTTATTTATTTCTGGATCATTAAATAATTTAACAAGCTTAATAAGCAAGGAGGGGTGAAAATTACTATCAATTTCATCAAGAGCAATTAATGTACTCTTATTCTTATTATTAAAAGCAAGTAAAAATAATCCAGCTAAATCAAAGAGTTTTTTTGTGCCTGCGGATTCATGTTTCTTCATATTTAAATGAATTTCTTCAGAATCATCATAACCAGATTTTTTTGTCAAAAAAAGCTTATCAAATGGATAATCGTTTAGTTTCTGATTATCGTCATCTGTGAAGTAAATATCATTATAATGCAAACCAAATGCTCTTAAAAAACTGACAAATCTATTTTTTAATAAGGGGCTTTCGATTTGGTGGATTGAAAGAAAACGATAATAATCTAATCTTTCATTTAGTTTTATAGCAAAGTAACGCTGAATTTCTTGTCTGATTTTTGCAGATATATCTTTTATATATGAAGCTGCGTGAGTTAAAAACAATGTATGTTCATACTCAAGTGGAGCAATATTTTCATTTCCAAGTAAATTTGATTTATCTATTTCTAAGCCTTTTCTAGTAAAATATTTTACCTGATTTTTGTTTTTAGGTCCAAATAACCATTCACTGGTAATAACTTGTTTACTAAAGTTACTATCTGAATTTGATTTGTTATTTTGTTTAACAGTGAAACCATAACGATATTTTTTGCCATCAATAATCAAAACAATCTGAAAGAAAGATTCAGTGTTTGAATAATCACTTTGATATAGAAACGGTTGACAAATCTTAGAGAGGCGTGATTCTGGGCTTGGAAGTTCTCTTATTGTTTCACAGAAGTACTCTAAAGCTTTTATAATATTGCTTTTTCCACTTGCATTAGGTCCATAAATTCCAACTGTCTTTAATAACTTTGTATCTCCAAAATTACATATATTGTTCTCGTCTACATCTTTATTATTTACAGAACTTTTAAGGTTTGTCGCTACAAAACTAATTGTTTGCAAATCTTTGATTGATCTGAAATTTTTTACGCTAAACTCAACTAACATCTTTCATCTGTTGATTTTATGTAAAAATATGAATATTCAACTATAAGTAATCCATTTTTTGTAATAATTTGCAAAAAAAATGCAAAATCAAAAAAATTTAAATATTGGGCCTTCCGCATTAGACTTGTTCGGCGATGCTTACACCATTCTTATCTCACATTAAAAAGCAAGGGAAGCGCGGAGGATGAATGTGGCGACAGCGCAACCAAATTCGCGAAAATACGCCCGATGCGAGTGGAAATGTATTGCAGGGTCGTTCGTTGTGGCAATGAGATTTCGCATCAAGTGCGAAATGACGGAAAAGTATGAATGCAATACATTGCAGCGGGCAGCGGGGAGACTACTTCATTGGAAAGGATACTCGCCGTCCTTAAAAAGGTTGAAAGTTATAAATTGTTCTTGACAAAGCGCTGCATTCTCACATTCTCACATTCTCACATTCTCACATTCTCACATTCTCACATTCTCACATTCTCACATTCTCACATTCTCACATTCTCACATTCTCACATTCTCGCATTCTTGCATTCTTGCATTCTCACATTCTTGCATTCTCACATTCTCGCATTCTCGCATTAAAATCCCTCACTGCGCATTCGACTGCAATTCCCACAAATTTTTATAAACGCTTTTATTGATTTCTGATAAATTGCTGTGTGTACCAGACTCAATTATTTTTCCGTTTTCAATTACAAAAATATTGTCTACGTCTTTTATGGTCGATAATCGGTGGGCTATTATAATGCTCGTTCTGCCTTGCATTAATACATTTAAGGCATCTTGAACTTGCTTTTCAGATTCAGAATCTAAAGAACTCGTCGCTTCATCGAGAATTAAGATTGAAGGATTTTTCAAAATAGCTCGGGCAATGGCGATTCTTTGTCGCTGCCCTCCCGAAAGTTTTATTCCTCGTTCCCCAACCACTGTATCAAACTTATCTGTAAAGGAGTCGATAAATTCGTAAGCATTGGCTTGCTTGGCAGCTTCAAAAATTTCTTTATCATTGGCAGAAGGTCGTCCGTAACGGATGTTTTCGCGAATCGTTCCACCAAACAGAATAACGTCTTGTGGAACCACTCCAATATTGCTTCTCAATTCGGAAATATCGTAATCGTAAATACTTTTACCATCTATCAAAACATCCCCACCACTCAAGTCATAAAACCTAAAAAGCATTTCAGCGATGGTTGATTTTCCAGAACCACTAGCACCCACTAAGGCTATTTTTTGCCCTTCGGAAATATCTAAATTTAAATTTTCAATAACCGTCATTTCTGTTCTCGTTGGGTAGGTAAAGTTCACATTTTGATATGAAATATCTCCCTTCACCTTAACAGTTGTATCACTTGATGAAACCTCGACTTCTGACGGCTCATTCAAAATTTCTCTGATTCTTTCAGTGGCTCCCACCGCTTTTTGCAAACGACCATAAATATCTCCCAATCCACCAACAGATGCGCCCACATATACTGTATACAAAATAAAAGTAAACAACTCACCAACGGTCATCGCTCCTGTTTGGACGTATGAAATACCGTACCACAACACAAATATTATCCCACCAAATATTCCATAAATGATGAAAGTACTGAGCAAACCACGATATTTACCAGTATTAATTCCGTATTTTACTACCTGATCAATGCCTGGAAAATAACGTTGTTGTTCAAATTTTTCATTGGTGAAAGATTTTACCGTCTTTATATTGTGCAAAGTTTCTTCCACAATCACATTTGAATCTGCTAATTCTTCTTGTGTTTTTTTGGATAAATTTTTAATATATCTTCCAAAAAACATTATCCCAACAATAATTAAAGGGAAAGTAGTCAACATAATAAGGCTTAGTCTGCCTGAAATGGTCGCAATTAAAAGTGCTCCACCAAAAAGCGTCATTACTTGTCTTATAAATTCGGCAAGGGTCCAAGAAAGAATTTCTTCGAGCTGTGTTACATCGGCTGTTATTCTACTGACCAAAGCCCCTACCCTATTATTTTCAAAAAAGGTATAACGCAAGCTGAGCATTTTAGAAAATAAATCTTTTCTAATATCAGCCATTGCTTTCTGACTCACATAGACAAAAGTTAAAACACGGAAATAAGAAAAAATTCCTTGTAGAATCAGCACAACCAATAAAGCTTTCATTACGGTTGGCAGGGTCATCGCAGGCAAATTTGGCATAAATTTGCTAAACATACCTGGTGTATTTTCTACGGATGTATTGACCAAAGCCCCAATAAACATTGGGAAAGCTAATGCGGTTAAGGTGGATAAGACCAAAAACACCATTCCGATACCATACACCCATTTATAGGGTAATATATATCGAAATATATCCATCAATTGACCAATCCCCTCCTTGTTTAACTTTCCTTTAGGAGCGTCATCGTCATCGTTTTTTCTAGATCTTCTAGCCAATGTCTTTTGTGTTTTTGATAAATGTAAAATTTAGATAGAATATATAAAACAACAATATCCCCCTAAAAAGTTTACAAAAATAAGGATATTATGTCACATTAGTCTGTCCAAGTGAGGACAGAAAACAAATTCATAAACGTTAATCTTTTTTAACTGTTTTGCTAACTAAAATTAAGTTCTTAACTTTAGTAACGGTGAAAAAATAACTTATGCAATATAACTGTTTATTCTACCGCTATACTTCGTTAAAAATACTCACCGTAGCCCTGCTATGCTTGCGTTTTTTGCCTTGTCTAGCGATAGAATAATTCAGTTCTATTTGCACAACTTATTATTTCATCGTTACTTAGCGTAAACTTAACCATTATTAATTTTTACTAAAAAAACATTTCTACAAATAATATGTTTATAAAAATCGTATGTTTACGACTAAAGATTATTTGAAAAACACAATTCTAAGGAATGTTGAGAAAATAAATTTACAATCTTTTGACAAAGAGATTTGACGATATTTAAGTGGTCCGACATTTCGGAAAAAACGCACTGGGCTGGCACTCCAGTCCTAGCAAGGGCTAAGGCGAGTATTTTTGACTGGTCGGCATCCCGATGGTCCGCTGGTGCGGAAGAAGATCGTTAAACCTCGAAGTCAAAAGTGTAAAGTTATTTTCTCAACATTCCTTAGCTATTTAGAAATTGACTTACAGGAAATTGAAAAGCATGAAAAGAAACGTATTGAGCTATATTATTATGGCAATGACCGTAATATGTTGTACTATAAATTTAAATGCCAGCGAAACATTGGCCAACCAAGAAGCAGAAATGTTTGGTATCCCCACTACTGACTACACTATACATGTAGATAAAATCAAAAAGAATCAATTTTTAGCTGATATGCTAGGAAATTGTAATGTTGATTATGGTACTGTAGATAAACTTGTGAAAAAATCAAAAGACATTTTTGATTTAAGACATATGAAAGCGAATCGTCCTTATACTGTACTTTGCACGAAAGACGATAAGGAACGAGCGGCTTTTATGATCTACGAACATAGTCCAATTGATTTTGTTGTTTTTGACTTGAGAGATGACATGGCTATTAATGTATGTCAAAAAGAGATCACAACAAAATTGAAAACAGCTAGTGGAATCATTACTCATTCTCTCTACAAAAGCATGAAAGACAATGGTCTATCTCCCTCATTGGTTGCGAAAATGTCAGATGTTTTTGCTTGGACGATTGACTTTTTCTCTGTGCAAAAAAATGACAAATTCAAAATTATTTATGAAGAACGTTATGCTGATGGGGAACTAGTTGGCATTGGTGAAATAAAATCTGCTTTGTTCAACCATTTTGACAATGATTTTTATGGCTTTTATTTTGATAATGAAGCTTTAGAATTTCCTGACTTTTATGATGAAAATGCTAAAAGTTTAAGAAAAGCGTTTTTGAAAGCTCCACTACAATTTTCAAGAATCAGTTCTAAATTTAACCGAACAAGATACCATCCTGTATTAAAGAGAATTCGTCCGCACTTGGGAACAGATTATGCTGCCCCAACTGGAACCCCTATTTTGTCAACTGCTGACGGTGTTATAATTGAGCGTTCTCGAACTCGTGGAAATGGTAATTATGTAAAAGTTAAACACAATAGCGTTTATACGACTCAGTATTTACATATGAGTAAATTTAAGTCGGATGTAAAGCGTGGATCTAGAGTTAAACAAGGAGATGTGATTGGTTATGTGGGTAGTACAGGCTTGGCAACTGGTCCACATGTTTGTTACCGTTTTTGGAAAAATGGCAAACAGGTTGATCCTTACAAACAAAAATTACCTGAAGCTAAAACAATGGACGAAAAGCTTGTTCCAGAATTTGAAATATTTGTCGATCAAGCGAAGTGTAAATTGGATAGTATTAAATATCCGCCTGTGAAAATGGTTGAAGAGGAAGCAGAGGCTTAATTGACAAAAAAATAGGCTGCCTAAATTTATAGACAGCCTATTAAAACCACACAGTTATTTAATTGTTAAGATACAATAACTGCAACACTTAATCTCAATTAGGTTTTTTTTGGAGAGGTTACTCTACCTACTCTTGAGGTTATGCAACTTTTTTTGGCTAAGGTTTATTTTTGAAACCAAAGGATTAACACACACTTTTTATTTTCCATTGCAGAAAATACCTTAGCCTAGACTTATAAGATGACCTAATTGACTTTTTTGCTTTTCATTGATAATTATGTTTAATTGTTTTTCATTCACATTCATAAATGCAAAATAAAGAAACTGAATCTTCAAAGCAGAAACTTTAAAAATTCATCTCTATTGAAACTCTAGAGCTAAAACTCTAAGTCCATTATAATATTTGCATCTATCATCTAATGCTTACATCTTTATAAAAATAAATTTAGATCAATTTCACGTAGAATGCAACAAAAGTCACATCAATTTAGGTGTTTTTGCAATCAAAAATACATAGTAATAATATTTAAAACTTATAATCATTTAACAATCAATATTTTACATAATTAACTAAAATAATGATATTTAAAAACTTAGGAATCCATTAGAATATAAACCTATAAAACATCGCTTATAGGTAGTATTCACACACTTTTTTTATTATAAATCAAAGAAAACTAAACTCTCACTCTAAATTTAAAAACCAATAACCATCCTGCTACTTAAATAAGCTTCCTCTAACTCATAACGTTATGCCAAATGTACAGTAAAAACTACGTTTGTCTGCTGGGATAATTCCTGGTCCTGGATAGGCATTGGCGCGCCTAGTAAAATATTTGGCATTTAACAGATTGTTAACACCTGTACTAATCTCAATTTTTTTGTATTTATAATCCAATGATAAATCATGTACTTGATAGGCAGGAATCAACCCTCTTTCCGCACTTGCTACAAATACAGCATTGGTTGCATCGCTGTATTGCTCTCCTACATAAGAAAACTGATAAGCCAATTTGAGATTGCTAAATTGTAAGTCAAATCCTGTTTTGAAACTGATCGGTGGAATCAATTCTACTTTATTCCCTTTAAAGGAAGACATACCAGACAAATACTTCCCATTCAATAAACTGAAATTTAAGAAATGCTGAAGGCTAAATTTTCGTATTTTAGAGGTAGGCAATATGACGGTCTGTATTAACGACTCCAAACCTACAATTCGTGCATCGCCAATATTTGTCCTAAATGCAACTGAACGTTCTACTACAAATGGGTCGGAAACCACAGTCTCCCCTACACCGATCCTATTTTTATACCGAAGATAAAAAAGACTGGCATCAATACTTATTCTATTCTGAAAGAAGTTGCCTCTAACTCCCAAGTCAGCATTATACCCTCTTTCATCAGTCAATAATGAGTCTACTACCAAGTTGGGATTCACAACTGCTAAATCACTAAAATTAATGGGTCTAAAATTTTGAGAAACATTTCCGTAAAATTCAAGCTTGCCATCTAATTTTACAGAAGTACCCAAACCAAATAACATGAAATTTCTTTTGTTTTCTTTGGCATCTGCAATTTTTTGTTCAAATATTACTTCGCCACCAGAAAAAACCCTCTCTTTAAAATATCCATCAGAAGCCGTTTGGATGTTTTCATACCTAAACCCTGGTGTCAAAGTCCAATAGTCAGTTAAGTAAAATAAATTCTCTGCAAAAAGCGCAATGTTTTTGCTTGGAAAATCATACATGGACTTTTCTAAATCATCGGGATTTAAAAATTCAAAATCTGCTCCTGCTCCGTCGCTGGCATCTCCCTGCTTGCTAAAACTATGACCTTGATAATATCTCGACCCAACCAAAAAAGTTGCATAGTTTCCTGCTAATTTATAACGGTGAATAAAACGTGTTTCATTGCCAAAATTCTTATAGGAACCACTTACCAAATCTCGCTCTCTCAATGGATCAGGACGATTGATTGGTCCAAGTTCGCCCAATGCCTGACGCTTTGCAAAAAGAAAAAAGCTACGACTGTTTAATTTTGAATTATCTGAAAACCGATAATCCAAACTGACTGAGCTTAAATTCCAATCTACTTTAAACCAATTTCTTGCTCTTTTAGATTGATAGGGATCTTGTAAAAATTCAAAGTCTAGTAACCCACCTGGTTGTTGCGCCAAATAATTCATATGGGTATATTCTGCTCCTACCTTCAACTTTTTACTCAACTTTACATTGACACTTGCAAAAGCTGTATTTTGATGAAATTCCGAATTTGGTCTACAGCCTTTTCCTTGTTTTCTTTGGTAAAATGTATAATAATTCACCGCACCAATTTGTCCGCCCAAACTGCTAAAACTGTTTATCAGACTGGCAGATCCTATTGTATTGTAAGTTGAAAACTCAATTGGTTTTTCTTCATTTCCTTTTTTAAATACAAAATTCAACAAGCCACCAAACTGCGGACCGTATTGTAAGGATGCCGCTCCTCTTACGATTTCCACCTTATCTAAAGCATGACTCGGAGGCGTGTAATAACTTTCTGGATAACCCAAAGCATCTGCGCTTATATCATATCCATTTTGACGAGTATTAAAATTAGAAGTTCTGTTTGGGTCCAATCCTCTTGCACCAATGCTCAGTTGCAATCCTCCGCAGTCATTTTCCCAAATATTTAAGCCTGCGATGTTTTTAAAAATCTGCCTTGCATTGTTTGTTGCTTTGTTTCCAGTCATCGTTTTCAACTCAATCACCTCACTCTTTTTAGAGGCGTAAATTGCCATTCCTTCTACATTCCGCAATTGCCTTGTTTGAAACTCGCCTGACTGACTTGCATTTATTTCTATTTCACTAAGTGTAATATCTAATTTCTCTAATTCAATGTCTATGATTTTTTTTTCATTTTCGGCAAGCTCAAAAGATCGTTTTTCAGCTTTATAATTTTCCATAAAAAAGGTCATCAAATACGCTCCCGCCGTCAAACCTGAAATACTAAATTTGCCTTTTTCATCCGACTCCAACATAATCCCTTTGTTGTCAATAAAAATAGTGACATTGCTTATCTTTTTTCCTGATATATCCTTTACAGCACCTTCTATAGAGGCTTGCCCATTCAAAACTTGACTGGCAAAAATAAGAGTTAGTATGTATATTATAAAGCGCATCTATTTTTTTATTTTTATAAAATGATCCTCTCCAACTTCTGTTAAATCTTGTGTTGGGTCAATGAAAACTTGGCTACTTCTTCCATTCAAAGAAACATGAGAATTGACTCGTACAACAGGATCTTTTATTGAAAATTTTTCTTGAAATATTTTTTCTAAATAATTGGCGTATTGCAAAATAAAATCTGGTTGTATCGCCATTTGCTTTTCCTGAAACTGTGTTAAATATTGTGCATTTATTACTTCAGAACTTCTTCCACTCTCTGGATCTTCAACCGTAAAAATTGCTTGCCCCGTTTTCTCCACCAACATCACTCGCCAAGAAAACCGATAACCTTCCTCTGTCCAAAGCACATTCCCAGGATATAAATAATGACGTAAGGGTAGAAATAGTTGGATTACGACAAAAATACTCAACAATAAAACTGTCACCTTAGAACCACGCTTACTAGAACTACGGTCGCTGAGGTTCTCAAAGCATCGGTCGCTGAGGTTCTCAAAGCATCGGTCGCTGAGGTTCTCGAAGCATCGGTCGCTGAGGTTCTCGAAGCGACGGTCGCTGAGGCTCTCGAAGCGACGGAAGAATATCAATGTACTAAAGATCATTATAAATGGAAACAGACCAATATTGAACAGCACTTTTGTCATTAAATGAAAAAGAACTACAAACACATAAGCTATCTTTTGGGTGGATTTTTTTAATAGAAAAAAGGCAATCGTCAGATCGTAAAAAGCCCCAAACCAACTGAATAAGTAGGGAATAAAAGGCAAGGTAAACAGTGCTCCAATGATTGGCGTGGAAGCTTTTTCGGGCAACCAAATAGCCAGTGGCATGGCATTTATCATCCAATCATAATTGAGTTTTCCCAAACCTGCAAAGAAGTAGACCACGCTTATTTGAAAAATCAAAATATTGATGGTCCAAGCTGGAACAGTCGTCATTTTTTTCGTCCACCCAAAAAGAACATCCAAAGAAAAAGCCTTATTTGCTGGAATAAAAATCAACAAAAAAGCAAGCAGACAAACCAAATAATAATGATTTAAATAGTTCGTCGCATCTATCAATTCAACATAAGTAAACAATGCAAAAAAGGAAACCGTTGCAAGCTTATACAACAAACCAAAAGCGATCATTAAAGCAAAAACAACCATCAAAATATGAATGCTATACAGAGCATTTTGATCTAATGCTTTCACCCAAGAAAAACCATAGTACTTAAAGTGAAATTGAGGTTCGACAAAGAGTTTTTCTATCCATCCATTCATCATAAAACGCAAGCTACCATAAGCCATAAGGCTACCAAATAAAACACGAAAAGTCAGCAAAGGAGTTATGCTGACTGATCGGTTAAAGTACGGGTATATTTTGTTTTCGATTAATGTCATAAAAATTAAATCATTCTAACATTCAAGTATTATAACATTGAAGCATTATAACATTCAGCCATTCAGGCATTCTCGCATTCTCGCATTCAGGCATTCTCGCATTCTCGCATTCTTGCATTCAAGCATTCTCGCATTCAGGCATTCTCGCATTATTCAATCACTGTCGCTTGGATTATCTACATAAGTAATGGAAACGCAAAGATTGGCTGGCAAATCCGTTTTAACATTCACGACTTGCTTTGACAGCTCATTGTAAACCGCTTGCAATGCTGGCGTTGTATCATCAGTCCCCACTGCATTCGACAATGGCGTTTCTAAAAGATTTAATTTTTGAACAATCAACTCAAATTGTGCTTTGATGATTTCATCCAATGACTGACTGTTTTTTTGTGCATTTATTTCTTTAAGATAGTCATCTAATCCTATACCGTCAAATCCATCTTGTGTTATTCCTGTATAAAATTGCTGAGTAGCTTTTATTGATTCCATCGCCAATTCAAGTGATATTTGACTGTAAAATGCCTCCACTTTTTCTGGATTGGGAATGTTTAATGTATAAACTCCCGAGGGAATACCAATGCGATCTCTTTTGATCAACTCGTAGTTTTTATTGAAACCATTGACCAAAAGACTTAAAGAACTGCCGTCGGCAGTTCCTGTATTCTCAACAAAATCATACTTGTAATTTCCTTTCCAATCCGTCAATGTTTGAGTCAATCTAGTTTGCATATCCTCTATCAACAAAACCAAATAAGCCCTTCTATTTTCATTGTCTTCAACATCGTTAAATGCAGTTGCGATGGTTTCTGAATCATCTCCCAAACCAAAAAGCAAATAATCCAAAGCAGGAAAACCCTTATCGTAAGTATCGTATATGTCAAAGTGGTGATTGCCCGTTGAAATACTCGTTTCCAACTGCCCAACATTAACAGGAAAATTATTAAAACTATTTATCAAAAAATTGGATTCCGCAGGACCAAATTCATATTGCGCCGCCTTTTGCCATTTCAAATAAGTAGCTTTAAATGCAGCTTGTGTCTCCAATAGTGATCCGCTACTTGGACTTGCTAAAAAAGCTTCCACTTTTGATTCTAACAAATCCAATTCACTTTGCAATGACTCATAAACAGGAATTATGATGTTATCTGCAACATTTGCAAACAACAATTTCTGATCAAAATCAGCATTGCAACCAGTATTTGTATCCGTATTGTTATCCTTACAGGCAATGATGCCTATAAAAAATGTAATCAAAATTGTTATTAAAACTCTTAACTTCATATTTACTAATTAAAAATCTAATTTTTTTTAATGGGACGGCGCGTATCTTCTACGTTTTTTGTCGAGGTCTGACGATTCGGCTCCTCGCTGTCCGCTGCAATTTATGGAACTGGGTTTGGTCGGTTGGGGGAGACGCGATGAATCGCGTCTCTACGGGTTGCACTTTCCAATTCCCTAAAAATCCAATTTCAAATTTTCCAAAGAATAAATCACCGCCAAATCATCCCGAACTTTCTCAATCATTGTGATCTCTATTTGATATAAATTCATTTCACTAAAATCATTAGAACCAGCTAAATCTGTCAACAATTGATTGATTTGCGTATTGGAAATCATTTTACCATTATTAAATTTCAAAGCATATATAAATGCAATGGCTTCTGACAAAGCGTGGAAACGGATGGCTTGATCTTCATATTCTGTAATGGCTTCATTCATATAATGTAAAGCAGAACCAACTGAGATTTTCTCCCAAATCGTTCTTACCTCATCAATCGCCTCATCTCTTGTCTCTAAATCATCATTGCTAATGGCAGCTCTACCTTTCAAAAAAGCATCCATTATAATTTGATTGGAACCTAAAACATCATTTCTTTTATCAGAATAGCTTCCCCAAAAAGCAAGAATTTCTTTGTTGCTTGGAAAATCTGTCGGTACTCCTAAATATCCAAAAGCCTCATCCCAATGGTGTTCCATTGTTGTACCCTCGCCTGCAATAATTGAGTCATTGTCCACATTCATCTTATCCGCTCCAAAATAAACAGAAGTCGCTTGATAGTAAAAACAAGCGCCCATCAATCCTTTTTCAATAAGCTGCGCATGATCCAAACCATCAGCACCGATCAAATAAGACTTAGCTCCATCTGTTGATTGAATGATTCCTGCATTTTCAAAAGTGCCTTTTTCTGTAGAAGCACTCGCCAATGCCAATTCCTCCATCAAAGCTTCAAAAACAGACTGCTGTGACTCAAATGTTTTGCTCTTAATTTGCTTTGGATAAGTCGTGCTAAAAACGGCTCTTTCATTGACGAACATCGCTTTTAACTTTTCTGCATTTAGCTCTATACCTTGCGTTTGCGAAGTTGCCATGTAAGCTTTCATCTCGGTCAACATATTGATCCTCGATGTCTGACCAGTATAACTAACATTTTCAAAATTGTAAGAGGTTGGAATGTCATAACCATCGTCATCTTTACAAGAGAAAAATCCAACTACTACTATTAGTAAGAAAACTAAACTGCTACTTTTTATCATTCTAAAATCTATTTTTTTATCTCACAAAAGTAAAGAGTAGCTTTATATTAATTAATACCTAATGGTAATGAAAGCACTGTTTTAGGTAGGTATATTTTTTAATGAGAAGTAAGGAATGGTGATATAAAAAAAGCCTCACACTGTTTAAAGTGTAAGGCTTTTTTTGGCTCTTAGTAAAAGCTAAAGGCTAAAAGCCAAAAGCCATTTTTTTAAAAAAATTAATCTTCCGCTTCCAGCATCTCCATAATCTCGTCTGAAAGGTCCATATTGTGGAATACCGCTTGAACATCATCGTCATCTTCGATTAACTCAACCAATCTCAAAGCTTGTTTGGCTGTACTTAAATCCACACTCATTGGCTGCTGAGGAATCATTTGCAAAGTCGCACTACTGGTTTCAATTTTAAGCTCTTCCAATTTTTTCATCATATTTCCAAAATCGGTATAATCTGTTGTAACAGAAACCAACTTTTCATCATCAGTCTCTACCTCTTCTGCTCCAGCATCTATAATTTCCATCGTCAATTCGTCAACATCCCATTCGCCTTGTGGAAATTCAAAAATCCCTTTTCTATCAAACATAAAAGCAACAGAACCAGTTGTCCCCATATTTCCCCCATTTTTGTTAAACAAAGCTCTAACATTGGCAACAGTACGGTTGATGTTATCAGTCAAACATTCTATATAAAGTGCAATTCCACCAGGTGCCATTCCTTCATAGGTCAATGCCTCATATCCTGCACCTCCAACTTCAGAACCTTTTTTAATGGCTCTAGCAATAACATCTTTTGGCATGTTTACCCCTTTCCCATTGTTAACAGCCAAACGCAAACGGGCGTTAAAAGCGGGATCTGTTCCTCCGCCTTCTCGAACAGCAATGGTAATCTCCTTAGAGATTCTTGAAAACATCTTGCCTTTTTTTTGGTCGTTGGCTCCTTTCTTTCTTTTAATTTTCGACCACTTACTATGTCCTGACATGAATTAAATGAATTTTCTTTTTATGATTAAATTGAGTTTAAGCAGCGATTCAAGCTACTTGCATCAATCTTATTTTAATAAAATTTCAAACAAAAATAATGAAATTATTACACATCATGGCTACGCCACCTACCTGTATAAAAATATATGCTTGTAAACACTAGTAATAAGGTCCAATATACACACTCTGAAAACCAGGCGTAGTGCAGTCCTTTATTCATTACATTGACTATTATAAATGCGTAACTTAGGTACAAAACAACCGCTACTGCTTCTATTAACAAGGAGACATTAGTTGCTCCTGCCCCCATTAACCCGTTAAATAATACGGTAGAAACTGAACAAATCATCAATATCAACCCTAAAATCCAATATAATTTTGGTGTTTCTATTATTATGGTTAAATCATCTGTAAAAATGTTGGCTATTGCTTCAGGAAATATAAACATAGTAATGATAGAAAATCCTGTAATAACAAAACTATATGTAATGCATTTCTTGATACTTGATTTCGCTAAATCGTATTTTTCTTGTCCAATGCTATTGCTAACCAATGTATTTACTGCTGCCGATGCTCCTATTGCGGGTATCATATAAAAGGTGTACAACCATCGCAAAACAACAGATATTGCCAATGCTTGCTCTCCTAAATTTTCGATAAATGTAAAAAAGATAAACCAGCCCCCAAGCCCGACCAAAAATTGAAAAACCAATGGTATGGACAATCGCAACAGTCTTTTCATTAACTCAACATTAATGTTTTTGAACTTAAATAATTGTAATTTATCCCGCAATGGATCAAAAAACAAATAGATCATCCCGGCGACTGCTGAAATAATCTCGGACAATGTTGAAGCCAATCCAGCACCTGCTATGCCCATTGGAGCAAAGCCAAATTTTCCAAAAATCAAAGTATAATTAAGTACCACATTAACCGAGGCAAGCACCACTGTCACCACGATGATCGCCCTTGTCTTTCCTACTCCTGTATACACTGCCAATAATACAAAAGCAAGTAAACTGAAAAATATGCCATAAGATCGGTAGCTGAGATAGTCCCAGCCCGCCACCAGTATCTCCTCAGATTGAATGAACCAGGGAACAATATAGGAGGAGCCAAAATGCAGTATCATAAATAGGATAACTGCCGTGCCCATCTCCAAAATTAAAAGATGATCGGCTACAACTCCTATTTCATCATAGCGTTGAGCACCCATCCTCCTTGCAATCAAAATTTGTGCAGCTCTTGAAATACCAAAGCCTACCATAACAAATACCAAATAGTAAATTGCCATAATACCGCATGCACTCATTTCAACAACCCCTACTCTACCTAAAAAGATGGTATCCGTAAATCCAATTGCGCTTTGAACAAAGTTAAAGAGCATAATTGGTGCTGCAATGGTTGTTATATTTTTATATGATGGTTCGAGATTCAAACTATTAATTCAGCTGGGTATAATTTGCAAAGACTTCTACAAACGGATCAAATCCACTTTTGTTCAAGCATATCTTTTATGTGATAAGTAATAATAATGTCCGCTCCTGCACGACTAAAAGCGTACATGTTTTCCATAACAATTGCTGCCTCATTTACCAATTCGTTTTTGGCAGCCATTTTTACCATAGAATACTCACCTGATACATTGTAACAAGCTAAAGGTAGCAAAGTGTTCCCTTTGATGGTTTGAATTATATCCAAATAAGCCAATGCTGGCTTAACCATCAACATATCCGCCCCTTCGTCTTCATCTAATAATGATTCTCGTAGGGCTTCTGCTCCATTTCTAATATCCATTTGGTAAGATTTACGATCTCCTTTTTGAGGGGCTGAATCTGCAACTGCTCTAAAAGGGCCGTAATAAGCAGACGCAAATTTAGTAGAATAAGACAAAATAGCTGTATTGCTAAAATTATTTTCATCTAATTTTTTTCGAATGCCAGCAACCCTACCATCCATCATATCAGAAGGAGCTACCATATCTGCTCCAGCTTTTGCGTGTGCCAATGCCATTTTTGCTAAAATTTCAACACTGGCATCATTTACCACTTCGTCCTTTTCGATTACACCGCAATGTCCGTGATCCGTATAGGCGCACATACAAACATCGGTAACAATGTATAAATCTGCTCCAAAAGCTTTTCGCAATGCTACTATGGCATTGAAAACGGCACTTTTTGCACTATAACTACTTTTTGCTGCGGGAGATTTTTTTTCGCCCACCCCAAATAATAATATTTTATTGATCCCTAATTTTAATAAATATTCCACTTCTTTCACCAAAGTATCTGGTGAAAAATGACAAACTCCAGGCATCGCATCAATTGCATGCTTTACTTTTTTGCCGTTGGTAACAAAAAGCGGATAAATAAACATATCTTTAGAAAGTCGCGTCTCAGCTAGCATTTCTCGTACTATTTCATTCTTTCTGAGACGTCTTGGACGGTGAATAAGCATTTTTGGTATTATATTGGTTATACAAAACTTGCAAAGCTAACGCTTTAATGCGAGAATGCGAGAATGCGAGAATGCGAGAATGAATAATATAAGAAATCCCTTGTGATTGATCTTTGTGGGAATTTTATAATCGTTTCTTAGAATTTTTGATCAAAAAACTGTATCATTAGATGTTTATTGACATTATAAAATTAAATTCTACGAGCTTCATTCTTGCATTCTCGCATTGAAGCATTCTCGCATTATTTAAGAAAATTGTCATAATATTGAAGTCTGACATTAAAAATTCTACGTTTGTGTACGGAGATTTGCGAAAAATATTTATTATTGTAAAAATTATTAAATCTACCTTTCCATTATGTTCAAATTGTTATTAAACCTGATCCTTGTAGGAGTTGTTGGATATTTAGGATTCCAATTATATAAAACGATTGAAGAGCCTATACAATTCAATACCGAAAAATCAATTCGTGATGATGCAACAATCGAAAAATTGAAGTTGATACGCAGTGCCCAAGTTGCATACAGAATGCAAAATGGTAAGTACACAGAAGGCTTTGATACCTTATTAAACTATATCAAAACGGAAAACTATACTCTTTTAATTAAGACTGGAGATCCAAATGATTCCACTCAAACTGTTAAGATTGATACTACTACCATTCCAATTATTGACTCTCTTTTCAAAGGAAATACAGCTAAAGTAGATGAATTGCCATTGGTTCCTTTTGCAAATGGAGAAAAATTTGAAATGTCGGCAGGTATGATTGTCAAAAATGAAACGGATATTCCAGCTTTTGAAGCAAAAACAAAGTACGGAATATTGTACAATGGCTTAATTGAAAAATATTTTGCCAATAAAAAAGATGATTATATTCGGGTTGGATCAATGGATGATGCAACAACCACTGGTAACTGGGAGCAATAATCAAATCATAAAACAAATATAAATAAAGCGCCAAGCAAATTTATTACATAATAATAGTAAGCAGTTTACCTTGCTTACTTAGGAATATTGTAAATACTTAGCCATTAAAAGGTTATGAATGAATATTCCTTGAGCAAATTTTAGTGATCAAATGAATTATTTAGGGCTTGATTCATTTTGGCACTTTTATTGCTCTACACTAGTCAAATATTCAGCAATTTACAAATCGCAGAATATTATATAGTAAGGTTTTGTTGGCGTTAGCACACCATGAATTAACCTTAAATAAGTGACAATTGACCGAAACAACAATTTACACCCCTCTAAAGCTAAATATTCAGGCGGAAGGGTATTTAACAAAACATATAAACAATATTTCAAAAATCAATATGCTTTTAAAGGAAGGGGTCCTTTCTTTTTGTACTATTGATAAAGAGGAACAATTGACTTTGTTAAGAAGTTATCAATTGCCCAAAAATTACCTCTCTGATTTTGCTGAAATATTTGAGCAGCTGCTAGAATCTGATAATGTCCTTTCTAAATACAAGGGCGTTGAGCTTACTTTTGCTTATTTTGATCCTAATTACTCATTGGTTCCTAAAACTTTCTTTGATGAAAAAGAAATGAGTGTTTATTATCAAAAAGATTCAAACAAAAAAATTACAGAAAGTGAACAGTTGCTCTATAATAGAGTGGAAGAATTGGATCATTTTAATGTTTTTTGTATCCCTAAAACCATCTATACGGCTATTAACCAACAATTCAGCACCACTTTCAAAAGTACGACCACTACTTTTTTGAATAATCTAATTCAAATTTCCAAAAAGGCAGATAAAAACTTTATCCTCGCAAATATTGGCAATCATTTGATGGATGTTGCAGTTATTAAGAACAAATCTATAAGTTTTAATAATAGTTTTGAATTTAACGCTCCTGAAGATTTTCTGTACTATTTGAGCAATACTGCACAAAGAGAAGGCATTAACCCCAAAGCAGATACTATAGTCTTGACTGGAAATATTTATAAGTCGGGTGGATTGTATATGATCCTCAAAAAATATTTTGAGCATATTGACTTTGGGAAAAGAAACGAAAAATACCAGAATAGCCCTTTATTGGCAAATTTAGACCCACATCTACATTATGAATTGTTTAATTTAGAATCGTAAGCAATAAGTAGAGACGTTGCATGCAACGTCTGTACAGTGCCTAAATTTTAGCTTTATTAAAAGGCTCATGGAGGAATTTAGTGGAAATGCTTTTAGCTATTGGCTTTTAGCTTTTGGCACTTGGCTTTTGACCAAAAGCCAACAGCTAACAGCCACCAATAGCCAACAGCCAAAGACCAACAACGTTTCCACTAAATCCTTTCATGAACCTATTAAAATTAAATAAAAACAGACCTACTCATAAGCAAGTAGGTTTTTTTTATGCATACCTACCAAGTCAATCAATGGTTTAAAAAGTACTCATTTGTATATATGTTATCTATTGCTCAAAGGTAATAATGTAACAAAGACGGAAATTTACAGTATAGATAGACGAAATTAGCTCACACGAAACATGTATTACATTTTCAAAAAATGCATATTAAAATTCCACAATCTATTAGTATTATTAGAATTTTTTGTAAAAAAAATTCTTCTTAATTAAAATTATTACGAAATTTGCGCTCTCTTAACCAGATTATGTGTAACCAAACTCATAGCCAAGCTGAAAGATATTTAATCTAAAACACTATACACCAATGCTTTATAAATTATATCAAGCACCGAATTACCCCTTCTATTGGTGACTTTGGCAATAGCATCAAGTCAGAATCGTACTATTTGAAATGTTCTGTTTGTACTTATTTTGAGTTGAAATAAAAAAATAAAGAGCAATTTAAACCTACCATCAATCTTACTGTCATAGTACTTTTTGGTCGGTAAAATAAGAAGGTATTAATACCGAAATAAAAAAATAATAAAATTCATTCATTTAAAAAGAGTCATTATGTCTAACAAATTTATTGCAATTCTTGTAGCGTTGTTTGTAGGTGGTTTTACCTTAAACTTGAGCGCACAGAATTCATTACAGGACTTACAAAAAGAATTAACAGATGTTGATTTGCAACTTACTGAATTAGAAAAGAAACAAATTGAATTAAAAAAGAGAATCGAAGACTTCGATGTCATGGGATGGAAATTCGGTGGCGCTGGTGGTGCTAACTTTAATCTTGTTGGATCTAGATCTTGGTTCAATGCAGGTGATAGTCAAGCTACTCTAGGTGGTGTTATTAGTGTTTTTGCTAACAACAACCAAGAAAAAACTTTTTGGAACAACTGGGCTAACTTAAAATTAGGTTATGTTAATGCCAACCTTAATCCTTTGAAAGTAGAAGTACCTGACCCTAATAATATTGGTGGTACTATCCTTGAAGATGGTGTTGCTGCAAATTGGGAAAAAAATGTTGATGAGCTTTACTTAGCATCATTATACGGTTACAAATTCAGCCCTGTTTTAGCTGGATCTGTTTTGGCTGATGCTAGAACTAGTTTTGGAAACTTTTTTGACAATGCTATTATTTCTGTTGGTGTAGGTGTAACATACAAGCCTAATGCAGATTTAACAGTTGTTTTTCACCCTTTGACTTTCAGAGGAATTGCAGCTAAAACCAACTCTGTTAAAAACGCATTTGAATTTAAAGATGTATTAAGTGCTGATGATGGGAAACTTCAAATGACTGGCGATTTTGGTGCTAAAGTTGTTATTGATTACAAAAGAGAGTTGTTGAGAAATGTAATGTGGACAACCAACTTCACAGCATTCGCTCCTTATAATGATTTTGGAAACTTAGAAGCTACTTGGTTAAATGGTTTTGGTTACAAATTCAACGATTGGTTAAACGTTTCTTTTAACTATGATTTCCGTTATTTCAAGCCTGAAACTTATTCTTTGTATAGTCAAAATGCTATCGCTGCTTTAACAGCAGGTATTGATGATGATGATTTAGTTAAACAAATTACTGATGACTGGAATGCAGATAATTCAATTGCTGACATCAAGGAAGAAGTTGAAAATGGTGTTCAAGCTGATAACTATAGCTACCTTCAAAGAAGATGGGGTTTAAACTTAGGTTTTACAACTACATTTAACCTTAGCAAAATGCCTTCTTTACCTATCATTGGTAAAAGGTAATAGAAATTATTTTCAATAAAATATAAAATACCAAAGCCGTCACTCTTACGAGTGACGGCTTTTTTTATTATCATTTCAAAAAAAACGCGATATTTGCCCGCTGAAATGGAAAATTTTCAGCGTTACTAGCATTACTTAAATTACTAAATAGTGGGAAAAAATAAATTAGCAAAATTTGATGCAATTGGAGATATGCCAAATGTTTTTCAAAACAATGGCACCTATTATCCTGAAGTTGAATTTGTTGGAAAAAATGGAAAAAAAGTCGATTATTTGGGCAAATGGAATGAGTTATATTTTAAAAACAACAATCCTATTGTCTTAGAACTGGCTTGTGGAGCAGGAGAATATACTGTAGGAATGGCTGAAATTCATCCAGAAAAAAATTTTATAGGAATAGACATCAAAGGCAATAGACTCTGGAATGGTGCAAATTATGCCTTAGAAAATAATTTGAACAATGTGGCTTTTATTCGTGCGCGAATTGAAATGCTAGACGTTTTTTTTGACAGTCAGGAAGTTAGTGAAATCTGGATTACATTCGCTGATCCTTTTCCAAGTGATAGAAGAAGAAAGCACCGCCTAACTTTTACTCGCTTTTTGCAGATGTACAAAAAACTACTAAAACCAGATGGACTTATTCATCTTAAAACGGATAGTGATCTTTTGTATGAATTTACTTTAGAAATGATTGAGGAGAACGAGGCGAAAATACTGTACCAAAATAATGACATCTATAAAAATGGTTACCAAGAGCCATTACTTGATCTAAAAACTAAATACGAGAAAATGCATTTGGCGGATGGAAAAACTGTAAAGTATGTGAAATTTAAGTTCTAAAGCTTAAATTTCAGGTGCTATCTTTTGTCATTTCTATAGATTTTCAACACACGCCAATTTCAAGCCAAATAGACTCTTAATTTCTGACTAAAAATCATTTATAAATAGCGATCAAGTCATACATAATTAATTTTCTATCGAAAAATACTTGAAAATGTAATAGTATACTTTATAATTAAACATTATATTTGTAGCAATCGGAAAATTAGGAGCTAGGAACGCTTATCTTAACGACTGATTATGCGCATAATTACAACATTATTACTACTATTTTTTTTATGTCTTGGATGTGAAAAGCCAATTGACTATCAAATCGACGAAAATAGTGCAGAAAGCTCGCTTGCTAAAGCAGCACCTGCAAAAATAGGTGAAACCCCATTTCCCTGTTCGTATTCGTCTTTTAAGGTCAATTGCTTGTTATCATCTGACATTATTGAATTAGAGCTATTGTCCAATGAATTGACCGAACCAGAACTACCGAAGTCAATCAATTGGATTATTGATGCTAATAACAATACTTCCGTTTCCAATTCTTCAATTGTAAACCTTCAGTCTAGTTCTGGCAAAGAACAATTTGTTGGGCTAACGCTAGATTTTGGAAACGGTGTAACTAGTCAAGTTGAATTCTGTATTGTTGAAAACAACTCAAGGCTTGAAATCTGTACAAGTACAGAAATAACAGGAGGTGGTTTGCCTTGTAAAGGCGGTAAAGATGGAAATAGCAATTCTACTATCGACCAACGTGCTGGTGCTATTGAAGTGTTTATTTATTAATACTTTATACTTTGAGAGGAATGTAGATTTGAACTACAAACCTGTCTTTGTTTATAATAATAAAAAATCTTTACATGGCTAGCTTTAGAGCTGTGTAAAGATTTTCAACTTACTCACTAACCATTCTTTGTTTGCAATATTATGTTTCTGAGAAATTTCTTCCAATAAATTTTCTAATGATTTTTTATTATTAGATTCTTTTTTCAAAATTTTAATATAGTAAATAAAATTTTTAAAGTCTGTTATCACTTTGTGTGAAATGTTTTCTTTGCGATTTAGATATTGGTTAAAAGATTGTGCTAAATTAAAAAATACTTCATCATAACCCTCCAACTCAAAATAGCATTGTAACTCAAGAGAAGTCCCATATATTCTAAAAAAAACATTCTTAAACTTGGTAATCGGAATGAGTTTGGTAAGTGCCAATTCATAGCTATTCTGAGTCATTGCTATTTTTGCTTCGCAAATGAGAATGGTATCTTCTCTAAATTCTTCCTTGATATACTTGCCATAGTCCTGGATAAATGCAACTGCCCAATCTATCTCATTCACTAAACAAGCTGCTGTTACAATATTCCTGAAACTTTCTGCTGCAATGTAATTGTCTTCTAGGATCAGTTGTTTTTCTACAGCAAACTTATTTAACTCAAACAGATTTTGAAGTGCATTGGGCTTTCCTCTTTTCCAATTATAAAAACAGCAATAATTAAATGCACTGTACAAATCTGCTTCTTCAGACTTGTTAAACAATTTAGAATCAAAATAATGAAAGAAATCGTCTTTTATTTCAAGATAATCATCATAGTTATCATTATTTATTGCATTTATTAACTTGCTTAAAATCCTTATTTGTGGTACATTATTAAAATCCTCTAGCGTACTATTTTTCATTATTTCATCAATAAAATATTGGGGCAACTCTTGCTTGTTGTTGCTAACCAAATTACTATTGATCTTATAACAGAGTGTCCAATATAGTTTTATTGAAATATAATACTTATCTAACCAATGAATCAAATCCATTGGTGTTTCGTTGTGTACTTCCTGATTGGGATGCCAGAGGTGCATTTTCTTTAGTTGATACCAATTGTGAAATCCTTCTATTCCAGCTATCTGTTGAGTTTCCCATTCTTTTTCAATCGCATTTATCTTTTGAAAAAATAGATCATCCAATTTCCGTTCTTTCAGCATCTCTAAACGCAAAAAGTTTTTGGTAACAGCATCATTGTCCAACCTTTTCTTTATCAAGAAATCTTCTAACGCATTTGATAAATGATAAATAGTATCATACAATCTCTTATCAGTGTTTTTAACTTCCTTAAATAATTTTTTGATTACATATTCTTTGTTGATTTTCTTTAATGCAAATTCTGGATACTCCAGTTTAAGATGAGTATATAATTTAAATACACTGCCTGTTTTTTGATACGGAACCCCCATCAGAAAATTACCAAACTCTTTCACCTCTGCTTTTGATAAAGACTTCAGCATTACAATCAACTTCGTTTTTTCCATAATTGGACTTTTCTATATTTAGTCTTGGTGGACTATATGCTAACACTGTTAGGTCAATAAAAATTCCTGCTTTGAAAATCAAAATGACCTAATACTTCAATACGAAATTACACAAAATCTGTAAATACAATAACTTTTTGATTATCAATTGTTTACATAATAAAATTCATTGTTTTTTGAATAAATATTCTGTATTTCGATTAGTAATCTTTCAGAAAATGAATTTTATAACTGAGTACTCATATATTATATTTCCACAATAAACACAGAAAATACGGTAAAGCCAAGCTGTATTTTAACTGGGATCGCGTTCCAACCCTAGCAGGGGCGATTTTTTTGAACTGGTGGTCTAAATCATACAAAAAAAATCAAATTGCATGATAGATTAATCTATTGGATCGCATAAATAGCCAAGGCAGTCTCAAATTTTGAGACTGCCTTTTATATGGTATTTTAGGATTAGCTCCTAAACGAAAAAATGCCGACTATCTGGTTAGGGGGATAGTCGGCTACATAGCAGAGTAAATCTGATATGTTAATTCCTAGTTCTATTAATTTTTAAGCACACCATGAGAATATAAAAAATTAGTTAGAAGGAATTGATAGTTTTTGACCAATTTTGATCGTATTAGAATCCATTTTATTCAACTGTTGAATGTCGTAAACCGTTACGCCATATTTTTTACTAATTGAATACAAAGTATCTCCTTTTTGAATGGTGATATGTTTTGGATTTGGAGTATTGTTAGTACTTGTAGCCTTATATGAAACCGTCTCGGTAGGTGTAGACCGTGATGTGGAAGTCTCCACCTTAGCCGATTCGGTTATCATAATAGGTTCAGTAGTGATGTTCGTATTGTTTGTTGTATAAGAATCAAAATAAGAAGAGCTTGTTGAAGTTCTTGCCTCTACAGGCTTAACTTTTGTAGATTCTGTTACTTTCTTTTCTGCAAAAGAATCAAAATAAGTTCCAGCTTGTTTGGTAGCAGGCTTGTCTTCTTCTTTTTTATAAACATACTCATTGGCAGTATTGGTGGCAGTATTAGCAGCATTTTGCCTAACAGTAGAGGTTGTTACTTTAGCACTTTCTGTTGCTGTTTTAGCTATTGGATTTGATTGTGTTGATTTCTTTGTTCTAAATTCATCAGGAATATAGGTCTCGTTTGTAGATTTTGAAGCTACCGATTTTTTATTTCCAACTGGTTGAATCAACTCAACTTTTGCAGCATCGTTATTGTTTGCAGATTTACTATTGTATTTATTATAAATTCTTTGCTCTCTTTCGTAATCACTCATTAATTCTGGTGTATTTACAGCTTTACCTCTAAGGAAAACCACAGCACCAGGAGCTGGTTGATCGCCTTCATTCATAAAGTTCCTTTTGTACAACTTTTTAGTTTTAATACCATAGTGATGTGCAATGTCTTCCATTGTTTCTCCTATCTTCACTTTATGCGAATAGATGTTTTTTGGTCCTTTGTTTCTTTTTGATTGAAGGTAAATTTTTGTATTCGCAGGAATTTTATCTGATGAATCAAAACCGTTGAACTTACAAAGTTTGTCTATTCTAATTCCATAAGCACTTGCCAATTGTGTTGGTGTAGCTTCTGCATTTGTAACCACACTTTTTATATGGTTGTAATAGAATATATCAGTATTTCTTAATTTTTGGCTCAATTTAGAATGAGCACGGTCAGCTGTTTTAATCGCTCTCTCCGTATTCTTTCTATTTTCGTTGTATTTTTTTGTCTGCTTTGCTTGCTTTGACTGAGTTGGTTTAACTGACTGAGTTCTTTTAGTTGACTTACTAGCTGATTTATCTTTTTTTCTAATTTTAGAAAGAAAACCTCTTTCTTTTGAATTGCTTACCATCAATTCTTCTTCAGTATACTCGTCTCTTATATCAAATCTCGTTAAACTATATTTTTCGATGACATAAATAAGCTGCTTGTCATAAGTAGGATCGGTTGCATAACCAGCTTTCTTTAGACCTTTAGCCCATCCACGATAATCATTCATTGATAATCTGAATAATTCATCGTATCTGCTTCTTTGTAAAAAATGTGAATGATCTTGGTAAGATTCATATTCGTTGGTATAACTTCTAAAACATTCATCCTTCTCATCATCGTCTCTGTAGACTGCTTTTCCTTCCCAGCTTTTATGGCATTTAATCCCGAAGTGATTTTTACCGACACGAGCTAAGTAGCTGTTTCCAAAGTTAGATTCTATAATTGCTTGAGCAAGTGTTACACTTGCAGGGATACGAACTCTGTGCATTTCGCTGATTGCCATATCCTTGTAATCTTGGATATAATCTTCGATAGATTCGTAAACGCTGTTGTCAACAGTTGATACATTGTTATAACCTATAGCTGATTCATTGTTATAACCAAATGTGGTTTGAGAAACTGCTGATAAAACAACAATTATAGTAAGACAGTTGTAAATTAAATTTTTAAAGTGGCGCATTGTCAAAATTTGTTTAAATGAACAATTAGTTGCTTGGTACTTATTACTAAACAACTGCTGTGCCAAATTATAAATTACGGGTAAAAACATAAAAAAAATGCGAGCCTAAAGGCTCGCATTCCAAACTTAAACATTTAATTTCCAATTAGTTATAAACAATATACTACCTTGGCGGTAGATTGAAAAAAAATTTATGAACTTTTTTTTTTACTTAATTATTATCACACTTCCTGCGTATATTAAATTAGAATTCATATTGTTGATACGCATTAATTCCTCTACACTTACATTGTATTTTAACGAAATACGGTATAAATTCTCTCCTTTTGCAACTGTATGCAAAACTGAATTACTATCCCCTCTGCTCCTAATATAAGTGTTTTTAGTCGTATTTACAATATTTTCTGGTGCTTTGCTCTTGTATATGACAACTCTCCTTTCTGGAGTGCTTGTTTTAGAGGCAACAGGATGAACATATGTCTCAAATTCTTTAGCTTTTTTCTCAGGTTTAGGTTCTGATGAAACTGGGCTTGCCGTAACAGGAGCAGATTTAACTACAAATTCATCATTAGAGTCTTCTATACCAATTGATTTTAAGTAATCTTTCTCTGAAATGAATGTGCGCTCTTCTTTAAATCCTGTTTTAACAACGGTTGCCTCTTTTTCAGGACTTGGAGTTGATAGATTCTCTGCAATGATTGTTCTTTCCTCATCTAATTCTGGCATTACCTCTTCAAAATCTTCTATTTTATTATTAGGTGTGTAGACAATTGGAGCACTTGGTGCAGATTTTTTCAAATAAACAATTTCTCCAGCCACTGGCTCTGTTCCGTCCTCCATTTTATTCATTCTATAGATACTTTTCATATCCACACCATAAATCAAAGCAATGTCTCTGATTTTCTCATCATTTTTAACCAAATGAATGTTTGCCTTTCTTGTTTTTCTATTTCTTTTTTCAAGATAAATATTCGTATACTCTGGAATGTAGTCATTTGACTCCATATCATTCAAAGCAAGTAAATCCTCTAATTTAATGTTATAAGTTTCAGAAATTTGTACTGGCAAAACAGCTATTGGAAATCTAACTGCTTTAATTTTATTAACAGCAATAGGTTTTTGATAATTTAATTTACCTATCTTATAATCTGTAGACACCACAGACTCAATATTATTAGAAGGCAATTTTTCTATTTGTTTGCCATTTACTGATGAAAAAGCTGCCAACCTGATTTGCGGTTTGGGTTCTGGCTTAGGTTTATACGCAATGATTTCTCCATCTGGAAGATACTCCATCATATCGTATACCTGAAGAGAATAACGCTCAATTAAGTTGATTAATTTAAAAGCATAATACGGATCAGTTGCGTAACCTGCTTTTTTAAGACCGTGTGCCCAGCCTGCATAATCCTTATTGTCAATGCTAAACAAAAACCTATATCTATTTCTCTGTAAAAACCTAGAGTGGTTCTTATAAGAATCTTCTACTGTTCTAAATTTTCTAAAACACTCATTAGGAGCATCGTCCGTGTGTCTGATGGTTTCTCCTTTCCAATCCTTTCTGCATTTCAAACCAAAGTGATTTTTTGCTTTTACAGCGAGGCGACTTCTTCCAAAGTCAGATTCTAGTAAACCTTGTGCTAAAGTTATACTTGCTGGAATTGCTGTTCTGTGCATTTCCGAAACCGCAAGATCTTTGTAGGTAGATATATAGTCAATTGCTTGCGCATCATCTTGATCGCTTTGAGCTTGAACAAAACAATAGCAAAACAAGCAAGCTAATGCCAATAAGTAGCTGTTCTTATACATAATTGTAGTTATTTTCCAGTTCGTATTTTTTCCAACCCATAAATATAATACATATATAGCAGCTCTACAAAAAGATATTATCGCCATATATATAATATTACTTTTTATTATATTTTACTTTTTTTAATGTAGGAGGTCTTACTGCCTTACTATTTAAATAAATCATTTGACCTGTTTCGGGTTGAGAACCAAAGTACATCAAGTTCAGATCATACAGTAATTGCACTTTTACACCGTGATGCCTAGCAATACTTTCCATTGATTCTCCTTCTTTAACCGTATGAATCATTCTGCCAATGATCGGTTCTAAAGGTTTCGACCTTTTTTTAGTAGGAGCTGTGTTTTTACCAAAATTTTTATCCTTTATAAATGTCCCATCCTTACGATAAGGATTTTTGTCTAACTTTAATTTAAATACTTTCTGTGCTTTGTTAGACATATTGGGAATGGTTGCTTTTGGACTAACCCAGCCTAAATTTGAGCCATCATATTTATAAAGTTCAAATCTTTCCACTAAATGAATGATGCTTCGAGCATAATACGAAGTAGTTGAATAGCCAGCATCTTGCAATCCTTTTGCCCAAGCGATATAGTCTCTAGAGTCTATCTCAAACAAATGATCGTAAAAATGAAACCTATTGTACTTTAAAAACTCTGAATGGTCTTTAAATGAATGATCTGGTGAAGGATATTTTCTAAAACATTCTCCTAATTCATCGTCATCAGCCAATACTTTTTCACCTTTCCAGTGTGCCTTACATTTTATACCAAAATGATTGTTAGCTTTTGTGGCAAGGTCGCTGGTCCCAAACCTGGATTCTATAATTGCTTGTGCCAATTTTATACTAATTGGGATACCTAAGCGCGTTTTTTCGTTTATAGCTGTTTCCTTGTAATTTTCTATATAGTTCCGTATCAATTGCTCATTTTTACCCATCGAAAAAACATCCAGACAGGTCAAAAAAACAATTGCTATCACTACAACTCTCATCAACATGCTACTAATTACGTATCGTTTAAATACTTGTTTGTCAAATGTTTGGAAAAAATTCATGAGCATTGGCTAAAATACATTCCAAAATTAATAATTCTCAGTCAATCCTTCAAATTTTAGCTTCTTCATTTAAAACATCTGACCGGTTAAACTTATTGAAAATTGTTGTCCAATGTTCTGGTAATCTGGATTTTATCTCTATATTTTCTTTGGTAAATGGATGGATGAAATTTAACTTTTTAGCGTGTAAAAACAAATACTTTAGCTCCAAAACATCACTAAAGTACCGATTGTGCTTGCATTCTCCGTGTCTTTTATCACCTATTATATAATGTCGTATATGTGCAAAATGGCGACGAATTTGGTGTGTACGCCCTGTTTCTGGTTCTGCCAACACCAGCGAATACCTCGAATTTGGATAGCGACTGATTGAATAAGGCATTTCTACTCTTTTTAATGTCTGATATTTTGTAACCGCTTCCTGCGCCCCTTTTGATTTGGATTCTATTCTTTTTAATGGATGATCTATCACTCCTTCCTCTTCTGTATGTCCTCTCACCAAAGCCCAATATGTTTTTTTGATGGTTCTTTCGTCAAATAATGTTCTTGCTGCTCTTTGTGCCTCTTGGCTGAGTGAAAATAATAAAATACCCGATGTAGGTCTGTCAATCCGATGGACAGTATAAACAAATTTCCCTATCTGATCTCGCACTTTTTGTAAAGCAAATTCTTTCTTTTCCTCCGCAATTTTTGTTTTATGAACCAACAAACCATTTGGCTTATTTATAGCTATAAAGTATTCATCTTGAAATACGATTTCTAAACCTCCACCTTTTTTCTCTTTTTCTTCTTCAAATTCCATTATTTCACACTAGTTTTGCTGTTGGTCTTTGTTGGCTGTTAGCTGTTGGCCTTTGTTGGCTGTTAGCTGTTGGTCTTTGGCTGTTAGCTATTGGTCTTTGGCTGTTATTGGCCTTTGGCCAAAGGCCAACAGCTAACAGCCAAAGGCCAACAGCTAACAGCCAAAGACCTATAGACTCTGAAGTTCCTTAAAAAGTTTAATTACTTCTTCTGGTGGAGCTTGATTTTCATTTTTATATTTAAAATAATCCTCAAATAATTCATCAACGCTTTTCGTCAAATCAATTTCCAAATCATCGTTCTCATTTCTTTTCATTTCTGATTTTAATTTCAGATTTAATTTGACAATTTTATCGTGAACGGCATAGATTCTTTTTCGATCTGATCCAGGTAAATACTCATCTGTTACAATGGTCAATTCTACCAAGCAATTGGGATTTGCTTCCAGCCATTCCACTGCCTCTTCTATTTCTTGAAATTCTTTTCTCGCTAAGGGCAAACCTTTTTTTAAAGCTATCTTATTGTACTTTATTTCTTTACCAGCTTTAGCATCCAACAAGACAACGTACTTCTCTTGACCAGCTTCTGCAAAACTATACGCCAAAGGGCTACTGCTATACAAAACAGGGTTTTTCGCACCTTTCAGCTCTTGATATTTATGTAAATGCCCCAATGCTGTGTATTGAATTTGATCGGGAATATCGGCTGTATAAATAGCACTTGCACCGCCTACCAAAATCGTTTTTTCTCCATCAGGCTCTACCAAAGAGGCTTTTCCTTTTTCAGCAAAAAACAGATGTGCCACCAATAAATTTATCCCTTTTTCATCACAATATTTATCTGCAAGGTGGCTCCATTTTTCTTTTAGTAAAATGCGTAACTCTTCCTCTTGATTTTCGGTTCCTAAAAATTTCCTCAAGCGCAATTCATTGGCATAAGGCGTGAGCAATAAACGCAACTTATCTTTACATTCAGGATGTTCTACTTCTATAAATCCTGGTTCCGACTGAATGACTTTTATACCTGTTTTTAAATCAAAGAGTTTTACCACTGAATCGGGAAAACCTAGCAAAACAATACCACACTCTTTAGCCAAAGGGTCAGGAGCTTCTATTCGTTCTGGCGAGTCATGATTTCCAGCGATTGCCACCACAACTCTATTGCCATTATTGCTTAAATGTTTGAGTGTTTTGTAGAACAATTCCACCGCCTCTGTTGCGGGATTGAATTGGTCATACAAATCACCAGCAACGATTACAACATTCACTTCTTCCTTATCTGCAATTTGACAGATTTCTTCCATGACTTCTTTTTGCTCCTCTAATCGAGAAAACAAATCTAGTTTTTTGCCAAGATGCCAATCTGCTGTATGTAGTATTTTCATTTCACTAAGTAACGAAAAAACAATAACTTCCGTAGAAACATAATGATAAAATAGCAAATAAATGTGTTTTAAGAAGCAAGGGAAGCGTGGAGGATAAAGATGGCGACGGAGGGGCTAAATATACGAAAATACGCCCGATGCGAGTGGAAATGTTTTTACGAAACCATAAAACCTCGTAGGTTTTATGGTTTCGTAAAAACATTGCAACGGACAGCGGGGAGACAACCAACTCGAAGATGATTCTTGCCGTCCGTAAATTAATTATGAAATTTTTAACAATCCTTATAACAAACAAATGCACCAAAAAAACTAACAAAAATGACGTATCCATTACACTCTAAGCCTGAAAACCACACTTTACCAAAAATTGTTTGTTTAATATAGGTTATCTTTGCAGAGAAAATGTGTCCAAATCTATGTTAGATCAATCAAACTCCTATCCAAATGAAACATCTATGTATTGTTTTAACGTTTATTCTTATAACGATTTCAAGTAATATGATGGCAAAAGAAGTGCAACAAACAGACGTCCTTGAGAGGGCAGTAGACGAAAGTGAACTTAAAGTAAGTTATAATCTTTCATTTCCAAATCCGCATACACACTATGTAGAAGTAGAAATGAAAATTGAAAATATCAACCAAGATGTTTTAGATTTGAAAATGGCGGTATGGACTCCAGGCTCTTACTTAATTAGAGAATTTCCTAAAAATATCGATTCTTTCGAAGTATTGAATAATGGGAAAACAATCTCCCATAAAAAGATAAGTAAAAATACTTGGCAAATCAATTCTAAAGGCATCAATTCATTGACTGTAAACTACAAAGTTTACTGCTTTGAGCTTTCAGTAAGAACCAGCTTCGTAGATGAAGACAAGGCTTATTTGAATGGAACTAGTATTTTTATGTTCCCAGATAAAGGCATTGGACTTTCATCTACTGTAAATATTGAGCCACATCCTGAATGGAAAGAAATTTCTACCAGTTTGAAAACTTCTGGAAGTAAGTGGACACGCTCTGCCACTGATTATGATATTCTATTTGACGCTCCTATTTTAATAGGAAATCAACAGATTTTTGAATTTACTGCACAGGGCATTCCGCATTATCTTGCTATAGATGGTATCGGAAATTACGATCCTGAGCAAATGCAAAAAGACATTGTAAAAATTATTGATACCGAGACAGAGCTGTTTGGGGAAAATCCTTGCGATGAGTATACTTTCTTATTGTTAAGTACTGAAAAAAGCTTCGGAGGACTTGAGCATTTAAACTCAACTAGTTTGATTTATCCTCGTTGGAATTTCCAGCCTTATTCTAGTTATGTCCGTTATATGAGTCTAGTTGCTCACGAATATTTCCACCTTTGGAATGTAAAAAGAATTCGTCCTGCCGCTTTAGGACCATTTGATTATGAAACTGAAAACTACACCAACTTGCTTTGGGTAGCGGAAGGATTTACGAGTTATTATGATGAATATTTATTGACAAGAGCTGGTTTTATTACCTCTAAGGAATATTTCCCAATGATTGAATCGGTATTCAATTATTGTGAAAATACACCTGGTAGAAAAGTACAGTCTTTGGCAGATGCGAGCTTTGATGCTTGGATTAAGTATTATCGTAAAAATGAAAACAGTGATAATTGCTGTGTTTCTTATTACCAAAAGGGTGCAGGTGTTGCTGTTTTGTTAGACCTTGCTATTAGAAATGAGACAAACGGAGACAAAAGCTTAGATGATGTGATGCGTTATATGTATAAAAAATTCTATAAGGAAGAAGGTCGTGGATTCACCGATGAAGAAATGCAAGAAACCATTCTTGAAGTTGTTGGAATTCCTTGTACAGAGTTTTTCACCAATTATATTCACGGAACGGATGACCTAGATTATGATAAATATTTAGGCTTCGCTGGTTTGAAATTGGAGGATAAAAATGAAGACAATAAAAAAACTTATTTAGGTGTAAAGACAAAACCAAATGATGATGGACAACTAATCATCACTTCTGTTGATAGCGAAGGAGCTGCCTATGAAGCGGGTCTTAATGTAAATGATGAGATCATCGCTGTAAATGGTTTTAGGATTAATAGTGATAATTTTGGAAAGTTCATTAAAATGAATGAACCAGGTGATGAAGTTGAATTTATGGTTAGTCGAGCTGGTATGGTTCGTAAGTACAAAGTAAAACTTACCAATAGCCCTAAATCTAAATTTAAAATTGTCAAATTAAAAGATGCAACCAAAAAGCAAAAGGGTATTTTCAAAGGTTGGTTGAATGAAGATTTTTAGGAAACTGAATACTTTTTAAATAAAAAAAGCCGACTTTCAGTCGGCTTTTTTTATTTAAATTACTTGACCTTTACTTTCAACATAACAATATCTTCTTTTGGACGGTCAGTCTTGTTCACTTCTGTTTTAGCAATTTTATCAACAATGTCCATTCCTTTTGTTACTTCGCCATACACTGTATAGTTTTGATCTAAGAAAGGCGTTCCACCAATTGTTTTATAATCTGCTCTTTGTTGGTCTGTGTATTTTATTTTGCTGCTTCTTTCCATTTGGTCCAACTCTTTATCCGTATAAGTTTTTCCTACAACAATATAAAATTGGCAACTAGAAGATGCCTTTTGAGGATTTTGTTGATCGCCAGTTCTTGCTGCTGCCAAAGCTCCTTTTTTATGAGAAAACTTAGGATTAAATTCGGCAGGAACGGTATAATCCAATCCACCACTACCCAACCTTTGATCAGGTTTTGCATTCTTTGAATCTGGATCACCTCCTTGAATCATAAATTCAGGAATGATCCTGTGGAATAAGGTTCCATTGTAAAAACCTTCTTTGGCAAGTTTCACAAAATTGTCGCGATGTTTAGGTGTTTCATTGTACAATTTCAATTTCACCTTTCCATAATTTGTTTTAATGATTACCTTTCTCTCTTTTTGAGCAACAATGGTACTAAGGGTTACTATCAATAACACCAACGTGCAGACTATTTTTTTCATAATATTATTTACTGTTTTTTAAACAAAAAAGGACAATCTTTATTAGATCATCCCTTTTGTATCATTTCAATATTTTTCTTATTAATCAACCAACTTGATCGTCATCTTAATATCATCCAAAGGTCTATCAGTACGATCTTTTTGTACCAAGCCAATTTTTTCAGCAATCTCCATACCTTCGATTACTTCTCCAAAAACTGTATAACCTCCATCTAAAAATGGAACACCACCTTCTGTTTTATAAACCTCTTTCTGAGCTTCTGTTAAAACACGGTCTTTTAACCTCTTTGCTGTTTGTTCTAATTCTGCATCTGTATAAACTTTACCTGTTACTATATAAAATTGACTACCTGAAGATTTTTTCTCAGGATTTTGTTGATCGCCTTGTCTTGCAGCAGCTAATGCGCCTTTTTTATGAAAAAGATCTTTATTAAACTCTGCTGGAATTTTATAATTTGGACCACCTTGTCCTAATCTTGCTCCTGCTGCTGCACCTTTAGAATCTGGATCACCTCCTTGAATCATAAATTTTTCGATAACTCTATGGAATAATGTTCCATCATAATATCCATCTTTAACAAGCTTTACAAAATTATCTCTATGTTGAGGAGTTTCGTTGTATAACTTCACTTTAATGTCTCCTAAATCAGTAGAAATAACAGCTAATTGTTCTTTTTCACTGCAAGACATTAAACACATCATTGCAAATAATCCAAAAAGGAAAATAAATTTTCTCATCATGTGGGAATTTTAATTTATGTAATCTATTATTTGTTTTTTTAATATTTTTTCCTGCTCCCCTAGTCCTTTCGGCATTTCTTTGGTTGTCTGTTCATAATGAGGCCATCCATCTTCATCAAGCCCTATTAAATTATAATAACCTTCATTACTCAATAATCTACAGACCGCTATATGCATCAAATCTTGTTTTTCTTCCTTCGTAAATTTTCGATGCAACTGTCCTAATTCTTGAACACCAATTAGAAAAAGTAAAGATTGAAGGTCTGGTTTTTTACCCAAATCACTCTTTAGCTTGAACAACAACCTCTGCCAATTCAGCTCCAATTCTTTATCATTTTCATCCATACGTACGGCAAATATAAGGGTAAAGTTAATTAGTCAGCATTCTTAACTCTGTTTGATTTAACATTTTACAAAAAGCTCCCTTGAATTTGTCTATTATTCTTAAAATTTCACTTGCAAAATCCATGTAATTGCATTGTATAGGTAAACAAGTGATTTTAAAATGTAAACAATTACAAAATGCCAAGTAAAAAAGATGATAATGATCGAAAAAAGCTAATACCTAGCGAAAAAAAGGATAGTGATCCAAAAAACTTAGATACTGGAAATGTCTTTGATAGAATATTCAGAGAAAATTCTCCACGTATGATCGCTTGGATAGAACGGCGATTTGGATATCAGATCAAAGAATATGAACTATTAAAAGAGAAAATCGCAAAAACACTAGAACGTGAAATTGATTTTTTGTGTAAAATCATAACAAAAACGGATAAAATACTGCTCTTACATATGGAATTTCAGTCAGCAGACAACAATGAAATGGTCTACAGAATGCAAGAATATCACGCATTGATTTCTAGAAAATACAAACTGCCAGTCCGACAAATTGTGATGTATCTAGGAGAGGAGGAGTCAAAAATGATTACACAACTTCCTGCTACAGGAGTTTACACTGGATTTGAGTTAGTTTCCATTCATAAAATTGACATAGAAGAGTTTATCAGCGACCAATTTCCAGAAATAATCATTTTAGCATTGTTAAGCAATTACGAAAAGGACCAAATTGAAAAAGTCTTGCACACTATAGTCGGTAACATTAAAAAGACAGTAAAACATAAAGATACACTAAATCGTTACATAAATCAGTTGTTACTTTTCTCAAGATTGCGTAATTTAGAGAAAACAGTCACCAAAATATTAGAAGATATGCCTATCACATATGAAATTGACATAGAGAAAGATTACTTATACAAGCGAGGAATCGAAAAAGGAATCGAAAAGGGAATTGAAAAAGGAATCGAAAAGGGAATTGAAAAGGGAATCGAAAAGGGAATTGAAAAAAAAGAAATTCAAGCTATAATTGGCTGTTTTAAGGTTGGAAATGATGTGAAAACCATCGCAAAAGCTTTGAATATTTCACAAAAGAGGGTCAAACAAGTCATTGAAGAGTGGAAAAAACCAGCACCAAAAAACTAGCAGAAAGTCTCGCCAGAACCCTGCTATGCCTATGTTTTCTGCCGCATATTTTAAAAAATCTCTTTGTTCAAAATTGAATATTTATTAATTCAACATTCCTAATAATTAAATTCGATAAACCCTTAATTTTAATTTTACGTAACAAAATCGTATCTTTGCAAACTATTTTTTGTACAAACAGTAGAAATTAATACTACGATGGCTATTATTAGTGAAATTAGAAAACGAGTAGGCTTACTTGTCTTAATTATTGCCTTGGCAATACTATCCTTTTTATTGATGGATGTTTTTTCTGGTCCTGGAGGTGGAATAGGTGGAAACCAAGTTCCTACAGCTGGCTCAGTAAATGGAACTGAAATTAATTATCAGGATTATCAGACTAGATTGCAAACTGCAATCTCCAATCAGCAAAGGGTAAATCCTAGCATGACTGACCAACAACGTCTTCAAATTGAAGAACAAGCTTGGGATGGGTATGTGAAAGAGGTGCTTGCTGAACAGCAATATGAAAAATTGGGGCTATCTGTTCCTAAAGAAGAAGTGAAAAACTTGTTTTTTGGAGACAATCCTCATCCTTCATTAAAAGCAGAAAAAACTTTCCAAAATGCGCAGGGTGTCTATGATCCTGATTTGGTTAGAAGATATGAAAATTCGCTTGCTGAACCTATTGATGGTGCTGACCCTAGACAATTGGCTACTTCAAGATCTCAATGGAATCAATTTAAAAGCTTTTTGATAAAAGATCAGCAAAGAAAAAAATACAGCAATCTTGTAAAAAAAGCTGTTTATGTGCCTAGTTGGTTTGCTGAGGCGAACAATGAATTTACTGGTCGTAAAGCTAACATCAATTATGTGATGATTCCTTATACAAGTGTAGATGATGCTTCTGTTAATGTTACTGATAGCGATATTAATAGCTTTATCAGTGCTAATGCAGACCAATACAAGCAAGAAGCTAACAGCGATATAGAGTTCATTAGTATTATGGTTGAAGCTTCTGATGCAGATCGCCAAAATGCTTCGGATCAAGTAACGCAACGCATTGAAGAGTTCAAAACAACTAGAGAGGATTCTATCTTTACTAGATTGTACTCTGATACTCCATATACTGGACAATTTGCTAGAAAAGAGAACTTGCCTTCTAGTATTCAAAATGAAGCAATGACTGCTCCAGTTGGGCAAGTCATGGGACCATACGAAAATGAAAATCAGTATTTAGCTTATAAAATTGTTGAAAGAGCTTTCGTTGCAGATTCTGTTAATACTTCTCACATTTTAATTAGAGTGAATCAAGGAGAAAATCCTGCTATTGCAAAAGGTAAAATTGACAGTCTTTACAATCTTGCTATCAATGGTGCAGATTTTGAAGAATTAGCTGTGAATAATTCTCAAGATCAATCAAATGCTTCTGATGGTGGTAGTTTGGGTTGGGTTAAACCTGGTCAAATGGTTCAACAATTCAACGATGCTGTTTTTAACTCAAATACTGGTGATATTAAAACAGTACAAACTCAATTTGGATGGCATTTATTTAAAATCAACAATGCATTCAAAAATGTTCCTGCTGTAAAAATTGCATTTTTAACAAAAGACATCATTGCTAGTACTGAAACTGGAAATGCTTTGTATGCTGAAGCAAATGAATTTTCTGGTAGATACAGAACTTTAGAAGAATTTAGAAATGCTGCTGCTGAAAGAGGCTACGCAGTTAAATCTGCTAATGGTTTGACAAAAAATACTTTTGACATTCCTGGTATTGGTGCAAACAATGAAATCGCAAGCTGGGCATTCGCTAGTGATGTAAATGATGTTTCTAAAGTTTTTATTTTAGACAATCAATATGTTGTAGCGGCTGTTGTTAACAAAAATCCTGCTGGAACACCAACTGCTGCTAACGCTCCAGTTGCTTTGAGATATAAAGTATTAAATATGAAAAAAGCAGAAAACATTATGAGCGGTCTTGCTGGTAATTCAGATTTAAACAGCATTGCAAGTGCAAACGGTCAATCTGTAGAGTCTGCACAAAATGTTTCTTTCTCTGGTATTGGTTCTGCTTTAGAAAATGAGCCTAAAGTTAGAGCGGCTGTTGCTTCTCTTGAAAATGGTGCAACTTCTGAACCTATTGCGGGTGAACTTGGAGTTTATGTGGTAAATGTTTTAAATGTTGTAACACCAGCTACTGATGCTTTAGCATCTGTAAAAACATCTCAAACAAATCTTCAAAGAAACAAAGTTGATATTTCTTTATTGGATGCTGTAAAAAATGCTTCTGAAGTTGAAGACATTAGATACCAATTTAGATCAAAATAATAGAAGTTAAAAAATTATAAAAAGCTCAGTCTGAATCAAAGGGCTGAGCTTTTTTTATGCCTTTGACTCAATAAAAAGAGAAAAAAAATACTACTTACATTACTAATTAGTTTTAATAAAGAGAATTAACTGCCAGAACATTTACTATGAAAAATCTACTGCTAAATTTAGTTTTGATTGTTGGAATTACAATGACTTGGAGTGCTTGTCAACCAGAAGGTTCTACCAAAAAACCAACTAAACAAAATCAAACCTCCGCACCAACTTCAAAACCAGCAAAAGCAAAAGTGAACTATCCAAAATTTGACGAAACCTCTGCCTACAATCATATACAAAAACAAGTGGATTTTGGACCTCGTGTTCCTGGCACGCCTGAACATAAAATGTGTGCAGATTGGTTGGAAGAACAAATGAAAATGACTGCCGATGAAGTGATTGTTCAAGAAGCTAAATTAACGGTCTACAATGGCAAGCAAGTACCAATGTACAATATCATTAGCAGTTATAATCCATCTAGTAAAAATAGAGTTTTACTTTCCGCTCACTGGGATACAAGACCATTCGCTGATCAAGATGATGACAAAAGCAGAGAAAACGAACCTATTCAAGGAGCAAATGACGGTGCTAGTGGTGTAGGCGTTTTGATGGCAGTAGGAGAAGCATTGAAAGCAAATCCGCTTAAAAATATTGGAGTAGACATCATCTTTTGGGATGTGGAGGATTACGGAAAAGGGGAAGCAGAAACTTATTGTTTGGGAAGTCAATACTGGTCTAATAATAAACATAAGCCTAGCTACAAGGCTATGTATGGCATTTTGTTGGATATGGTTGGAGCTAAAAATGCTGTTTTCAATCAAGAGGGTTATTCGCTTCATTATGCTCCTCACGTGGTAAAGAAAGTTTGGGAAGCAGCACACAAATCTGGCTTCAGTGGTTTCTTTCCATTTGTAAAAGTTGATCCTATTACAGACGATCACAAATTTATTAATGAAATGGGGCGTATTCCTACCATTGACATCATCCAATATGATAGAAAAAGCTTTCCAAACTCTAATGGTTTCTTTCCTCACTGGCATACGCACGAAGACAATATGTCTAAAATTGATAAGAGAACTTTAAATGCTGTTGGCCAAACTTTATTGACAGTTTTGTACGACGAAGACGCGCAATAAAAAATAATGCTTCAATGTTGAGTCCACTCCAAAAAGATAAAAAATCAAAAATGTTTTTTTTAGCGATCTTTGCACCTTTCTCAATTCCCTGATGCTCAGGCATCAACGAATCTCAAAAAATGCAAACCTCATCTAAAAAATTCCATTTTGTGAAAATTATCTCTTTTTGGAGTAGACTCAATGTTACAATGCTTTAATGCTTCAATAAAAAAAACGAACAGAGCATTATATCATTGAAGCATTACTTAGCACTTTGTCTTACTTTTTATAATTTATAGGAAACCTTTCTTATACTTTTTCTCGTTGTTTTATTATAATGCAGTTTGCACGCAAATAGGATTTCTATTCCTCATTTCAAATAAATTTCTAAGCTCTGCCTTCAACAATGAAACAACACATTTTAATTCAACTTTTATTTTTAATTTCAGTAACCCTATTACTAAGTAGTTGCTCTAGAAAAATAACAAACATCAGTCCATCTTACTCAACCTTTAATGGTCTAAATAATGATTTTAAGAATGTTGACCTGGTTAATATTGTGTTTGTTCATGGCACAGGTACGCAGGGAATAGACACCTTTGATAAATTTTCTAATAATCTGGCTAAAAGCAGTGGTTTCTCATTTGACAAGACAAAGGACATAACTGTTCCCAATAAAAAATGGTTTACCTCTCTCTATCTAAATCCAGAATTAGATTTATCTGATACTGGTAATGTTAGGATTACTCAATATTCTAAATCTGTCAAAAACGATTTAAACAAACCTGTAGAAAAAAAGCTGAGAATCTATTCTGTCAACTGGTCCAACATTACAATAGAAACAAAAACTTGGTTAAAAGATCACGATCAAGATAAAAGACGACTCTTTGTCAACAAGGAAATAAAATGTGTCGTAACTGACAAATTTAGCGACTTGGTTTTATACACTGGTCAATTTAAAAAGTTAATACAATTGGTAGCATTAGTCGCTATCGGAAGAACTTCTGCCGTCGATCCTTTTGCACCTGAAGATGAGTTGGTTTTTGATTTCAATCAAAATCAAAAAAACATTCTGATGGGCGGCAGTATGGGAAGTACTATTATTTGGGACATAATTCACAATAATTATGAAGGAGAAGCCGATCCTAAAAACAATGTTGTGGAGGAAAAACCTTTTGAACTATTGGATACAAAAAATTTGGACAAAGAGCAAGCAAATTCTCCCAAACCATTTTTAGAAAACTTTTATAAAGACTTAGATAGAATTTATCTTATGTCAAATCAATTGCCTTTATTAGGTCTTTACCATGTAAATCCTAGTTTGCAAGATGTAAATAAAATTGAAAGCAGCGTGTATCGTCATTGGGGAAATCCGCATCGTTCGCTTGAAAATGTAAAACTCATAGCCCTCAATGATCCCAATGATGTTTTAGGTTTTAGCTTGCCCAATAGTCTTGGCAATGAAAACATCATTAACATAAAATATTGGAATTCTAAATTTAGATTTCTTTTTTCCAATCCCGCACACGCTCATACTGGTTGGAAAAAAAATAAGAAAATTTTACGATTGATTCAAGAAGGAATTCATTAGAATTATCGCTACCTTTCTATTTATGAAAAGATGCACCTGAGCTGAAAGCCACGAATTACATACCGAATACCACAATGAAGAATGGGCGTGCCTGTTCACGACGACCGTCTATTGTTTGGAGCACACTACCAAAAACTGTTCGCCAATTTTGAAGCAACGAAAATTGTAAAATCTACTGATAAAAAACTAGAGAAATTTCTCTTAGATTCAGGCATCATCAGAAATAGACTCAAGGTTTTTAGAGTGAGAAAAAACGCTGAAATATTCATAGAAATTCAAAAAGAATTTGGCTCTTTTGACAAATACCGTTGGATTGTTTTAGGTATAAAAAGGTTTAGAAATGCACGAATCTTCGACGGCTATGATTTCTTTTTTTGGCCTGCCCTCAACTTGATTGATGGGACGGCGAGTATCATCTCCGAAAAGGTAGTCTCCCCGCTGTCCGTTGCAATGTCTGGAACTGGTTTGGGTCGGTTTATGTAGACGTTGCATGCAACGTCTCTACGTATTGCTTCGTTGCTAATTTTGTCTTTAGTTCCATACATTTCCTCTCGCATCGGGCGTATTTTCGCTAATTTAGCCCCTCCGTCGAAAAGTTCATCCTCCGCTCTTCCCTTGCTTTTTTGAATGCCTAAATGCAAGAATACTTGAATATTCACAACCATTACTGTAACACATTACTTCCTCAATGAAACTTCATTAATCCATAAATAATCACTAACTGTTGGATCGATATAAATCGCTTCACCTGTTTCTATATTTTCGATGCTATTGAAGTCGTGGTCTTTAAAAAAAGAGCTTTTAAAAAATTGATGAATGTCCACTCCTAAAAAATCTAATTTCCCAATCAAATGCTTTGCCTTGATATTATCCTTTGATTGATGAACGATAATATGGTTTAAAATCGAATTAAACAAAGCCGAATATCCAACACAATTGGCTTTACCTGTTTTTATTAATTCGTTAGGATTATTAGAAGCCTTCGCAGTTGTAAATTTCAGATTTGCGTTTGTGATTTTGCTAGAAATTTCAACAATTTCATTAAAGTTTAAATCTTTCCCAGCAACTTCCTTTTGTATTTCAGCAATCAGTTTAGCATCCGTCAATCTTATCAGTCCCCTTTCTCCAACTTCATCATAATTCACCATTGATCTGTAAAGAAATCCCTTTGACAAAAACACCAATATTATTGCCATTCCAAGAAATACAAAAAGTCTCCTCATTCTAATCTTTGCAATAGGAACGAATTATTAAAATTAAAAAGTATTTTGGGAGTCGTCACTGTACTAGACTCCAATTAATTAGGGAGACAAGGCATGCCTTGTCTCTATGACCGATAATCATAATTGCTTTCCCTCGCCCAATTTTACCCTGAATTCTGGAAGTAATGATTCTGGTAATCATACAACAAATATAACATTTAGCTTTTGTAATAGCTAAATATTATAGTATTTGGCTATTATAAAAGCTAAATGTTGTGTTTTGACCGCCATTTACTATGTTAGTGGCTATAATTCCGCAATTTCATCATCTCCTAAACCTGTTAAATCTTTAATATCGGATATTGACATATCCTTTTCTTTCATTTTTTTGCAACTTCTTTTTTTCCATCTGATTTAGCTGTATTTACCACATTTTTTATATCACGATAATTTTTCAAACTCTCTTCGTACTCCTTTAAAACAATAAATTCTGCATTATCACTTTCTTCAATTTGGGAATCAGTTATTTTATCAAGATCCCTCCAATGCTTTTTCTCATAAGCATAAATCAGTTCTATTATTTTTTCTCTTTTCTTCTTAGATTCGGGAATTTCCTTAGACATTATTCGCAATTTCCTTTCTGCTAGAGAAGCTCTTTCCAATTCTAGTTCATTACTGATTTTGCCCCGTTTGATTAATTGGTTGATGTCAAATTCATTGTCCATAATTAAATTTATTTTTTAGTTTACAACTCGAAAATCATGGTACAATCAACCGTGAATTAACAAAAACAGGAAGTAGCCGCCTTTGCAGATTATCACTGCCTTTTCTAAACGTCTAAACTTATTTAGGAGGTATGGACAATTTGAACTTTGTTCTGCACTTTTTAAAAACTTCTATTCTTTATACTATCCAGAAAATTTATAAATTCCTCTTTTTTATTACTTGAAATTTTTAATCTTTCAATATTTATTATTGCTTCTTTTGTATAAAAATCAATTTCCTCAGCTACTTGCATTTTTACATTCATAGAATCAAATAAATTTAATGCAGACTTAATTTTTTCATTCTCATTTGTAATATTTTCATAAATATGGTAAAGTATTTTGCGCTGGTCTTCATTCCCTAAAGAATAAGCTTTAGCATATAAATACGATTTTTTATTATTGATAATGTCTCCTCCTATCTGTTTTCCAAACTTTTCTGAGCTATATAAATCTAGGAAATCATCTTGTATCTGAAAAGCTAAACCAGCATTAAAACCGATATCATATAATAGATTTTGAACCTCTTCCGTTTGTCTAGTTAGTATTCCTCCTGTCTTTATTGCAAGTGCTATTAATGATGCTGTTTTACCACCTATCATCTCAATATACTCTTCCATGCTTACATTTTGTCTTTCCTCAAAAATCAAATCTCTTTGTTGCCCAACAGTAATATCTGTGGCTGTCTTATTAAAATCTTTTATAAGTTTCAAAGCAACATCCATCGGGTCATTTAACAAATACTTATATGTCTGTACAAGCATTGCATCCCCTGAGTTTATTGCTATTTTTTTATCGTATTTTTTATGCACAGATAACTCTCCTCTTCTCAAATCAGCATTGTCAATAATATCATCATGTACTAGAGTGAAATTGTGAAAAATTTCAAAAGCTAGTGCTGTTTGAATGAATTTTTTCCATTCTTCTGAGAATAAATATGAACTAAACAAAACTAATATTGGTCTAATTCTTTTAGCTTTTAGGTTTAAAACATACTGTATTGATTCATATAATTTTTTTGGTTCACTAGGATACTCAATAGTTTGCAAACTAGTATCAATAAATTTTTTAGCTTCTAAAAAATGAAAATTCGACATATTACAATTAATTATTAATTAGTTTTTGTTTATTTAATAAATTCTCAAATCTGGTATCATACCAAGATTTTAGTATTTCTATTAGAAATTGGTCTCGTATCAATATACCAGTATAAGAATCTATACCAGGTAATCCCAAGATTATTTCCTTTTCACTTAAGGACTGTATTCTTAATGTATTATCATTAGCTTCTATTATTTCAGCATTTGACAAAGGAGAATAAATACGTTTCAAATCTAAAGAAGATGAAGAATTTTGATTGACAATGACTCTAAAAGAAACTCCCTTGCTTGCAGCTTGTAAAACTTTATCTCGAACTTGAGAAGAATAATTTGAACAACCAACACATTGCACCCAAATACAATCTCCTTCTTCTGCCCTATCATACATTCTTAACATCTCATTAAGCATTGCAGGTCTAGATAGAAACAGAACAGCCTTACCATTTGCATTTACAATATCTTCGACTTTCCTTTGATGTTCTAGTCTTTTATATCTTAAAGCAATTATAGAAGTTACAACTGTACTTATTCCAAAAATAATTGTAACTATATTTTGTTTTAAAAACTCTATCATTCAAACTTCATTTTTTAAGGATTTATAAAAATATTGATAAATTTTAGCGTCAAATTGTGACTTCTCTTTGTCTGATCCTCCATTCACATGAATAAGTTTTTTTTTATTGGGGTCATAAAACACCCTGTTTTCTTTGACAGAACGACCTCTAATAGTTAAAGATAAGTGGTTTTTAAAGATTTTTGTTGAATGAATAGAATTATGGTGAATAACATAACTCATTCCAGATTTAATCTCTTCCATGAATATTGCTTTAGGCTTGTCAATTAAATCAGTCTCATATATTGTATGAAGATATTCTCCTTTAATAATATATGTACAAAATGTAGCTCTATGATTATGCGCAATATCATCATCTAATTGATTCATTGATAAAAGTCTTATCGAAAACGAATTATTGTGAGATTCATAAATTTTAGCTCTTTTAAAATATTCTGAACTATCAAAATATTGAACCGAACCCTTGGTCTCTCTGCAATAATCTAAACAATCTAATAATATCATTGGTTCTATAACTAAATCTTTTAGTAAAGGAGTTACTCTGGTAAATACATCAATTGTATTTTGCCAATTTACGTTATTTATATCGTAATTTTTATTCTTTATAAACTTTTCAATAGGGTTCATCATTTATTTTTATTCAAACAGTAATTTATTAGTTTTTTTGTTAACATTCATACAACCACACCAAAAAAAACCCACACATCACCCCCTAAAAAACCCAACCGTCGCATCAACAACCGCTTTCAAATCCGAGGGCAACCCTGGCTCCTCCCAAGGGTGCTTGCTTCCAAATACATGATCGCCTTTTTCTATTGCGATCAACTTTAATTTATCATTTAAACTGGTTAAATATTCGGCGACGGAGAAAGGAACAGTTGGATCATCTGTGCCATGCACAATCAAACCTGGAATGGATAACTTACCTACCGCCTCTGGAAGATTCAACTTTTCGTGATTGGCTACATAGTCTTCGTATAATTGAAAAAATAGAGGCATGTCTTGTAACGTCCTGCCGTTTTTTATATAATAAACGCCTTCTTTTTTCCAAGCATCTAGCATTGGACCTGGCGTTGCATAACTTTCAAAATCGCCAACACTCGCCCAGCCTACTACTTTTTTCACTCGCACATCTTGCTGCGCTTTGAGCAAAGAAGTGCCGCCGCCTCTACTGTGACCAATTATGTAAATTTCACTTCTTCGCAACTCGCTAATTGGAAAACCAACATCGCCATTTATAACCCAATCAATCACTTTTCCTAAATCCACTAATTCTTTAGAAAAGTTATTGTTTCCAAAAGCTTCCAAATCACTAAAATTCATTGGATCATCCACAGTCGTTCCGTTATGTGAAAAATTATATTTTATGAATACAAAACCTTCTTCGGCAAAACGTTTCGCAACTAAATCCCAAGCACCATAATCTTTGAAGCCCTTAAAACCGTGCGAATAAATCACAACTGGCTTTTGTTGATTGTCTTGCTTTACATAAATATCCAGTAAAAATTCTCGCTCTGCGGCTCCTGTAAGCTTTATATTTCTGAGTATGTTTAGCATAAATTGTAAATTGAAAAATGAATAATATTTCTAAAATTACAAAAAAATATATGCTATTCACTCATTTTGCGACTTGAATTAATTACATACAGACGCGATTCATCGCGTCTCCCCAAATTCATCCATCTTCTCAAATAATCTGTACAGACGCGATTCATCGCGTCTCATAATTAAACCATACAGACGCGATTCATCGCGTCTCCCCAAATTCATCCATCTTCTCAAATAATCTGTACAGACGCGATTCATCGCGTCTCATAATTAAACCATACAGACGCGATGAATTGCGTCTATACACGGTGGTGGGAATTACTTCTTCCCTTTCAACATCGGAACAAACTTTACATTACTCGCTTCTGTACAGAGATACGTTTTTTCATCCTTCTTTTGGAAAAACATCAATTTTTGCACTTCAGTATGAGGACCGATAGGAATGACCATCTTGCCACCTTCTTTTAACTGCGATCCCAGTTTTGCAGGAAATTTTTCAGCAGCAGCAGTAACTATTATTTTATCAAAAGGAGCCATTTCTTGCCAGCCTTCAAAACCATCGCCAAAATGAAGATTGATAGTTGAATAGCCTATTTTTGGGAGAAAAACCTTTGCTTTTTCGTGTAATTTTTGGATGCGCTCAACGGAAAACACCTCTGCTTCCATTTCAGCCAGCACACAGGCTTGGTAGCCTGAACCTGTTCCTATTTCTAAAATTCTATCTCCTTTTTGAATATCCAGTAATTCTGTTTGGTAAGCAACTATAAAAGGCTGTGAAATGGTCTGTTTTTCATCTATATTTAGTGCAATATCTTTGTAAGCAAGGTGCTCAGAACCAGCATATACAAACAAATGCCGTTGAATTTTTCCAATTGCTTGCAAAACTTTCTCGGATCGAATGCCACGATTGGCAATCTGTTCAACCAATCGTTTGCGCATACCTTTGTATCGCAATGGTTCATTATTTGTCATAGATGGTTGCTTTTCATTACCTTTGTGTCCAAAAATAGACCTACAAAGGTTTTAGTACGTAAAATAAAGCAAAGCGATGATTTTTGTTGAGTTATTATTCATTTTTAATCAAGAAATTGACGAAAACCTGATGATTGCAGTCTTTATTAACCAAAATTTAAGGTTTTAACCAAATTCAATAACCTCAATCTTTAAAATAAATACAATGGTAAATATCAAATTTGGTACAGATGGCTGGAGAGCTATTATTGCAAAAGAATACACCACTGATAATGTTGCTAGAGTGGCTATAGCAACTGCAAAATGGTTAAAAAAACAATCAAAAGAACCTCAATCTGTTGTGGTTGGTTATGATTGCCGTTTTGGAGGTGATATGTTTGCAGAAGTTGCTGTTAAAATGTTCTGTGCAAATGGCATAAAAGTTTATATGGCTGATAAAATAGCAACCACGCCAATGGTATCACTCGGAACAGCAAAATTGGAAGCACAACAAGGTATTGTTATTACAGCAAGTCATAATCCACCTAATTATAACGGGTATAAGTTAAAAGCTGCTTATGGTGGTCCAACTTCGCCTAAAGACATTACTGCAGTTGAGGGCATGATCCCTAGGACCGCAAAAATTCCTGAGCAATCTTTAGAGCATTATGAAGAGGAGGGGCTATTGGAATATGTTGACCTTGAGAAAATTTACCTAAAAGCAGTAAAAAAAGCTTTTGATCTTAAAAAAATCAATAAAAAAGTTAAAATTGCTTACGATGCAATGTATGGTGCTGGAATGTTTGTTTTGCCTAAAATTTTACCAAAAGCAAAGTTGTTACACTGCGATTATAATCCTTCTTTTAAAGGTCAGGCTCCTGAACCATTGGATCGTAATTTACAAGAATTGTCAAAACTGATTCGCAAAAATAAAAAACTGCAAGCTGGCCTTGCCAATGACGGCGATGCGGATAGAGTTGGATTGTATGATGAAAAGGGAAACTTTGTCGATTCGCACCACATTATTTTATTGGTTATCCACTATTTGGTAAAATATAAGGGAATGGATGGAAAAGTTGTTACCGCTTTTTCTGTGACTGATAGAGTTAAAAAAATGTGTCAGGAATACGGACTGGAACAACAAACCACTAAAATTGGCTTCAAATACATTTGTGATATAATGGCAAATGAAGATGTTTTATTGGGAGGTGAAGAGTCTGGTGGTATTGCGGTAAAAGGATTCATTCCTGAACGTGACGGAATTTGGGTTGGCTTGATTATTTTTGAATTTATGGCTAAAACAGGTAAGTCTTTAAGTAAATTAGTCAAAGAGGTTTATAAGGTTGTTGGTAAATTTCATTTTGAGAGAAATGATTTACACATTACCAATGAGCTAAAGACATCTATAATGGAACAATGTAAAAATGATGAATTTACTTCCTTTGGCAAATACAAAGTTGACCGCATAGAAACTGTTGATGGTTACAAGTTTTTCTTTAATGAATACGACTGGGTAATGATTCGTCCTTCTGGTACAGAACCAGTATTGAGGGTTTACGCTGAAGCATCTTCTAAAAAAGAAGTAAAGGACATACTGGAAGAAACTAAAAAAGTTTTATTATCTTAGAAATAATAAGAATAATACAATTATTAACATGACTAATAACGCCACTATGAAATTTTTTAAAAGATCAATTTCCTGCTTATTGTTACTTTTGATAAGCGCATTTATATCCCAATGTTTAATCGGTCAAAACCTTGCACCATTCGAAAAGGAAGGAAAATGGGGGTTTAAAACCTCAAGCAATGCAACAGTAATTCCAGCTAAATATGATGCTGTTACTTTTTTTACCAATGGACTTTCTTTGGTAAATTTAGATGGCAGACAATTGGTAATTGATGTTAAAGGGCAGCATCTTCATAATTTTGGAAAAAAAGTTTCAATGCGACCATTGGGAACCAAATGGCTTTTATTGGAATTTGAAGATGATGAAAAAATCATTCTTAATAGTGAAGGTAAAATGCTCAATATGGCTAGCTATGATCGTGTAACTCCAATGGAAAATGGAATGATGCTTGCTGAAAGATCTGAAAAAAGTGGACTGGTGGGTTTTGATGGCAAGGAAATGATTGAGCCTAAATACAACATCATTTTCCCATACATAGAGGGGCTTGCAAGGGTAGAATTAGATGATAAATTCGGATTTGTTGATTTGGATGGTACTGAAGTAATTCCGCTTCAGTACACCAACGCAACAGATTTTCGCAATGGTCATTCTGTCGTTGATGTCGTTAGAAGAAAAGGGGTGATTAACAAAAATAATGATACAATCATGCCTTTGGAATATGATGTTATCAATTATTTGAATGATACTTTGTTTAAGGTTAAAGGAGACAAATATTGGGCACTTTTTAATATTAAAGGGGAGCAACTTACGGAGATGGTTTATGATCGCATCTATACCTTAACTCGTGATCGTATTAAAGCTGTAAAAAATCAAAAATATGGCTTTTTAGATGCAGCTGGAAAGGAATACACTGACTTCAGTTACGATGAAAGTTTTGATTATAAAGAACACAGAGCTGTTGTTCGAAAAGATGGTTTATATGGATATGTAGACTTGAATGGTCTTGAAATTATTCCTGTAAAATATTTTAAAGCACAACCTTTTGAAAGTGGTTGGGGAATTGTAAAAACAGATGATAGAAATGAAGGCATTATTGATTATAATGGAAAAGAAATCATCGCCCCAACTTACAGACGCATCTTTCCAAAATCTGAAGGCAATAGTATTTTTATTGGTCCAAAACGGTTTTATGGATTGTTTGATGTTGATGGAAAAGAAATCATTCCTGAAAAATATGTTCACATTCAACCTTTTGAGTCTAAATACGCCATTGTCACTGGAAAGAATAAAAAAATGGGTGTAATTAATAATGTAGGGGAGGAAATTCTCGAACCTGAATACGAACAATTAACCATTGTAAAGAAAGGACCAATCATTGCTTGTAAAGACAAAGCCTTTGGAATGTTGGATAAAGCTGGAGAAGAAATTACTTCTATGGATTTTGAAAAAATTGAAGTATTGGCAAACGGCAGCTTAGTGGCTGTTAAAAATGGTGAGAAAAATATAATTAATTATAAAGGGAAAATTTTAAATAAAAAACTTTCTTTTGATGACTTAATTCCTTTTGATGAACGTTATAATATCATTATGAAAGATGGAAAAAAAGGTTTGATAGATAGAGAAGCATTGGTTATTTTACCAACTGAATATGATGAAATAAGAATGTTGGATAATGGATTTATTTCAGCGAGTAAGGGCGATAAAATTGATTATGTTACGCCCGAAGATCAACCTGGAAAAACACCCGAGCAAAACAAGTAAGGGCAAATTGCAATCGTCTCGTAAGGGCGAACTACAATCGCCTCGTAAGGACGAATTGCAATTCGCCCCAACAGAAAAAATAATAATAAATCAATATTATGGACAACAAAACAGCAAGGGTGATCTTCTGTGATTGCCCACAAATAAAAAACATTTTACCATATATATATTCCACATTGTTTTTAGTAATGATTTTTGTAGGATGTAAAACACCAGCACCCAAAGGAATAACAGAAATAGAAGCAGTGAAAATTGCAGAGGAATTTGTTATAAAACAAGGCTATACCGACCAACCCACTGACATAACAATGAGTGAGGCTAAGATTGAAGAAGAAGAATTTGCAACAAGTATTGAAAAATTATTAAAGACAAGAGCGGGAATTTTGGAATCTAAAGCTTGGGAAGCACGTAAGTTTAAGGAAAAAACAATGTGGGCTGTTGGTTTTAATTTTACCAGCGATGAACCGAATGTAGGGCGATGTGTTATAATGGATACACTGGGCAACGATATACATATGAAAGAAGGACACTTGAGAATGGATTGGTTGCTGGATGATTTGCCACCAGAGGAAAAGCAAAAGAAAATGGATTTGATGTTTGAATAAGGAATGCTAAAAAATGAGTACGGAAAAACAAAAAATAATTATTGGTTCGAGAGGAAGTGATTTAGCACTGTGGCAGGCTCATTTTGTCGAAAAGAAATTGACAGATTTAGGGCACTTGGTAGAACTAAAAATCATTAAAACAAAAGGAGATAAAATCACGAATGTCTCTTTTGATAAAATTGAGGGAAAGGGATTTTTCACAAAAGAATTAGAAGCTGAATTACTGAATGGTTCTATTGATCTGGCTGTTCATTCTTATAAAGATTTGCCTACGGAAGATCCTGACGGTCTCTGTATTTGTGCCAGTTCCTACAGAGAAAGTCCAATCGACTGTTTGGTTATCGACAAAGCAGCTTTTGATGAGAGTCAAATTTTCTCTTTGAAAAAAAATGCCTTAGTTGGTACTTCTGCACCTAGACGAATTGCAGAATTAATGCACCACCGCCCAGATTTAGATTTTAAAGCGATTAGGGGAAATGTTCCAACCAGACTCGGCAAAACAGGCAATGAAGTAGATGCCGTTGTACTGGCGGACGCTGGCTTGTCTAGACTGCAATTAGACCTTTCTAAATATGAAGTCATCAGGCTCGATCCTACAAAGGTTGTTCCTGCTCCTGCACAAGGTGTATTGGCTTACCAAACGAGAATTGATGATGAAAACCTAAAAAACATCCTCCAAAATATCAATGATGAAGCGGTTGCGGAATGTGTAAATGTGGAGCGTAGTATTTTAAAAAATCTTGAAGGTGGATGCCAAAAACCCGTTGGCGTTTATTGCATAAAAGAAGATGGTTTATTTAAGGTTTGGGCAAGTTATGCAATGATGCCAGAAGGCGATGCAAACTTGGTTGACAAATTGAGAAAAGTAAATTTAATGAAAATATTTCAGAGCAATGAAAACCCTGTTGCTCTAATTGAAAACACTTTAAAATTTTATGAGTATGTCTAAAAAGGTATACATTAGCCGCGATTTAAAAGAGAATAGCATTTTTAAATCAAAGTTAACAGCTGCTGGTCACGAAGTGATTGGAAAATCTTTAATTACAATAAATCCTTTGGAATTTGGAGAATTTAGAAAAACCGATTGGATTTTTTTTAGCAGTAAAAATGCCGTGAAACATTTTTTCGGAAAGGCACAAAAGCAAGAAGGTGTAAAACTTGGAGCGATTGGACTTGGAACAATGAATGCTTTAAAAGAGCTGGGTCATGAGGCTGATTATTATGGTGTTCAATCTAAAATTGAAGACACCGCAAAAGATTTTGGGACTTTGGCAGAAAGGCAAAGCGTTTTGTTTCCGCAAGCAAAAAATAGCTTACGAAGCATCCAAAAACACTTAGTAGACTATGTTAAAATTCACGATCTAGTCGTCTATAAAAATGAACCTGTTAATGAACTCAATGTTCCATTGGTGGATATTTTGGTTTTTACAAGCCCTATGAATGCACGAACTTATCTAGAGCATTACGATATTGAAGAAGGTCAGCAAATTGTGGCGATTGGTCCAACTACGGGAAACACTTTGGAAATATTTGGTGTAAGAGATTACAAAATGCCTGAAAATTTCAGTGAAGAGAGTTTGGCGGAATGTTGTCTTTTGTGATCTGTGTCATCTCAGAATTTTTCAAAGCTTCGCTTTGAAAAATATCTGAGATCCCTTAACGATGAAAGAAAAAACACAGCAAAAATACAACTTACCAAGGATTCAAATCTTGATATAAATCACACATTTCAGGATTTTGCTTTTGAATTAATTCCTTTTTCCAAGCATGGTTCCACTTTTTTAACTTTTTCTCTCTAGCAATAGCATCTGCAATCTCGTCAAAGGATTCATAGTAAACTAATATATTACAATTGTATTTGTGGGTAAATTTTGAACCTTTACCAGCTTTATGTTCACTAATCCTTCTGTATAGATTGGATGTAACTCCTATATAAAATACGTTTCTGTTTTTATTTGTGACAATGTAAACATGTCCATATTGGTTTCTCATAAATAATTCTATTATTGCTAATAGTATAATGAGAAGCTTATGGAAATGCAAGTTTTTTAGGTTTCTGGTATTTTTGCTATGTCTTTTCCTCCGTCGATGGGGATCTCAGATATTTCTTCTGCTTCGCATTCAGAAATTCTGAGATGACACAGAGATGTATCTTCGTGTCATCTCAGAATTTTTCAAGCGACAGCCTTGTTTGTCATCTCAGAATTTTTCAAAGCTTCGCTTTGAAAAATATCTGAGATCCCTTAACGATGAAAGAAAAAACACAGCAAAAATACAACTTACCAAGGATTCAAATCTTGATATAAATCACACATTTCAGGATTTTGCTTTTGAATTAATTCCTTTTTCCAAGCATGGTTCCACTTTTTTAACTTTTTCTCTCTAGCAATAGCATCTGCAATCTCGTCAAAGGATTCATAGTAAACTAATATATTACAATTGTATTTGTGGGTAAATTTTGAACCTTTACCAGCTTTATGTTCACTAATCCTTCTGTATAGATTGGATGTAACTCCTATATAAAATACGTTTCTGTTTTTATTTGTGACAATGTAAACATGTCCATATTGGTTTCTCATAAATAATTCTATTATTGCTAATAGTATAATGAGAAGCTTATGGAAATGCAAGTTTTTTAGGTTTCTGGTATTTTTGCTATGTCTTTTCCTCCGTCGAAGGGGATCTCAGATATTTTTCTCGCTTCGCTTTGAAAAATTCTGAGATGACACGCTGGCTGTCGTTGAGGGGGATCTCAGATATTTCTTCTGCTTCGCATTCAGAAATTCTGAGATGACACCGAATAGACCACAACATCACAGCTTCTCGAAACTACGCTCCATCTCAAAACCATTCTCATCTATAATTTTTATAAAATAAAGTCCTGTTGGAAAAGTAGTTACATCTAATGGTATTGAAACATTGTTTTGCTTGCCTAGATTGACTTGTTGAAGTTGTTGTCCTAGAGTATTGTATAAAAATAATTGAGGCTGAACAGGTGATTTTAAGTATGCATTTATATTAACAAAATCGGTTGCTGGATTTGGGTAAATCGTCAACTCCAATTCATTCTCCTCAATATCATCAATGCCTGTTGGAAATTCTATATTGATGTATTCTTGTTGAGTTTGAGTGGTTGAACCAGTGGCATTTGTTGCTGTAAGGGTCACTTGAAAAACACCAGGATTATTGTAAGTTACTGTAGGATTTTTTTCATTGGAAGATCCAGGGCTTGCTCCAGGCAATTCCCATTGCCAAGAAGTAGGATTGTTGCTGCTCTGGTCAAAGAAAGTCACAGACAATGGTGCTGGACCACTATAAATACTTGCTGTAAATGACACATTTGGCTCTGGCAATCGCTCTAAAACTTGCATATAGGACTGCACCGTTTTGACATCAGATCCTATCGTATTAGAGGCTGTTAGTGTAACGGTATAAATGCCAGGATTGTTATAACTAACCGTTGGGTTTTGCAAAGTTGAAGTTGCTGGGCTTCCACCTTCAAATGTCCAATTCCAAGTTGTAGGACTGTTTAATGAAATATCTGAAAATTGTACTTGCAATGGTGATGTTCCTGAAATTTTATCAGAGGTAAAATTAACAACAGGTGCTACTGTTGGAGCACCAACCATTATGTATCCTTGCTGTGTAATCGTATTGTTTCCTGCACCATTGCTTACTTGCAAAGTCACTGCGTACGTTCCCGCTTGTGTATAAACTACCGATGGATTTTGCAATGTAGAAGTAGAAGGATTTCCTCCATCAAAAATCCAATTCCAATTGGTCGGAAAATTGGTCGATTGATCTACAAATTGAACCGTCATAGGTGTTTGTCCATTGGTTATGTTTGAGCTAAATATCGCCACAGGTGCAATGGTAACATCTGTTACTGTAATAAAACCATTTTTTGTTTCTATGTTCGCTCCTGCATTGTTGCTACTGGTCAGAGTTACACTATAAGTTCCTGCATTATTATAAACCACCGTTGGGTTTTGCTGAATTGAACTTGATGGATTTCCGCCTGGAAATGACCAGCTCCAGTTGGTTGGATTGTTGGTAGAATTATCCGAAAAATTAACCGTTAAAGGAGCCGTTCCACTGGTAACATTTGCTGTAAAGTCAGAGTTGGGAACTTGTACGCCTTGTGTAACTGTAATGTAATTATCTACAGTTTTAGAATCGCTTCCTACACTGTTAGTTGCATTCAAACTCACTTGATAAGTACCAGGTTGACTGTAAGTTACCGTTGGATTTTGTTGAGTTGAACTTGATGGATTTCCGCCTGGAAATGACCAATTCCAACTAGTTGGACCGTTGCTTGATCCATCTGTAAAATTCACCGTCAAAGGAGCTGGACCTGTTGTTGTATTTGCTGCAAAATTGGCGACAGGTGCTACAGTATTTGTACTGTTTGTAATGTTTATTTTATAATCTTCTACTTCTCCAAAATTAAATTCACCACAACTATTTGGCGGACCTGTATCATCGGTTCCATCATCCAAAGTGCCCACCCATTTCATTGAAATTCGCATTGTAGAATTGTTGACTTGTACATTTGGAATATTAATATTTGCATTTACTACTCCATTATTTCCACTTCCAGCATCATAGATTAATTCATTGGCATCCGTAAAATCATTGTCATTGTTTAAATCTATCCAGATTCTCCAGTACTCAGGATAGCCATCTCCGCTGTAACCTGGTGTGAGCTTAATTGGGTAATTTGTATTCTTTTCTAAATTGATTATCGCACTACTGAAATTGGTAAAGTCTGCATAGCCATTGTTGTTTTCAGAATTATAATTATAATCCCCAATAGTGACAGATTGAATCCATTCATCAGATGAAGAATCTCCGCTTGAATTACAATAATTATTAGAAGAGGAAGAACCACTTGTTATATTTATAGAATAATCTTCTACTTCACCAAAATTAAAAGAGCCACAATCATTTGGAGGATTATTATCTTCGGTACCATCATTTAAAGTACCTACCCACTTCATCGCTATTCTCATTCTAGTAGTACCTGTTTCTGTTGCACTATTATTTGGAATGGAAATATTGCCTGTTTCTGTTCCTTGCTGCCCTTGAACATCATCAAATACAAGCTCGTTGGCATCATTAAAATCACCATCTTGATTTAAATCTATCCAGATTCTCCAATATTCTGTATAGCTATCTCCACTGTAGCCAGGGCTTAGGTTTATCTGATAAGAATTGCCTTTTTGCAAGTCTATATTTTGATTATTGGAGTAATTTATATAACCACCATTATCCCCTGAGTTATTGGTAAATGCACCAACCGTTACAGATTGTATCCATTCGGAGGAACTGTCATCTCCTTGAAGATCACAGTATTGCGCATTTATATTAATAAATGAAGATAGGAATATAATAAGTAAAGCGAAAGTAAAGTTGAGTAATTTCATTTTATCAAATAGTTTTTTTTGCAATATAGCTAATTTGATTTATGAAAGCGATAAAAGTTTAATTTGTTGGGGAATTATTTTGGTTCTCATCCAAGTATCATAAAATTCTTTTATTCGCTAACTCTATATTTGGAAGGGATAACAAATTATATATCTTTTTAGAGTATTTGTGTTTAACAATATCCGAGTCATCTTCTACTTCTAAAATTTTGCCATTGTTCAATAAAAGCGATTTTAAATATCCATTGTTCCATACAATACTTATAGAACTAATGTTTTCTTTATCACTATACTCAATAGAAAGACCACTTTGAAAATTCCCCTCATACTCACTTATCTGCTCTAATTTACCCGTATCTTCATTAAAAACTTTTTCAATACCATGCTGCAAACCATTATTCACCTCAAACTCCCATATTACAAAATCGTTCTTTTGCTAATAAACGACTCCTGTAAATTTTACTTTTTTATAGTAAACTACTCCAATGTTTCCAACATTAGAATCTTGTTTTATGTTTGTCTCAGTAATGTTTATTTTCATTATGGTTTTAAATTATTCTTTATTTTTTCGAACAATTCTTGAGCAGGAATATGATAATTCTGCGCTAATTCAATGGGTGTTTTGTTAAAATTATCTTTCTTCATTATATCAGCTCCATACTCTAATAGTATTTCAATTATATCAGTACTTACAACAACAATATCTTCCATATAGTCTTCTGCCTCAACTGAAGTCTCAATCGCATAATTTAATGGCAAGTCAACTCCTGTTACCAAAAAATTAACATCTGCACCATGCTCTAATAAAATCTATGTTATCAGTATCAATCCCTGCTAATAAAGGAGTGTTATTTTTTTCATTAACCATATTTAAATTAACATCTCCTTCAGCTATTATTTTTTTTGCTTCATCAAATTTTTCTTCAAATATTAGTTTAGGTAAATCCATTTTATTTAATTTGGAGACTTTTATTGAAGTCAGATTGATTGGTACATAAAATAATGTTACTGTCTTTACTGTATTTTAAAGGATATTTTAGATTGAAAATATTACCTGAAAGCAAAGTAGCAATAACTTTTGTATCTGAAATTATTAACGCATCAAACTTATTATCCTTTAATTCTCCTCCATCTAAAATACTTTCATGAATAAAAGACCACCCAAAATCACAGTTTGTAAATTGACAGTTTACAAACTGGCAATTTATAAATTCACATTTACTAAGATTGCAATTTAAAAAGACAGTATTTTTAAAAACTGAGTCTTTGAATTCAGATTTTCTAAAATAGCAAGAATGGAAACTATTATTAAAAAATTGATTTTCATAAAAAAGCATTCCTCCCATATCAGTATTGGTGAAAATACTGTTGCTAATTTTTGTTCGTATTATTACAGCACTCCCTAAAACTCTTTTTTTCAGTTCCAACTTATTTATTTGACTATCAAATAGCTCAAGTTTGTTAGAATCAAAATAGGAAGTTGAAACTTCTTTAGCTATAACTTTTTCAAGTAATAATTCATGATGATCTATTGCTTTTATAACATCTTTGTTGTTCATCAGTTAACTATAAACCAAGTCGAATGGAAAATAAGGATTGTTTTTAAAATATTTAGCATCTAATTCAAGAATTTTGGCCACTGCTCCCGCTTCCCAAGACCAATAACCAGAGTAGCCCCAACTTTTTTTGTGATTCTCATACCAAGCAGCATTTTTATTCTTTTTATACCAAGAACCCAAATATTTTTCAAGTGCTTTTTCAGCTTCTGTTTTTTCTAGTTTTCTTAGATCAAAGAGAGATTGGTAAAGTTCAGGAATAAATACTTTTTCTGGAACCACAAATTCCTTTTTCTTTGAATTAATGAGAAAAGCAATTAAAGCACCTGGTCCCCATCGTTTCAGTATATTATTATTGTTGGTTTTTTCAATAATTAGTACCAAATCCATAAATTGCTTATCAGGTATTTCTAATAATATAGCTAAACTAATGACTTTTAATGATTGACTATAATTTTGAAAATAGTCGTGCCAACCTTTTATAAAATTTGGCAAGGCTTCTAAAAAAACTGCTCGAACCTCTTCAATAGGTTTGCCCATTGAATACAATACTTCAATTTTCTTTTCATCTGTACTAAATCGTCCATAGTAATGAGAAGGCAAAAAAGAATCATTTTCTTGTAAATAAATTTTATCATCCTCAGTATCAGTATTTAACCATTTGTTGATTCGTGTAAGTTCTTTTTCAAAAAAAGCATAATCACGAAATTGTGCTCTGATTGATATATCTTGTTTGACTTTGATGGTTTGACCAAATATTTTTTTTAGGAAAGACATATGATTGTTTTTCAAATTTTTTGTTCACTTATTTATTTAATAATCAGTATGATATACTTTATTTTTAAGTGCCTTATTAATTACATCTTGATTTATTCTTTTATCGCCTTTAAACTTTTCAATAAAAGGCTTAGAAATCTTTACAGGCCAATTAGCCATTGCTGAGATTAGATATTCACGATAATCTAAGTCCTCATCAAATGTTCCATTGTCATCAATTAACTCAATTAATTTTTCCATTTCTTGTACTTCAGGGCAAATGCTATCACAAGATAATACCGTAACAGCCCCTGCCTTTACGGATGCCCACCAATTCTTAATAAATATAGTATTTTACTAATGTCATTAATATTCTTACGTGTTAATCTCACAAATGCTTTTGCAGCCTCAAAAGTGATCATGTCTTCCTCTATATTTTTACTGACTATCTCTTCTACAAAAGGACAAATAGCCTTTACATTTAATATACCTAAAGCTTTAATCATTTCTGATTGAATTTCCCAATTTCTCGGAGTTTTCTTTAATTTCACAAACTCTTCTAATAAAGAATTGGATAATTCCTGTATTTGATACTTCCCAATTTTTCTAACAGATACTTTTTTTCTTTGGCTATTTCCATTAATCAAATCACTTTCCACTTTTCTAATTTCTCCACTATCTAAGATTGTAGTTTTTTCCATATTGTTTTATCCGTTTTAGATAAATCGCGACTGCGCCTCCAGATTTGTATATCTTTTATGTATCTAACCATAGTCCATAAAGATAAATTCCGTCAACACATTTCCTGAAGGGTTTATTTTTTTTAATAAATAACATGAGAGATATACTGTTTTTTAGTGCTTTACAAATTACATCTTGATTTATTCTTTTATTACCTTTATCTTGTTGTGGCCGCTCAACTTGGAAGTTGGGTCAGATATGGTTGTGGAGATGCAATAGGGCATAGTTCACAAAAGTGATTATGACACATACTTGACTGACTGGAAAAATGCCTACATCATTCCACATTTACTAATTAAGTGTAATTCTGCTGATTACCAATTGAAATATTACTTATTTTCTTTCTTTTCTTTTTCTTCAACCTTTTTAATAAGTTTGTCCCAAAAATCCTGATCTATATCCTCTTCTTCATCACCAAAATCTGGTTCATAAAGTGCCTCTAAGAAAGAATCAAAATTTAAGGAAATAAAACTTATATTATGGTACTCGTGTGCCTTTTGCCCTTCTTTATAAATTAACTCTTCCGTTATTTGATTCTCGTTCGATTCAATGAGCTTTGTACCTAAATCTAATTCGTGATCCCAAAAAACGATTTCAGGTTCCATATTATTTCGATAATCAAAGCAAATATAATTACCCGCTGGATCACAAGCAAAAGGAAATACTTTTGGAGGAAAAAACTTCCTATTATTGTTATAAATATCAATAATATTTTGGCTTTTATTTGTATTATAATTTAATAGCACTCCAAATTCTCGCTCATCATCTTCATCAGTAAGAAAGACCTTGCTTTTTTCTGGTGATCCACCGTTGTAACCTTGAACCAACTTTTTATAGGTTTCAGGAAATTCAATATCAAAAAATGCCTCTGTTTTTTTGATTATAGTTGTATCAACTATTTTTTCATTACTTATCCAGTTTATTTTCATAATAATTAAACAATTTATTTTCTCTTTTTAGATCCTCCTCCCCAAAGGTTTCTACCACCTGTATGTTTTGCACCATCATGGGTAACAAAATCAACTAATTCCATTTTTCCAAACTCTTCATTGTGATGCCAAGTTAAATCAGTTATTTTATTATCCTTATTACTTGCTATATCTCTTAATTGTTTTGAAGTAAAAGTTTCGCTTGCCCATTCTGGATCATTTTGAACTTTTTTTCTTAATCTTTTCTTTAACTCTCGAAATTGAACAGCATCCGTTTTTTTGTGAAATCTTTGAGGAAGTTGGAATGTTGCTTTACTATCAAAAACAGGAAAAACACCTTTTACAGACCTCCTAACTTTTTCTCCATTTCTTTGGACGATTCCAACAAATACAGTTTTTTCTTTATATAATACTTCTACTCCATTAACAATTTTTTTCTTTAAATCTCGGTTTATAGTTTTGATTGTCTCTGTTATACATTTTTGAGTATTATGAACTAAAATAGATAAGATATTGACAAAATAAGTATGCCACTCCTCAACCTCAAAATTATAAACTTTTTTCTTATTGTATTCAAAAAAGGTTTTATTTATTTTTAACCAATCACCTGATTTATTTCTTACACTATCATCTTCTGTCAAATCAGCAGCTTTTTTCCACCCCTCTTTTGTATAAAATGGATGTTCAACTGTAGTCTCTATTGTCTCACCTTCTATTTGAATTTTTATAGTTGCATCTACTTCATTCTCTATCAATGAAACGATTTTCTTCAAATCTATTTGTCCAGTTTCTTCATTATAAGCCCAAACTTGATCTCCTACTTCTATTTCCTCAATATTTTTGTATCCCTGTTCAGTAGATATAGGCGTTCCAGCAGGAAAACAGGCAAAAACACATACTTTTCCATACTTTATAGCTATCTCATCTACTTTTTTCGCAAGAGCTTTGCCAAACGCTTTGCCTGTCTTGGCTGTCAGTTTTAGTGCCTTGCTTGCTTTTTTGGCTACTTTACCAGCATTTTTTACTGCTTTGCTAGCTTTGGCAGCTTTAGCAATTTTAGCAGCCTTGGCAGTTACTTTCAATCCCTTAGCCCAAGCTGATACCGCGTTTCCAGCTCCAAAAGAAAATAAACCAGCAACATCTGCTACAACAGAAAAGGCACTCAATCCAATACCTACCCAATCAGTTGGGTCTTCCATAGCTGATCTAGCCATTCCAATTACTCCGCCAACAAAAGGTATGAATTCTGCTGCATCCCACCAGCTTAAATTTTCAGCAACTGCGGATGCCATGTCTTTTGTTTTGTCCCACAAACTTGGCTCTTCCCCGAACTTATCCAATAGTTCATCCATATCTTCTGGAGGAATAGGTACTTGACCACTTGTTGCAAATTCAATTTTTCCTCCTGCACTACATTGCATGTTACATCTGTATAGCAATGTTTTCTCACCTTTTACTTTTACATCATATGGGTCTTGCCAAACAGTAGGCTTTGGAATGCAAGGTGATTGGGTTATTGAACAGATTTTAAACTCTGGTATGTTTACTATAGGAATTTTATCTGCTGTTGTTGTAACAAGACATTTATTGATTTTAACCTTCGTGTTATGAGTAGGGTTGAAAAAACCTGGAGCCGCCCCCTTATCACAAAGCATAATGGCATTCTTAACAACATATTCTAATTGATCTGGCATTTTTTTGGCTTTTAAATTTAAAAAATATCCGTATCACTAGATTCTATTCGTATAGTCGCTGCGCCTTCAACTTGAATATCATTGCCTTGTACCCAAGTAGTATTTTTACCTTTAACAGTTGCATCTGCTTCACTATCTACAGTCGCATTGCCTTTGGCTTTTACACTGACCTCATTTTCTTTACTGTTTACACTTATCTTATTTTTTGCTTCAACAGTGATTTCACATTGTCCTCCGCCTTCTTCATCAGGTAATGATTGTATATTAATGGTATTTCCTCCTGAAACAGTAATATCTAGCCCAGTAATTTTGATTGTTCCATCCTTAACCATATGAATCCTACTTTTGCCGCAGTTGAAAGTGATGGTTTCAGGACTGGTTATAGTCGCATTTCCTGCTCCGTCAAAGACCATATTGTTCCCACTCGGATCATTAATCTTCACATCTCCCGCATTCTCATCATCATTAAAAGTAATAGCACTACCTGTTCGGGTTCCTAAGCTTTTAATTTTATTATTCTTATCTCCACCTGCGCCTGTTGTGCCATTATAGACGCTTCCCAATACAAAAGGACGAGATGGATCACCATAGCGATAGCCTAAGACAACTTCATCATTTTTTTCTGGAATAAAGGTGAAACCTCTATTGGTTGAAACGGCTCCACTGCTACCAGCATCGGGTGTCATTACTCGGACCCAATTGGTACTTAAACCTTCTAATTTTTGCCAGTGAGTTTGTACTTGTACTCGGCCTTTTCCATCTGGATCTTCGTTGGTGATTACTCGGGCTATTTCGGAATAGGCTTGAGGTGTTTTTGTTTCTGGTGTTGGTAGCACTTTTACGCCTGCTGGGATCGCTTTAAATACGTTGGTATAATTGCAGTCGGAGGTCGAAACGTGTTTGGTTGATATAACTAAATAACTACCATATGCTCGACTTGGAAATGCACCGTCTTTTTTTCCTTCTGTTGTCAATTCGATAATTGAACCTGGACGGATGCCTCGTTTCTTGCTGCGTCCTTCTATCACTGATAGGTCAGCGGCGGAAGCGGCTTGGGTCTTTTTTAGGTCGTCGTCTAAGGTTCCTTTGTCGGGCATTCTGGGGGCTGTGTGGGAAAGTCCTTTAAAGTTGAATACTTTTTTCGCTATGTTAAATGCGTGACTACCCTAACTATCTAGTATCTGAACGAAAATTCTAATTAATTGATTTCCAAATAGTTACAAGCGTTTTTCCAAATGAGTTTTTTGTAGTTTTATGAGTTTTAAATTAAGTATATATTTATATGTAAATCTTTAAAGATCAAATATTGTCAAAATTAGCACTCGAAAATATACATGATTAATGCATTGTTTTTATGAACTTTACACATTTAATTTATTTTTAATTTAATAAAAAGCATTTATTAACCTTTTAGCTATAAAACTCAAATCAAAATCTGCTCATAAAAAATTGATAATTAATACTTTATGAGTTTTCGTTCAGATACTATCTAATCCTGAAACGCTGTCTTGAGTGCTACTGTCCATAAATTCCTCGCGTTTGGAATGATAGGTTATCTGTTTGTATTTTACGTTTTTTATGTTAATGCCTACTTTTATGTTGTCGGCATCTTTGCCATAAACGACTGGAATGGTAGGCATACTGCTTGGCTCTCCAAATACTAAATTGGTTCCGTCAAAATAAAGCCATTCTTTGTGTGCCTTTGCTATTCTTTTCAGAAATTCAAAATGGGATTCATCGTACTGGGCTAAGTAATCAATGGTCTCGGTGTATTTTGGTTTATTGATTATTGTTAAATCTGAGGCGGCTTCTCCTAGTGTGGATACTACTTCTTTTAATGTTTTCTTTAGCCAAGAATATTTATGGGGAGCGGTTTCTAATAAGATTGTTTTGGAATAACCTGATACGACTATATCGCCAAAATGATTGTGGGTATGAACTAAATCTACAGAGGTCACGATTCCTGTAAAATCATAGTCTTGCATATCTATCAATACTGATTGCCCCAACCAGTCCATTGATTTGTCTAGTGTGTGCGCTCCGAGTTCTTCTACGTCATCGTGTTTGATGACTATGCGGAAATAATGATGGTCATAGATTCCTTGTTCTAACACCATCTCTACATAATTCTTAACTCGGGTTCCAGCTATCGTTATTTTTATTTTGGGTGCAACTGCCATTTTTTTATTGTTTTATTTATATATTTTGAATAAAATATTCTCTCTTATAAAGCTTATATACGCTTCTTAAAAATCCTTTCTTTGCCTATATTATATTGCTGTTTATAATGACAAATCTCTCCTATTAAAAATTATTCTCATTGTTACTTAATAGTTATTTTTGTTGAAGTTGTGTTGTTATTTTATTAATTTTTTTCTTTCTTTTATTGGCAACGTATCTACTGCACACTCTTTGTTCTAATAATATTAAAATAATAAATTTGAGCAGAGCACAGACTTATCCCAGTAACACTATTGATAAAATTGCATAGTATTATAAGTAAAAAGATCAATCTAAAACCAATCTTATTTTGAAGTTATTTTGAATAATTATTCTGTTATTTTTACACAGATTTATAAAACAAAATACACAAATGCACATTAAATTTGTACTTCTAGGGTGCAAAAGTTTATCTTGAGAATAAATTGGAATAATATAACAGATGAGTTTCCTTACAATTGATAAAACCGTAAAGGTGGGCTTTGACTAGCAAAGAAATATAATAGGTAATTACTTTTAGTTCGACTTTTTAAGATCGAAACTAAATATTGTACTAAAATTAACATAATACTAAACTGGTCTTATTAAGTAAATGAGTTTGGGTTAAAAACCTAAAAAAGTATCTTCTATATAATGTAAGTCAAATATAAAACGCTTTTCATATAAAACAAAATAAAATAAGCTTTTTTTAAAATTTCTTATTGAGGGACAGAGAATTAATAACTGTATGCAGGAAAGAATGGAGAGTGAGACTTATGACGGTTGTGCTAAATATATTAGGCTTGAGTTATTAACGTCTACTTATATTCTATATGCAAACGGTCAATTTATGGTTGCAGATAGAATTTTGTGCGTTTTTGTTTTTGTAAAAAAACAAAGTCCCCAATCAGCTTCGCTGATTGGGGACTTATTTTTGTAAAAATTTAATTTAAAATATTAGGACACAATCTTTTTAGGAACCACAAATTTTGCGATAAGGCTAATGATTAATCCAGTAATTGCACCTGTAATGGTATGATCCATTATTCTATATCCAGACATTCCTGCTGAAATAGCAAAAACAATTGCTCCTACTATCGCTCCAACTCCTAAAATCCCCCAATTGTTAACTTTTGTAGATACAAAACCAATTAATGCGCCTAAAAGACCTGGGAAAATTAATAAATCCCAGCTTCCAGCAAAAATAAACTTTTGTGCAATCCCTAGAATGATTCCAGCAATTAGACCAATGATGATACTTTTTCCCATAATTTTGTTTTTAGTAATTGTTAAAAATAGTTTAAGACTATTGGAGTTGTTATATTATTTTTTAATCATCACCTCTACGGATTTTGCCGCGACCTTTTGATTTTCCACGTCCCTCTCCACGACCTTTTGATTTTCCACGTCCTTTGCTGCGCCCTCTTGATTCACTAAACTCTCTGCCTTTATTGTCTTTGACTCTTTGCAAAATACTTTTGTGTTTTTCTTTCATCTTCTCTTCAATGCGTTTGTGCCTTTCTTTTGCTCTTTTCTCTATATCCTTAAACTTCTGTTCAAGTCTCTTGTAGCTACCACTAGTTTCCAAAGATGAATAATCAGGATCATTGTCTATATCGTCAAAGTCATCCTCATCATAATAGTCGTCGTCATTATAATCATCGCGCTCTTCAATTCTTGTGTATTTTCTGTTGTATTTTTCTTCTTCTCTCTTACGCTTTTTGAAAACTTTGCTCTCTTTTCTTGATAATTCATCCTCCTCTTCTTCAAAAACCTCAGTGTTTCTCTTAATTTTACTGCCGCCCCTCTCTGGTTGAGGACCAATAAAACCACCGTCACCATCGCCACCCTTTCTGTTTATTTTTGATGGCTTTTCAACAGGTTCATTGCTCTCTTGTGTAGACGAACCTTTTCCTCTTCTAAATATTTTATCAAACAAGCCTTTTTCCTCCTCCTCTTTTTCAATTACTGTTCTTTTCAGTTTTGAGCCTGAATCACCGCCGCCTCTGCGAAATTTATCAAACAGCCCCTTCTTTTTTTCTGCCATAGTTGTAAAATTTAATTGTTGTTGGATTAATACTAATTTATTGAATTATTTTTCTAGCTTTTTTTAATCGTTTCTTCCAATAGGAAGAGTTGTCGATATTGGTTTGTGTCACGCCTTGTGAGGAAGAAGCGTGTATCATCACCATTCCATTCCGATCATTAGACAATACAATTCCTACGTGATTGATCCTTTTTCCTTTACCAAAAAATAACAGATCTCCTTTTTTAGCTTTACTTGTTTTAATTTTCTTTCCGACCTTGGATTGCTGGTTGGCTGTTCGTGGCAGATTATAGTTATATTGTTTGTAAACATACTGAGTTAATCCCGAACAATCAAATCCAGTAGAAGGACTTTCTCCACCATAACGATATTTTTTTCTCATATAGGTTTGAGCTTTATGGCAAATATTATCAGCACTGGACTTATAAACAGTCTCAGAACCCTTCTTATATGAGGATTTTGGGGAGTTCTTTGCTCTAGGATTCTTATCATTGTAACTCTTAGCTGCTCTTGGGTTTTTATCATTATACTTCTTATAGGAAGATTTTTTATACTTATTATATTCAGCATTAGGCTCTACAACTTTCCAAGAATTCTTGTTCTTATTCTTGTTTTTCTTGTTCTTCTTCTTGTAAGCTTTATAGTTCTTCTTTTTTGACTTCTTAAATGATTGCGCTTCACAATAATGATTGTTGGTAAAAGACAACCATAAAAACGAAAAAAAGAATAGCTTAAAAATTAAATTTTTCATATAATAATAGATATAAAAATGGCTGTCTTCAATTACAAAGACAGCCATAAAATTAGTATTTTATTTTTAAAACAACTTAAATCACGCATCTTAAACGATATTAAGAGTAATAGTGTTCAAAGAATATTACTGCTCTTCATCAGTATTAAAAATTCTATCGAATAAACCCTTTTTCTTTTTCTTAGAAGACTTTGTATCCTTTGATGATCCTTTTAGAACTTTACTTTTACTATCTGTTTTAGAAGATTTTCCTTTCAAAACTTTTCCATTGCTATTGCCATTGTCGTTGTCCTCATAGCTTCTGTTGCTACTATTGTCTTTTTGGGTAGATTTTCCTTTAATAACTTTACTGCCATTTCTATCAGAACCTTCAGAACTTCTGCTGCGGCTGTCGCTATTGTCTCTTTCGCTAGATTTTCCTTTAATAACTTTGCTGCCATTTCTATCAGAACCTTCAGAACTACTTCTGCTGCGGCTGTCGCTATTGTCTCTTTCGCTAGATTTTCCTTTAATAACTTTGCTGCCATTTCTATCAGAACCTTCAGAACTTCTGCTGCGGCTGTCGCTATTGTCTCTTTCGCTAGATTTTCCTTTAATAACTTTGCTGCCATTTCTATCAGAACCTTCAGAACTTCTGCTGCGGCTGTCGCTGTTGTCTCTTTCGCTAGATTTTCCTTTAATAACTTTGCTGCCATTTCTATCAGAACCCTCAGAACTTCTGCTGCGGCTGTCGCTGTTGTCTCTTTCGCTAGATTTGCCTTTAATGACTTTGCTTCCATTATTTGACTTATCTCTTCCGTCTTGTCCCTTAATTACTTTACTATCACGATCATTTCTTTCTCTTCTATTGTCATCGCGGTCATTTCGCTCTCTTCTATAGTCGTCATCACGGTCATTTCGCTCTCTATTATCATCACGGTCATTTCGCTCTCTATTATCATCACGGTCATTTCGCTCTCTATTATCATCACGGTCATTTCGCTCTCTTCTATAGTCGTCATTGTCCCTATTATTCCCTTTGCCATTCTCGTATCCTTTCCCTTTTCCCTTGCTGCCTTTCCCTTTCTTATATTTAGAATCGCCTGAATAACCTGAATCACCCGAGTAACCCGAATCACCAGAATTGCCACTTCTTCCACCAAAACTACCACACTCTTCGCTTAAATATTCAGCCTCAGAATTAAAATAGTCTCTCAAAGCATCCACCTCTACTTCATATTCAGATTCTAATTCATTTCTCTCTGCCTCGTATGATGGACCAGCATAGTTGTCTTTTAGACGTTCTTTGTTACGCTTATAATCTTCTTTTAAACGTTCCTTGTCTTTTTTGAAATCTTCTTTTATTCTTTCGTATCTTCTTTTGCAATCTTCTTTTGCTTTGCCCTGGGCATTTACAGAAGAGACTGTAAGCATAATGGTCAATATTGCAAATACGGAAATTTTTAGTGCCTTTGTCAATTTATTAATATTTTAAAGTTTCGATTTTAAATTGTGTTTGTACATACCATTGATACGAAAATATGTTAAAGGTTTAAATCACTGTCTATTTTTTTAAAAATCTGGTTATTGGTTTTCACTTAGTATTTTGTTATGAGTATACATCTTGCAAAAGGATACAATTTATTAATGCTTCAATGTTGAGTCTATCCCAAAAAGAGATGATTTTCACAAAATGGAATTTTTTAGATGAGGTTTGCATTTTTTTAGATTCGTTGATGCCTGAGCATCAGGGAATTGAGAAAGGTGCAAAGATCGCTAAAAAAAACATTTTTGATTTTTTATCTTTTTGGAGTGGACTCAATGTTACAATGTTACAATGTTACAATGTTACAATGCTTCAATGTTCTGTTCTTTTTTTATTGAAACATTGAAGCATTCTTAAAAAAGGGAAGCGCGGAGGACGAGATATCGACAGCGCAGCTAAATTTGCGAAAATACGCCCGATGCGAGTGGAAATGTTTTACGCATTTATAGACCTGCAAGGGTTTTAAAAGCCTCGCAGGTCTATAAATGCGTAAAATATTGCAGCGGGCAGCGGGGAGACTACCTTTTTGGAAATGATACTCGCCGTCCTTAAAAAGGTTGAAAGTTGAAGATTGAAAGTTGAAAATTATGAATTTTGTATATAACCACTATATTGACCACTTATATGTAACTAAATTCTAGTTATGAATTTTGCACATAACCACATTTATATATTGACACCATATTAACCACTTATATATAACCGTAGGCAAAAATGTTTCTTGTTTATAATATCAAAAAATAATACAGAGACACTGTTGAAGGGCTGATATTTTTATATGAATTGGTTTTAGTCCAAACGTTTTTACTTAGCAAAGTAGAGCGTTACTTTGGAAAAAATTGCCAATAAAAAACCAGTGACAGCACCGACGATGGCGTGTTGTAATATTGCCCAGTTGAAAAGAATAGCTGAAGCAATAAATGAAAAAACTCCAATAGATGCACCCCAGGCAAGCATTTCTATGCTGCCAATTCTTTGAGATAGACCGCTGATTACACCACCAATTAATGTTGGAACAATAAGTATATCTAGCTGTGCATGGCTGAATCCTACAATAAAGAAAAGGAGAAATAAGCCGAAAATAAATCCAGCGGCAAAGCCCCACAATATGCTTTGAAAATAAGGTTTAAAACCTTTGCTTCCCGATTCTGCTTGGGGTTCTTTACCTCCCTCGGTTGGATCTGACATTTTTTTAGCTTGTTTTGATTAAATAAAAACTACAAAATTACTATAAATTTACCAATCGTATCTGAGGTTATCAAATGCATTGTCAATTTGAAAATAGTAATATGTTGAACTTATCAAAAATCCAGACCAGTTAGAATTTCAGACTGGTAGAATTTTTGGTGAATAATTAATTTATGTAGTAGTTGTTATTATTCTTGTCAAGGTAGGAATAATTTAATACATACAATAAAAACAAAACAGATTTTTTTTAAATTAAATCTTAATCAGATATGTATTGCTCTATTTTCTGTAGCTGCCAAACAAGCTTCCTTCATTGCTTCGGTGTAAGTAGGATGCGCGTGTGACATTCTGGAAATATCTTCGGCAGAGGCCTTGAACTCCATTGCTACAACGGCTTCAGCTATTAAGTCTGCTATTCTTGGTCCAATCATATGTACTCCTAGTATCTCATCAGTGGTTTTGTCTGCAAGTACTTTTATGAATCCATCAATGTCCATACTGGCTCTTGCTCTACCACTGGCTTTAAAAGGAAACTTGCCTGTTTTGTAAGCACGACCTGCTTCTTTTAATTGTTGTTCAGTTTGACCAACAGCGGCGACTTCAGGCCAAGTGTAAACAACCCCTGGAATCAAATTGTAATCAATATGTGGTTTTTGTCCTGCCATTACTTCTGCAACAAATGCACCTTCTTCTTCCGCTTTGTGAGCAAGCATTGCCCCCTTTATTACATCACCTATTGCGTATATCCCTTTCACGGAAGTTTCTAGGTGTGCATCGACTGGAATTCGTCCTCTTTCATCAACAGCAAGTCCGATGTTTTTAAGACCTAATCCTTCTGTATTTGGAGTACGTCCAACAGAAACCAAACAATAATCTGCTTCGAATGAAACTTCAGCATCTTTTTTATGATTTTTTGCTTTGATTTTAACGGCTGTTTTTGTCGCTTTGACTTCTGTGGCTCCTGTATTTAAATGAAATTCAACACCCATTTTTTTCATTGATTTCATCAACTCTTTGCCCAATTCTTTATCCATTGATGGAATGATGCCTGCTGCGTATTCGATTACGGTAACTTTGGTTCCCAATCTAGCATAAACAGAACCCAATTCCATTCCAATGACTCCACCTCCAATGACAACCATTGTTTTGGGAATTTCTGAAAGACTTAGTGCTTCCGTTGATCCTATGATTCTTTTTCCGTCTATATTAATGAAAGGCAATGTTCCAACATTTGAGCCAGTTGCAATGATGGTTTTATCCGTTTCAATTTCTTGACTTTTTCCTTCTGAGTCAGTAACCGAAATTTTATTGTTCGAAACAAAAGAGCCCAAACCTTTAAAAACATCGATTTTATTTTTTTTCATCAAAAATTCAATTCCAGCAACTGTTTGGCTAACGACACCTTCCTTTCTTTTGATCATTTGACCAAAGTCGATGGTGATTTTGCCTGTTTTTATACCGTGTTCTGCAAATTCTTCTCTAGCTTTCCAAACATGTTCTGTTGAGTCTAATAATGCTTTTGATGGAATACATCCCACATTTAAACAAGTACCTCCTAAAGATTTCTTCTCAATAATGGCTGTTTTAAATCCTAATTGAGCTGCTCTTATCGCAGCAACATACCCACCTGGTCCTGAACCAATAACCGTTACATCGTATTTCATTTCTTGTTTGCTTTCTTTATTTAGGAATGATGAAAAAATAACTTTACATTTTTGACAGGACCGCCTGCCGCTGGTTCGCCAGTCCGATTCGATATTTAACGATCTTCTTTCGCACCAGTCAAAAATACTCGCCTTAGCCCTGCTAGGACTGGAATGCCAGCCCAGTGCGTTTTTTCCGAATGTCGGACCACAGGACCGCCTACCGCTTAAATATTGTCAAATCTCTTTGTCAAAGATTGTAAATTTATTTTCTCAACATTCCTTGATGATATTTTTACAACATGTTTCTCATAAATACATACAAAATTACAATTTAGATTGCAAAGACCAATGATTTATGGGTTAAATAATGGTTAATGTGGGAGTATAGTCAATATTCTTTACTAAAGAGAAAAGACGTATTTTGCAACTTAAACTTGTAACATACTCTTAATGAAACCATTTAAAAAAAACATATTAAAAGCCCAACCCAGAATTTTAATCAATACAGATAAGCCCATTACTGCTCATCCCATTCAATCCTCCACCCCAAATTCCAATTTGAGGCTAGGGAATTTTTTTACGATAACAGGATTATTGACATCTGCTATCACCAGTATCAATATAATTTTAGGACAGCGAGGGTCAAATATTTACAAAAAAAATCCCAGATTCGCTTTATCGAATCTGGGATTTTTAATATATCTTATATCTGCAGACAAGGCATGCCTTGTCTCTACTATGCGCAATAATATTGGAATTATTTATACGGTCCGATGTTCGGTTCATAACAGACAAGGCATGCCTTGTCTCTACTATACGCAATAACACTAAAATTCATAACTCCTAATTTATAATTAGTTAAATTATATTTTCAACATCAATCTTACTGGATCTTCCAATAGATCTTTTACTCTTACCAAAAACGTTACCGCGCCTTTTCCGTCAATAATTCTATGATCGTAAGAAAGGGCTAAATACATCATTGGACGTGCTACAATTTCTCCATTCAAAACAACTGGTCTTTCCTGAATTTTATGCATTCCCAAAATAGCAGATTGCGGTGCATTTATAATGGGTGTAGAATTCAGTGATCCAAACACTCCCCCATTACTAACTGTAAAAGTTCCGCCTGACATTTCATCAATCGTCAATTTATTGTCACGCCCTTTTAAAGCCAATGCTTTTACACCTGCTTCAATTTGGAACAAATCCAATCCCTCCACATTTCTCAAAACTGGAGTAACCAATCCTTTTGGAGTGGAAACTGCTACCGATATATCCACAAAGTCATGATAAACAATTTCATTCTCATCAAGCTGAGCATTTACATCTGGCATTTCCATCAATGCTGTAGCACAAGCTTTCATAAAGAAACCCATAAAGCCTAAACTCACTCCATAGCGTTCTTTATATTTTTCTTTATATTGACCTCGCAACTCCAAAATGCTAGTCATATCTACCTCGTTAAAAGTAGTTAGCATTGCGGTCCCGTTTTTTGAATTCACCAAATGCGAAGCAATCGTTCTACGTAACCTAGACATTTTTTCACGTCGAGTATTTCTCTCCCCAACTACCGCAGGAGCTATATGTGTTTTAGTTGGCTCTGATTTTGGAGCAGGGCTAGAAACTTTTTTATTAGACACTGCACTTTGTGCATCTTCCTTGGTAATTCTACCATTGCGACCAGAACCAGAAACACTTTGAGGATTGATTTCATTTTCTCTCAAAATTTTTCCTGCTGCTGGAGAAGGATGCCCTGTTGCATGACTTTCTTGAATAGTAGCTGGTTTTTCAGGGGCTGCTGATTTAGCCACTTCCTTCTGAGGAGTTTCCTTCTGAGGAGTTTCTGCTTTTGCTGCTGGAGCCGTCGCCGAAGTGTCAATAGTACAAATCATTGATCCAATGACAAGGTCATCTCCTTCTTGAGCAACAAATTTTACGGTTCCCGCTTTTTCAGCAGGCAATTCCATTGTTGCTTTATCAGATTCTAATTCACAAATTGGCTGGTCCATTTCAACATAATCGCCTTCTTCCACCATCCAAGAAGCTAAAGTAACCTCTGTTACAGATTCGCCTACTGCGGGTACTTTTATATCTATTACCATAGTTGTTGTGCTTGGGTTTTGTTGTTTAGTATGTGTCTTTTTATATTGTTCTCTACCTAAATTCATTATACAAGGCATGCCTTGTCTCTACATTGTGCGTGTGGCTGAATTCATACAATCCGATGTTCGGTTCATCACTCATAATTCATAATTGCGGTTTAATACACCATCCCACGTTTCGGTCATTAGACAAGGCATGCCTTGACTCTACATTGTGCGTGTGGCTGAATTCATCACTCATAATTCATAATTACGAAAAAGCCTCCTCAATGATTTTTGTTTGTTCTTTAATATGTATTTTTTTGAAACCTGTAGCTGGTGAAGAACTCTCTTTACGGGTAATGTGTCTCATTAATCTTTCACAACGATATTTTCGTAAAATAAAGCTCCACGCACCCATATTTTCTGGTTCTTCTTGCACCCAAGTTACGGTTGCATTTTTGTATTTCTTTATAATTTTATCCAATTGTTTTTGAGGCATTGGATACAATTGTTCAACACGGACAATGGCAACATCTTTTCTATTATCGTCGTCTTTTTTCTTCAACAGATCATAATATATTTTACCAGAACAAAGCAATAACTTATTCACTTTATTGCTTGCCAAAGTATTTGTATCATCAATGATTTCTTTGAAACCACCTTCTGAAAGCTCTGCAATATCAGACACACATTGAGGATGTCTCAATAATGATTTTGGAGACATTACCACCATTGGTTTTCTAAAATTCCAAGCCATCTGACGACGAATGGAATGGAAGAAATTAGCAGGGCTGGTTATATTACAAACAACCATATTGCACTCAGCACAAGCTTGTAAAAATCTTTCAAGACGAGCAGATGAATGTTCTGGTCCTTGACCTTCGTAGCCATGCGGTAACAACATAATCAAACCATTCATAAAGTTCCATTTACTTTCTCCCGAAGTAATAAACTGGTCTATCATTGTTTGAGCACCATTGGCAAAATCTCCAAACTGTGCTTCCCAAATAACCAAATGATTAGGAGAAGCCCAAGAGTAACCAAATTCAAAACCCAAAACACCAAACTCAGAAAGCAATGAGTTATAAATCATAAAATCACCTTGCTTTTTGCCTAAATGGTTCAGGCGATTGTACGGCTCTTTCGTTTGTTCATCATAAACAACGGCATGCCTGTGAGAAAAGGTTCCTCTTTTGACATCCTGCCCACTCATTCTAATGTTTTTTCCATCAAGTAGAATAGAACCGTATGCGAGTAACTCTGCTGCTGCCCAATCTACAGATTTTTCGCTGCGCATAATTTTACGGCGATTCTCCAACATTTTATCAACCTTTCTCAACGGATTGAAATTATCAGGAAGCTTTATTAAACCTTTGACAATGGTTGCAATCTTTGACTTTGGTACAGCTGTAATAGGAGATTTTTCAAAATCTTTTTTTGTTGCCTTATCCATTTTACTCCAAGCCAATTCTGGTTTTTGGAAAGTATAAGGAACAGGTTTTTCTTTTACATTATCTAAACGAGCTTGTAGTTCATTCCAAAACTCCTTGTCCATTGTTTTTGCCAATTCCGCATCCATATCTCCACGACCAATTAGTTTTTCACTATAAATGTCTTTTGGATTAGCATGTTTTTTTATCAGCTTATAAAGTGTTGGCTGCGTAAACTGAGGCTCATCTGCTTCGTTGTGTCCGTGTTTACGATAACAGACCATATCAATGTAAATATCTGAGTTAAATTCTTGTCTATACTCAATCGCCAATTCCATTGCAAACACAACTGCCTCTACATCATCTCCATTTACATGCAAAACTGGTGCTTGAATCGTACTTGCTACACTGGTACAATAATTTGATGAACGAGCATCGTCAAAGTCAGTAGTAAAGCCTATTTGGTTGTTAATAACAAAATGAATGCTTCCACCTGTATAATATCCTTCTAATTTGGACATTTGAGCTATTTCATAAGTAATGCCTTGACCCGCAATGGCTGCATCACCATGAATAATAATCGGCAGCACTTTATCATAGTCAGAATTATACAACACATCCGCTTTTGCACGAATATAGCCTTCTACTACGGGTACTACAGCTTCTAAATGAGATGGATTAGGTGATAATTTTATTTCCACTTTTTTTCCTGAAGGTGATTCGTGATGACAAGAAAACCCTAAATGGTATTTTACATCACCGTCTCCCATTGTAAGATCATCAGGCGCACTGCCCTCAAATTCGCTAAAGAGTTCATCATAGGTTTTACCCATGATATTCGCTAAGACGTTCAACCTTCCTCTGTGAGCCATTCCAATGGCAACTTCATCAACTCCTAATTCTGCGGCTTTGTTTATCAAAGCATCTAATGCAGGGATTGCCGACTCACCACCTTCTAATGAAAATCTTTTTTCACCTAAATATTTTGTTCCTAGAAATTTTTCTAAAACAACAGTATTATTTAGCTTTTGAAGGATTCTTTTTTTCTTTTTAATGTCAAAACCATAATCAACTTGGTTTCTGTTTTCAAATCTTTCTTGAAGCCATTGACGCACTTCTCTTTTATGAATATAAGTATACTCTATACCAATAGATTGACAATAAATCTGTTTGAGGTGATTTACAATGTTCTCAAGACTTGTTTTTTCTAATCCAATGGTATTGCCAATTATAAATTCCTTTGAAAGATCGGCTTTGGACAGCCCAAAGTCTTCAAGGCTAACTTGTGCTTGCCTGTCTTTTCTTGGTCTAATAGGATTGGTATTCGAGACAAGATGGGCATTTTGCCTATAAGCATTGATTAGGTTGTATACTTTTAATTCATCATTTGAAAAATCTATTTGGTGAACAATAGATTTAGATGATGCATCATAAGATGTGGCAGAAGATGACCCATTAGATGAACCATTTGTGTTCCTAAGAGCAAACTCAAATCCTTCAAAAAATTTACTCCAGCTTTCGTCAACAGAGGCAGGATCTTTTTGATAATCGTTGTAAATGGATTCAATAAATGAAGGGTGTGCGTTGGCGATAAAAGAATCAGCACTCATGTTGTTACTTTTTGAAGCGTTAAAAATGTCTTAATTAAGTACTCATAATAAAAGCAATTTGGTTACTTTTAAATGAGTACTTATTTGATAAAAAAATAACTTATAAGATTTAATCTGTTATATTTTTCAATTTTTTTTTGTTAAAACCTTGTTAATAGCCCTGCTATTCATAGTGGTTCAAGTCTTAAATCCTTGACACTCTAAACTTCGTCTTTTTCATCTGTTCTGCGTTAAAGAACCTTTCCTTTAGTTTTGGCTAAAGTCAAGAACCTTTGCCTTGAACATGTAAAAAGTACTTTGTTTATACTGTCAACTATTTAGGACTTGAACCAATAGGTTTTCCATTTCATATATCAAAAAATCTCCTTGATAAAATTTTATAATTTACCTTTAAATCATTCCATTATGCAAAGTAAGATTATTCGCAGTTGATAAGCAAATAATTACCTAATAAATAATGCTTCAATGTTACAATGATTCAATGCTTGAATGTTTTGAGGCTTCAATATTCTGTTCTTTTTTTAGTAAAGCATAGAAGCATTATATCATTGAGTCCACTCCAAAAAGATAAAAAATCAAAAATGTTTTTTTTAGCGATCTTTGCACCTTTCTCAATTCCCTGATGCTCAGGCATCAACGAATCTCAAAAAATGCAAACCTCATCTAAAAAATTCCATTTTGTGAAAATTATCTCTTTTTGGAGTAGACTCATCATTGAAGCATTAAAAGATTGGGAAGCGCGGAGGAAGAATATACCGACAGCGCAGCTAAATATGCGAAACTACGCCCGATGCAAGTGGAAATGTATGGAATGAATTGGAGCCGATGATTGGGGAGTAATTTGCAACGCAGCAATCCGTACAGGCGCGATTCATCGTGTCTCCCCAACGACTAAAACCCGTTCCAATTCATTCCATACATTGCAGCGGGCAGCGGGGAGGCTACATTTTTGGAAATGATACTCGCCGTCCTTAAAAAAGTTGAAAGTTGAAGATTGAAAGTTGAAAATTATGAATTTTTGCATTCAACCACCTTTGCATTTTGATAAATACATTCTTTTATTCAAGCAACAATACCTTTTTGACGACAGTATTAGATGGAAGTGTTGGGCTACATTTTTAACAAAAGTTGAAGATTGAAAGTGGAAAGTGGAAAGTGGAAAATTGAAAATTGAAAGTTGAAAGTTGAAAGTTGAAAATTATGATTTTTTGCATGTAACCACCTTTGCATTTTGATAAATACATTCTTTTATTCAAGCAACAATACCTTTTTGACGACAGTATTAGATGGAAGTGTTGGGCTACATTTTTAACATTGGGTTAATATAAAACGAGCAACCCTCAATGATTTTACAGAGCTACTTGAACGTTTTCAACTTTCAACCTTCAACTATTCCGATAATTCCTTCAATACATCTTCCAATTCGTACTCATCACCCTCTACATAGCCAGTGTGTTCGTAGATAATCTCACCTTCTTTGTTAAGAACGAGTGTATATGGGACAGTTTGGAAGTTTAACGCTCTTTTTAGATCTTCATTGACATCAAGCAAAACTGTGTATTCCCAAGCTTGACCGTTTACGTAAGGTTTGATTTTAGAAGTGTTTCTTTGGTCATCTACACTGATTGCTACCAATTCGACATCATAATCGGCTTGCCAGTCCTCATATAGTTCTGCAATGTTATTTAATTCTTTTTTACAAGGAGAGCACCAAGTCGCCCAAAAGCTTAAAATAGTGATTTTACCATCCTTTCCAAAGTCGGCTATCTCAACTTTTTCACCATCAATGTTCTTCAAACTCACGTTTGGCAGAGTTTTTTGTGCATGTAAGGTAGCAGTGAAAAGAGCGCAAGTAAGTAATAACATTAATTTTTGAAACATCTTCTTTGATTTTTTGGGTTAAATGATCCGAAAAATAGCCTAAATCAGGCTATCTATTGTGTAATAATTTAGTTTTTAGACAATCAAGTCTTATAAATGTTTAATCCGATTATCTTTAAACTTGAAAAACAGTAAATAACTATTTAGTAACGAAAAAATAATAACTTCCCATTTGGACCGAAATGTCGGACCAGGCTTCTTTTGTCCTTATTTTCCTTTGAAAAATACTTCCGTAGCCCTGCTACCGCGTACGTCGGACCGCGTACGTCGGACCGACAAGGGTTTTTCAAAGAAAAATAAGAAAAAAATAAGCTCGTCTAAATAGGGAACTTATTATTTTATCTTTACTTAGTACACTGTAAAATAAATAACTATACTTTTTGAACATGTCTTTTTGTACTATACTGCATCTCGTACTCAACTTGGTAGCCCTGCTATCAGTTTCCGTGCGTTCTTTGTATAGTTCAAAAATACAAAGCTCAAAAAGCACATTTATTTAATTTACAGTGTACTTAGTACACTGTAAAATAAATAACTATACTTTTTGAACATGTCTTTTTGTACTATACTGCATCTCGTACTCAACTTGGTAGCCCTGCTATCAGTTTCCGTGCGTTCTTTGTATAGTTCAAAAATACAAAGCTCAAAAAGCACATTTATTTAATTTACAGTGTACTTAGACGAAAATAATAAAATTTAATTTATGCGATGTAGGTATTTAGTATTGAGTTGTCTTTTTTTCTTATCCATTGGGTTGAAATCTCAGCAGGACACGAAAGATATTGGTCGATTTTCTGGAGATTTACAGTTTGATGGAAGGGTCTTTGTTTCTGATTCTGCTATCAATGCAGCTGGAACGCCTTTTTTCGATTACTTGAAATCTTCGGCTGATTCTTGGCTGAGCTTGAATTACAGTCGAGACCAATTGTCGATGGGTGTCCGATTTGATATGTTTAACAACAGTCCCACTTTTTCGGGTGGAATTACTGAAGCAAATGGCATAGGAATTGGAATGTGGTACATCCGTCAGAAAATTCAAAAATTGACTTTTCAAGCAGGATACATTTACGATCAATTTGGAAGTGGAACCACTTTTAGAGCTTATGAAAATAGAGGCTTGGCAATCGACAATCCTTTGGTTGGTTTATCTGGAAAATATGAGTTAACGGATGATATTACCATCAAAGCAATTGCAGGTAAGCAAAAAGATTTTCGATCATTTGTAAATCCAGAAAGAAGATTCATAAATACGTACGCACCATTTATTAAAGGTATAAATGTAGATGGCTTTTTTAAAATTTCTGATAAAATTTCTACTGTTCCTGGAGCATCATTTGTCAACAGAACGATAGACAAAGCTTCGATGGATGCAATTGCTGATGAGATCAATAAGCAGCCTGTTGCAACAAGATTTTTACCCAAATACAATAATTATGCATACTCTATTTACAATACATTAAATGTGTCAGACTTTGCTGTTTATTTGGAATACGCTGTTAAGTCAGAAGATGTAATGCGTGATTTAAACAACCGTCTGTTTCAATCTACAGGACAAGTAATATATGGAAGCCTTTCTTATTCTAGAAAAGGATTTGGTGTAAATGTAGCGATTAAGAAAACAAAAAACTTTGATTTTAGAACCAGTCCATTAGAAACATTTAACAATGGTGTTATAAATTTTTTACCACCACAAACAAAACAAAATTCTTATAGATTGTTGAGTCGTTATAATCACAACACGCAATTATTGGATGAACTTGGTTATCAGATTGATGTTACATTTAAACCAAAAAAGAGCATGACTTTCAATGCTAATTTTTCCAATGTAGAAAATGAGGAGGAGTTATTGTTTAGAGAAATGTATCTTGATTGTCAAATTAGGATTCCAAAGAAAAAATGGAAATTGTTGGTCGGGATACAAGCTGTAGATTACAATCAGCGCGTTTACGAAGTGAAGCCAGATGCAGACTATGTTCAAACCTTGACACCTTTTGCAGAGTTTACTTGGAAATTAGATCGTAAAAAATCCATTAGAACAGAGTTGCAATATATGAAGACCAAGCGTGAGTATGATTTGTTTGGGAAAGATGATCCTAAGCCAGACAAAGAACAAGATTTGGGCGATTGGCTGTATGGATTGGTGGAATTTAATGTAGCTCCTAAATATTCTATTTCTGTTTCGGATATGTATAATTTACCAGCGGAATTGCACTACTACGATTTTTCTATTTTTTATACCAATAGGACAAACAGGTTTTCACTTGGTTATGTAAAACAGGTTCAAGGTATTATTTGTACGGGTGGTGTTTGCAGATTTGAAAATGCATTTAGCGGCGTGAAAATTGGGCTTACTTCTAGCTTCTAGCTTCGACAGGCTCAGCTACCGTATTACGACTATTCAGGCATTCTCGCATTCAAGCATTCTTGCATTCTTACATTCTTGCATTCTTGCATTCTTGCATTCTTGCATTCTTGCATTCTTGCATTAAAAAAAATAAAGATGAAAAAAATATTTGGATTTATAGTTTTAGGGTTAATATTTTTGATTGGTGCTTGTGATGAAGTTCCGCCAGCAATAGATTTTACCATTCCATTGACTGATACTTCATATGTAGAAAGCACATTGCCAACTAAGCAACAAAAAAATGTTTTGATTGAGGAGTTTTCTGGAGTTACATGTGTCAACTGTCCTAGTGGAAATGCTTTTGTGGAAGAGTTGGTAGATAGATATGATGGAAGGGTGATAACTGCGACCTTGCATGCTGGAAGTTTTGCCACACCTTTGAATATTTCAAACGAAGATTTTGAGATTGCGGAAACGGCACAAATAGATGCAACATTGGGCGTAGTCGGCTATCCTGCAGCTGCGGTAGATAGGATACAGTTTTCAGGAGATGGAATTCCAATGAACTCTCCTTATTCAAATTGGGAAGCTGCGACGGAAGAACAGTTGAAAAAGTCAACTCCTGTTAACATTGAGCTTACTTCTGAATACGATGCAAAGGAAAACTATCTGAAAGTTCGGACAAAGATGACCTATACAGAGGACATTCAGGACAACCATAACCTTAGTATCTATCTATTGGAGAGTAAAATAATTGATCCACAATTATCGGTTGATGCACCTGGTGGATTGATCAAAGATTATGAGCACAACCATGTTGTTAGAGATATGTTGACAAGTTCATCTGGAGTACCAGTACATAGTTCTTCAATAGTTGAAGGTCTTACTATTATAAAAGAGTATGAAATAAATTTGTCTGTGAATTGGAATGTGGATAACTGCGAATTGGTTGCTTTTGTACATAAAACAGGAACAGATAAAGAGATAATCCAGAGTGTTAAAAACAAAATAGGTGGATAAGTTTTCTAGACGAAATATGATTTAGGTTTGATTTTTGTAGTATTTGTATCGAAAAACAAGTTCTAACTAACTATGAAGTCGCCAATTTTATACTATATCCTAGCATTTATTTTAACGGGAATGCTGCTATTTATGTCTGCTTGTAAAGACGATGTAAAGATAGATGATTCAGCACCTAAAATTCGTGTAACCACGCCATTTGAAAATGGTGAATATTTGGTGAACGATAAATTTGTAATTAAACTTGAAGTTACAGATGATATTGATCTCAAAGAACTCACCCTGAGAATGCACGATAATTCTGTTCCACACCTTGAAGATGCAACACCTTCGTCGTTTTTTGGCTGGGATACAACTATTAACATGAATGTTACTGGTACAAAAACCGATTTGGAATTTGAAGTTCCTTTGCCTCCTATTCTTTCCTCTGTATCAAATTATCATCTTGTAGCAATGTCAGTGGACAAATCTGGGAATCAAACTAAGTGGGAGGAAATTCCATTTAAATTGGTGCTTCCATTTGATAATGTTCCACCAACAATTAAATTAACATCATCTTCGCCTATAGCGACTTCCCGAAATGAAAAATTTACTGTAATGGCGGAAATTACAGATGATGTTCTATTGGATGAAGTTCGCCTTACTCTTAGGGATGCCAATGGGATTGTTTATTCAGAAAAAATCATTGATAATACTCAGATTAATGGAGCAAGCTATATTTTGAACCAATTTATTGTTGCTCCAATTATATCTGGAGAATATTCTCTTGAAATTTCAACCAAAGATAAAGGAGGCAATAAACAGAGCTTGTTAATTATTGTCAAGGTGTTTTAGTAACGCTTAAAAAATAACTTATGCATCTAAGCAGGGTCGCCTGCCGCATCAATATTTTCCAATCTACTACCGCACTGGCGGACCATCGGAGTGCCGACCAGATGAAAATACTCGCCTTAGCCCTGCTAGGACCGGAACACCAGTCCGATCCGTTTTCGTCCCAACGGGGAACCGCTTGTATATTGAAAAATCTTTTTGCTAAGATACACAACTTATTATTTAAACGTTACTTAGTTCATTCCTGACAAACATTACAGATACCGCTTATCGTATAACTTGATTTTTGAAAAGTGTATCCCTCTGGCAATTGTATGTTAGGGATGGAAACTGTATCAATACAGGTTGTTTTATCACATTTTGAGCATCTAAAATGAACGTGTTCGTCGTGGTGTTCATGACCTGAACATTTTTCAGAGCAAATGGCATATTTTGTTGCATTAGATCCATCAGAAATTTCATGTATAATGCCTTTTTTCATAAAGGTGTTGAGCGTTCTATAGATGGTTACCCGATCCATATCAATGAAGGTTTGCTCTACATCAGAGTTAGAAACGGCGTGATCTTGCTCAATGATATAACTGAGAATAGACTCTCTATTTGGCGTGAGCCTTAGCCCGTTGACTTTTAAAATGTTTTGAATGTTACTCATTTAATACCTTATTTACCTTCCAAAATTACAACGAATTAAAAGATGGACAAAATTATGTGCTTATTGCTTATATAATCCAGCAGAAATGTAAAGTAATAATCCGCATTTGTTGCTGATTTCAGAAATTGGTCTTATTTTTGCAACAAAGTTGCATAAACGAGCATTAGTAATTGTCAAAGAATGAAATATGAGCAAAAAAATCAAAGCACTTAGTAGTTGGAGCATCTTTTTATCCTTGTTGTGTGCAATTCATTGTATGGCAATGCCCATTTTAATTGCAACCGTTTCTTTCGCAGGAATGCAATTTATTTCTGACCCTTTTTATGAAGTTTTGATTATTTTAGGCAGTATTCTGCTGGCAGTCTTTGCCTTATTTTCTTCTTATAACAACCACAAAAACATCAATCCAATGTTGATTTTTGGATTGAGTTTGTTTTTGGTTTTACCTGGTTTACTCATTCACAACCATAATTTGATCGCCTTAGGATCTGTTTTTAGTGCGGTAGCCTTGTTTTACAATTGGCAAGTAAATCGCCGTTGTGAAAATGTTTGTTGCCAGTCATAGGATTTACCATTTTCCAGCATAATCCAAGTTCAAATCACCTGCTAGACTTTTTAAGTACAAATATCGCAATTTGTTGATCTGTTTAATGTGCAAATAATCGTGTGCCAGCCAATTGTGAAGCATCATTTTGGCACTAATTTTCCCAAATTGAGAATGTGGACAAGTATTGTCCCAATTTTCCTTTTCCCAATCCTCTAATTCATCAATGGACAAATCTCTTTCGATAATAAATGACTTGAGTGTCCATTCATAATTCTGATTCTTATAGTCTCTTTCCTCTGGCCATTTATCTGGATAGACAGATGTAAATTTTTCAGAAGGGTGAAATAAAATATGCTCAACACGTGCTCTAAAATCCTCTGTCTCTTCATCATGAAGATGGCAAATGATGTCTTTAATAGACCAACTGTCCTCAGAAACTTTCCAATTGTACTCATCTTCCTCAAGCCCAGACAGCGTTGAAGCAATGACTACCTTATTTATATCAAGAGATTTGATTATTTTACCTACCATAAAAAGAGTGTGTTTGTTTTTTTAGAGGTCTATTTCTTTTTTAGCAAAAATAACAAGTACTTGGAGAAAAGCAATCCAATACAAAATAAATATTTTTGAACGCTCCTTGCCGTTGCCTGAGGCTCATATTCATATTCCAAATCTTTGACAGGTGCTATAATTGATAAAATAGCACGAATCTCTGCCATTTGCAAATACTCGAAGGCAACTACGAAATTTGCTCCAAACTATCCGCACGAACAACCAAAGTTGAAGCGATCATATCGTGTAAAGCACGCTTTTTGTCTGTGAAAGCTGCCATAATATACCCAATTCCCAAAATCAAACCCGATAGCCATTTACCAAAATATCTTAATATCGCTTTTCCCATAGATATTCTGCCACCGTCAGCTCTAACCACTTTCATTCCCAGTGCCATTTTACCAAATGTAGCTTGATGTTTAGAGGATTCCATCAAAGTAAAATACAACAATCGAATGATGCCAGAGGAAGCAAAAAAACCAGCCATTGTTGTGTAATCACCAGTAGACATCATTGCCTGTACCTGATCTGCCGATCCAATTCCGAAAATAGCACTAAGCAATCCTATAATGATGGATAGTGCGGCCCAATCAATAATTAAGGCTATAAATCTTTTTCCAATTGATGCATATACCATGATAAAAGCTTTTTTATTAAAAAATAAAAGAAGCTAAATATAAGATAATAATACGAGAATGCTGAATCCATACGGGCAATACCTTGCGCTCGCCCTTTTTCTAAGCTGCCATATTAATTCTAAAGTTTGCCCTATCTAGAATTTTCAATTGCTACCTATTCATTGCTTGAAAAAACAATTCTGCTGCTGCTGGATTTGTGGCTAATGGAATATTGTGAACATCACAAAGCCTCATCAACATATTGACATCTACCTCGTGTGGATGTTTCCCTAATGGATCACGAAAAAAGATGACCATATTCACTTTGCCTTCTACCAATCTACTGGCAATCTGAGCATCTCCACCTTTAGGACCGCTTTCTACTTTTTTCACCTTCAAACCTGATTTTGAAAGATGCGAGCCAGTTGTTCCTGTTGCAATTAGATTAATTTCATTCTTTTGCAAAATTTCTAAATGGTCTTTAATAAATGCAACCATTTCAGCTTTCTTTCCATCATGTGCAATTATTGCTATCGTCATAGTTTAATTTTTCAGAAATTATTTATTGGGGATTTGTCGCCCAAACTGTAACCTCTGGTACAAAACCTCTTTCATCCATTTCAAGCACTGATTTTATGGTATGTGCAATTTCAACAGATCTTAGCTTGCTAGCTTCTTCAGGACGCTCAATTCGTTCTGGATTGGCAAAGGCAGTTGTAACTTCACTGGGATTTACCAACATAACACGAATGTTATTTTTTCGCAACTCAGCTTGCCAACATTGAGTCATACCTCTCAATGCAAATTTGGATGCTGCATAAACTGTTCCTCGCGCAAAACCCTTCGTTCCAGCCGTTGATGCTATGTTGATTATATGACCTGTATTTTGCTTTATGAAATGTTTTACAATTTCTTGGGTAAGCAATGTTAAGCCAAAAACATTTGTAGCAAATACTTTTTCAAATTGATCTATTGTTATTTCACCTAAAAGATCAAAAGTACCAATACCAGCATTATTGATAAGAACATCAATGCCACCTAAAGCTTCTACAGCCTCTGCTGCTTTTTTGGGTAATGATTCGTAATCACTTACATCAAACTGTAACGGAATGGCTCCTATCTCTTCTGCAACTTTGTTAAGTTTCTCTTCACCTCTACCTGTAATCAGTACTTTAGCTCCTGCATCAACCAATATTTTCGCTGTTGCTTTTCCAATTCCAGCACTTCCGCCTGTAACTAAGACTTTTTTTCCTTTCAAATTCATCTGAATGTTTTTAATTTCCTCAAAGATAGTGAAAGGAAATTAACAATGTTTTTTTCGATTTAAAAATAGCTAACAGTTTAAGAGTTGTTTAACAACAACCTTTAGTAATAGTAGGAGAAGGGCTTCTAAAGCTAATTGACTTCCTTAATATAGATAAAGGATTAGATGAAATCCAAGATTTTGAGAAGAATTTCGTTTCTGGCTCGGAGCTTTTCAATTTTGATATAGAAGAAGTACCTAAATTGGTGGAACCATTCTTTCAAAAAGTTGGTGTTGCTTCCTTAGTCGGTTCTTCTGATACTGGTAAACAAAACAGCAGTTTTTATTATAAATTATAGGAATCAATAACTGTTAAACCCTCTAATCCATTGAAATCTGATGTGTTGCGAGTGAATATTGCTAGATTGTGAACAAGAGCAGTAGCAGCAATCATTGCATCTGGTAATTTAATTCTGTGCTTTCTGCGTAGGAGATAAGTTTTTTCTACAATATCTTCTGTTAATGAGAAAACAGTACATTTGTTGATAAATTGCTCTACGACAACTAAATCGTTGGGGTTAGGAGGGTTAAATGAGAGCAATTCAATCTTGACAATAATAGAAATTTTAGCCTCTTTCTTAAAAAAGAGATTATCTATTTGCTTAATAGCATTTTCTGGAAGTCGTCCAGCCAAATAGTCAATGACTACATTGGTATCTATTAAAATTTCCGTTCCCATTCGTTTCTGACTTCTTTGGTATGTTTCATTAGTAAATCTGCTGATTCCGAGGAAAGTGTGCCAGCTAAAGATTGACCTTTTTCTTTTATTTCAGGTTCCTTAACAAATTCAAGTAATTCCAGCTTTTCTAGCTTTTGAAGTATTGATAAGACTTCCTTATTTACTATTTTTAAGGTGATGGTCTGCATATTTCTTTATTAACGTTCTTAGCAAAAGTAAGCATAAGTTAAAGGAGTTGCAAGTTTTTTACAACTAGGAGGTTTTACTTGCTTTTCTACTAGGCTATTATCAAAATTCTGAAAGAGAAATATGGGGCTAATGCTCCTAAGAAAAGTACAGTTGGGGAATGGGTTAAAGGATAGTTTTGAGTTTGGTAGGCTTATTCTTCAATCAGTCTTCTTCAAATTCAAACCAATCTGTATATGGTAATTCATTTGAAATACTTTCGAGAAAGTCGATTCCTTTTTGTGTTAGCATTCCTGTTTTTCGCAAATGTGAGTAATTTACACTCTTAAGTAAGAAAGCTGGCACTATAAAAGTTCTTTTTCCAGTTGATTTTCGATATTTAAATTTATATCCTGATTCTATATGATATTCTTCCAGTAAAATATTTTGTCCACCTTGATCACTTGAAGTTAACATAATCCCATCTAAATCATTTCCTGTTTCTCCCCAGTATACAAAGTGATGTTCATACCAATTTATATTATAGCGAACCCTATGTTCCTTCTTCACTCTGTAAATCTCTCCTTTTTTCATTTATCAAATCTTTGTTAGTTACTTAAAGATAACAAGTGAATCAATGATATGCAATTCCTCCCTTTTTGTAGGAAAATCATAGAGCATTCTTTTCAGTTTAAAATTAACAGTTACAATCCTTGTTTTTTCAAATAATGAATTATAGCTTTCATTTATTTGGACTTATAAAATAATCATTGATTGTCCATACACCCAATATAAATGTTGGTATCCAAAAAATGATTTTTGAGAACCAGTTCCATTCATCCATACTAAATGCAAAGCTAACTATGGAAGCAATAAAATATAAAACAAAGGCTGTTAATGCCCACATACCCAATGCTTGTGATGGTTTTAATTTACTCATTCTTGAAAATTTTTACACTCTAAAGGTTTTTTAGTAAAGTCTTGATACAACTTAATTGTTTCATCAAGTATAACTGGTCGTATTTCATTATTGTAGATCAAATCTTCTTCTGTCAAATGACCAAATCTTTTGATTATCAAATCATGCCCATCACCTTTCATCGCCCATAATGCAACATCTGGAAAAGCTACAAAAAACCAAATTGGATACCCCATTGCAACTTCACTAGGGTTTTTCTTAATTATTCTTAGAGATGGGGCAATCTGTTTATGATTATTTTGCATATCTACTGGAAAAGGGTCTTCATAATACTCTTTGTTCAAAAAAAATTTCAAAAGACTAATTTTATAGGGCACAAGAAAATCCTTTATCACATTTTTAAAGTCATTGGAGTTTTTGTTATCCTGAAGCAAGACATTGTAGTATTCCAGTTTATCATCATCCAGAATTTTTTTTTCAACAACACCAGAATTTATAAGATAACAATCATTCTGATTGCCAGCTTTTACTTTTTTTAAAAAATTGAACATGTTTTTATCTTCTTTATGCATTGTCAGTACAAAAATTATGAAGGAAAGAATAATTAGAAACCCTACAAACCACAAAGTAAAATTGGATTTGGATTTAATACTATTTGCTTTTTGTGCATCAAGTGTATCTCTCCCCAACTGTGGAGCCACAGAACTTAACAGTCTCATATCTTCTGATGTTACAGAAGTAGGTGTTAAGCCAATGGATGGTAGTCCATCTCTTCCACCTACAGGAGTTATGATTTTAGATTCTTCATCTTCAAGTACGTGTTCTTCAAATTCTTGAAAGGTTGCAATATCACTCAAAGATTTGAATTGATTGTATACATTTAACCTATTTTCAGAAGTTGTTAGTGCCTCTTCAAACTCTTGTAGTGGACCTCTGTTCTTAATTTCAGGAATATTATTATAAATTTGTGCTACATTTTTTTTACTTATTGAGTTTCTGTCTAAACCACTATTTATTATATTGTATTTGATAGATTTGCCTTCATTATTAGCCTTAATTTTAAAACTTCCTTTTACCCTGTACCAAATTGGAGAGAGTTTAGTATAACTATAAGTTGGACAAGTAAGAGTAATGTTGAATAGCTTAATTCCTTTTTTAAATTGATATGATTTATAATAGAAAGAAGAATCCTGAGTAGTATGGTCAAACCAAAAACAATCAAGTCCATCAAATAATGTTGTTCCTTGTTTAACAAACTGTGGATCGTCAAAGTATTCAATAGCTCCCTGATACCAATCATCTTTGAAAGTCGTTAAATCTCCCATAATATCAAGGAAATCTATGTGTTTAAATTCAGGGAGCAGCCGATTAATAACTACAACTATTGAACTTAAACCATTTTGAAATTTCACATCTACATTTTGACCAATTGGCTCTACTTTTTCAAAACCTTGAGGAACTTCAAATGAATAATTGTATTCCACACTAGAATAGAATTGTTGGCAAAAAATATTTTGATATATAAATAACAGTATTAGTAATAGTAGTTTACTCCTCATTATTATTGTCTTTAAATTCAAAAAATAATAATCATACTCCTATAATTTTAAAAATGATGTTCCAAGAAAAATAACAAATAGACCAGCATCTCTTTCTGTTTGTACTAGTTGAGAAAATGAACAAATAGACTAAGTATTACAATCTACACCCTTTATAAAATAAGTACAGCCTTAAACATTTCTCTAGTTGACTTGTTTGAGCATAGTAGTTTAAAGTAAAACAAAGGCACTCCCAAAGAAGTACCTTTTAAGTTTATTCATATCAAATTTTCATCACAAAAGCTATAATATCCTTCACTGGTTACAATAAGATGATCCAACAAAGATATATCAAAAAGCTTACAAGCTTCACTAACCTTCTTTGTAAAGGTCTTGTCTACCTTTGAAGGTTCTAGGTTTCCTGACGGATGGTTGTGTGCAAGTATTATTGAAGATGCAATACATTTTAAAGCTGTGGCAACAATTAGTTTAATATCGGCAACTGTTCCTATAATTCCACCAATACTATGATGTTCAATTCCAATTACCATATTGGCACGGTTAAGGTACAGTATTTTAAACGATTCTCGTAACTCTATTGTATTTATATAAGGCAATCGCATAAAAAAGTCAGGCAGCGAGAACCTTAAGCAAATATTCATTATTCCATCCTGCTTTTTTTCGTTTAGCCTTTATTCCTCTTTTGCAAGATTTCTCTCTTTTCAACTTATTGAGA
>Ga0209187_1000285_pt1 | contig 102905 bp, 74 predicted proteins | sample BantaG_FD_187430 | JGI IMG/M metagenome (GOLD analysis project Ga0209187, IMG submission 187430) | Marine algal microbial communities from Bantry Bay, Ireland - BantryBay_4 metaG (SPAdes) (version 2) | ecosystem: Host-associated > Algae > Red algae > Unclassified | place: Bantry Bay, Ireland...
AGTTTTCTTCAACAGTAGTATTTAGATTTTTTCCAACACCAATATCATAAACTTCTTCGACTTCATTTTGCATATTTTTTGACTGCAAGTTTAGGTTCTCCTTTGCCTTTATATTAACATTCTTGGCATCTATGTCAATATTCTCAGGCGCACTCATTCGAATACTTGAATTAGCAGTATCAATAAAAATAATGTTATTGCTCTTATCAGTTATGATAATACTCTCCTTCCCATCCGTATCATCAAAAACCAACTCATGCCCACTCCTCGTAATAATACTCTTTATCACATTGTCTTTATCTCCCCCAGCTCCATTCATTCCATGAAACATACTCCCTGTTACATAAGGTCGTGATGGATCTCCATAACGGTAACCGAGCATTACTTCATCTCCTACTTCTGGGATAAAGACCATACCTCTGTTTTTTGGATGTAAATCACTCTTTCCAGCATTGGGAGTCATCACTCGAACCCAACTTGTACTCAGACCTTCTGCCTTTTCTTGCCAGTGCGTTTGTACTTGTACCCTACCAATGCCATCTGGGTCTTCATTGGAGATTACGCGGGCTATTTCTGGATATGCTTGTGGAGTTTTTACTTCTGGTGTCGGCAATACTTTCACTCCTGCTGGAATCGCTTTGAATACATTGGTATAATTGCAAGCGGAGGTGGAAACGTGTTTGGTGGAGATAACTAAATAACGACCGTAAGCTCGGCTTGGAAATCCACCATCTTTTTTTCCTTCTGTTGTCAACTCAATGATTGATCCTGGGCGAATGCCTCTTTTTTTGCTGCGTCCTTCTACTACAGAAAGGTCTGCGGCAGAAGCTGCTTGGGTACTTTTTAAGTTATCGTCTAAACTCCCCTTGTCGGGCATTCTTGGTCCAGTGTGGGAACGGCCATTGAAATTAAATACTTTTTTGGATACGTTAAAAATATCGTATCATTGATAAATGACCTATCAAGATATTCTCCATGCTGAGAATGTACAGACCTATGTGAAGCAATAACATAGCTTTCTTTTTCAAAGTTCAGTTCATCGACAGACAATCCTTTTATTGAAAAATAACCTTGACTATCCGTTTCTAAATTTCAGGATGTAAATATATCGTATCTACATTTTCAATGGTATCTGATCTATTAATCCATAAGCTGTCTAAATCTATACTATCTGTTTTATAACCTTCCTTTTCTAAAAATACGGCAAATCTATACATTAAAAACCAATTTACCATCTTTTCCGAGTTACCAGAATAAAAGGAGAATGTAGATGGTAATATATAATATCCTTGATCATCAGATAATGCATTTTCATAGTCATTAGGTTGACTATTAGGAAGAGGATGCACTCTAAAACTTTTGAGTGTAAGATCAACTCCTGATATTGGATTGCCTGTTTTACTATCAATTATATAACCTCTTAATGTTGGACTATGATAATACTTCTTTTTTGTGGTACATCCACAAATACAAAGAATCAAAAGACTTAACAAAAATATTTTTTTAGCATTAAGATTATTCATTATACCAATATCATTTTTATAATATTTTCTCTTCTTGTTGATTTTCTGGGGCATCGTATTTTCTAAAATGCTAACTTGTTTTTGAGATTCAAAATATTGAATCATAATATAGCGAGTTTGGCTAGCCATATAAAACTCAACACATCAATTTCATCGGAAACAGATCTATCATAATAATCACTTACGCCTCCCAATGGAGTATTATAATACTTCATCAAGTCAATTTCTTCTAGAGATGTCATAGGAAGATCTTCCCCTTGTACATCTCTCATAAAATCACTATAGTACCCAGCACTCGGTCTTGCAGTTGGCTTTGTATTCTGAGGAAAAAAATAAGAACTTCCTTTGTGTTGCCAAGAATAGGTTGTTCCAGCATAAGCTTGTAATATTTCGTGTCCTATTTCGTGAGCAGCAGTACGGCTAAAACTTTTAGCAGCATCAGCATCAGTTTTATATCCCCAACCTTTAGTTTTATATACATCTGAATGAACATTCCAGTCTTTCCAATCTGAATGATAGAGATACCCTACATTATACGCTATTCTTTGAATCCAGCCATTCGGTAATTTCTCCATCACCCAATCTGCGTTGCTCTTATCATCATAACTTCCTCCAGTATTTCCAGAACGCATCGGTGAACCATTGGTATTGTAAGCCAAAGGAATATCATTCATTGTAATTGATGAATTTGTATTATTAACAGCATCTACAAATACCTCATAAGTCTCACTTCCTATATTGATACCAGTACCAACAGTTCTAGTACCACTAGGAGAAAATCCACTGATATTAGGTATAGTACAATTTCTTCCCCAATGCCTCTTAAAACCATCAAATACCAACTGTTTCAAATCATTAAAGCTTTTTGTTCTAATTTGAAGTGGAGCTTGGGAAATAGTGGTAACAGCTAGTTTGGGGATTTTATCCCAAGGACAAACTGTCTGATCTGGAAAACTCATAGAAGGTCCAACAGGCATAGCGACTGGTTTATATGTAACACACTCGATTCCATATTCTTTTCCATCTAATAAATTCAGCCTTAGTGTAACATCAATTTTCTTAGCTCCTCGATCAATTTTAGTATCAACCCAACGTACTTCGTCATACTGAAACTTAAATGGCTGAGTTTCTGCTATTTTTTCCTTACCCTCTAGTTTTCCTTTCACTCTTATTTTAAAAGTTTCCTTTATAAATATTGCACTATCATAAACATCCTGCTGATCGAAGCCATCCCAAAAAGATATATATTTCCCAACAGGGTAATTTGTAACTGCTTCAGATGGAGGAGTACTTGTCGTTCCACTCAATCTTCTCGGAGCTGCTGCTGTTACGGTAACAGTACTTAATTGCATTTTATCTGAATACCCAGTATAAATCACATTATTACCACATAATACTTCTATCTCAAATGAATCAATTCCATGTTTCAATACCTCTACCTCAAACTCTATAAAACCTCTTTCATTTGTACCATCAAAAGCAGGAATACCAAATGGGACAAAAGTCGGTTTATCCTTAATTACTTTGATAACTAGATCAAAGTCAGGAACCAATTCAAGCTTTGCTTTTGTTGATACTACAGACCCAAAACTTGCTTGTGCTATTATATTATATTTTGGCATATTATTTCATTTCACTTATTAAATACTACCTTCTAGTTTTCTAATTTCTCTAATTTTTACATCTTTAAAAAATTCGAGTTCGCTCTTATTACTTTCTCTAACCTGTTTATTATCTTCTTTAGTGATTCGATGACTTTTTCATTTAACCACTCATAGTCATGATAAGGTAAATACTTCATAGACTATTGAATTGTTATTTTAAATAATCATGCATTATATACACACATTTTCACTTTCTATTAAAAATATTATGCTCATTAGGTGCTTTTATGGCTTTTGCACTACAAGCACTCTTTATCCATTCCTTGTCATAATTGTCGTAAGCTATTATTTTTATGGAATCCCATAAGGATGAAGTATCTTGATAGAAGAAGTAAATCACTCCAGAACTTCTATTATTACTAAACTTAATAGAAGCGAATGAATTAGCATCATCAAGATACCCTAAATACTTAAATCCTTTCTTTTTTCTAAGCTTGTTGTTTTTTACTAAGACTTTTTTAATGTATTTGCATACATCTTCTTTATTTTCATCTAAATCTAAGGTTAAAAAGAGGTTTTTCGAGTCTTTTACATCAATGATTTCACCTTTGGCAAAAACTACTTTAATCTTATCAATAGATAAGTTATACTTAAATAAACTGGTTGTTCTACCAATGCCATATTTTTGTCCAGCTCTTATATACATAAATAAGTCATCATTAAACCATTTCATTGCAGCAAAAAAACCAACTCCTCCACCATTCATATAGGTGATTAATTTTTGTTGATCAACAAAATAGCTTTTCATTGTTACCTCATCATCTTTCAAAAAGCAATAACTCTTTAATTCCACTAAGCCATAGTTATAATAAAGAATATAAACAGTACCATCTTTAATAGTTGTGTTCATGATTCCAAACCAATGACCTGAATTTTGATTGCTCCCATTACCACGTGAATCAGGGTCATATCTATATTCTTCCAACAGAGTAATACCTTTTTTTATGCTATCATTAATGTATAGACTTTTATATACACCATCACTCTCTATAAGCTTAATAGTTGATTCGTCTATTGTTTTTTCATATAATATTTCTTGTGCCATAGAGGTTGTACTTATAATTAATAAAATAAGGACCAATATGTAATGTAAATATTTCATAGACTATTATATACACTTTTACTTTCTATAACGAATACGAGGCACTATAGGGACTTCTATCACTTTTTCTTTAGAATCACCCACGTACCACTCCTTCTCATGATTGTTGTAACGTATTATTTTTATGGAATCCAATAATGATAAACTATCTTGATACAAGAAATAAATTCTTCCAGAACTTCTATCATTACCATGCTTAATAGAAAAAAATGAATCATCATCATCTATATACCCTAAATACTTAAATTCGTTATCTTTGTTAAGCTGTTTGCTTTCCAATAATACCTCTTTTATATATTGACTTACTGTGTCTTTATTTTCGTCTAAATCTAAGTTTACAAATAGCTTGTTATGGTCTTCTACGAATTTGGAGTGACCAAAAGTTATTTTTTTAATACTATCAATATTTGAATTATACTTAAATAAACCGCTTGTTTGTCCACCGTGTTGTTGCCTAGCATTTATATACATAAATAAATCATCTTTAAACCATTTCATTTCTGCAAAAAGTCTAATTTCTCCTTCATTCGCAGGGGATAAATCTTTTTTATCAATAAAATAACTTTTCACTTTTACAATGTCATCTTTAAAAAAGCCATAACTTTTTAATTCTACTAAGCCATAGTTATAATAAAGAATGTAAACTGTACTATCTTTAACTGTTGTGTTTATTATTCCAAACCAATGCTCTGGATCTTGGTTGTCCCCATAACTAGCCTCTAACAGAGGATCATATCTATATTCCTCTAGTATAGTAAGCCCCTTTTTTTTGCTATCAATATCAATATATAAAACTCTATATACCCCTCTACTAGCTGTAAGCTTAATAGTTGATTCTCCTATTGTTTTTTCAAATAATATTTCTTGTGCCATAGTCGTTGAACTTATAATAAATAAAATAAGGATCAATAGGTAATGTGAATTCTTCATTATACACGTTTTCATTTTTCATCAAAAAACCTAGTATTTATAGGAGCTTTTATTGCTTCTTCCCTATAATCATCTATTAACCACCTCTTTTTATGATTGCGGTATCGTATTATTTTTATGGAATCCGATAAAGATAAAGCATCTTGATAGAAGAAGAAAATCCATCCAGTACCTCTATCATTACAATTTTTAACAGAAGAAAATGAACTAGAATCATCCATATATCCTAAATACTTAAATTCGTTGTCTTTGTTAAGTTGTTTATTTTCTAATAACATCTCTTTAATGTGTTGCCCTACTGCTTCTTTATTTTTATCTAAATCTAAGTTTAGAAAGAGGTTTTGGGGATCTTTTATTGGGGGAGTTTCATTAGCAAATTTTAAAGAGGTAAGCTTTGAAGATAGAAGATTGAAATACATTAACACTCCACTGTTTGATTCAATGAGAAATAAGGCATCATTTACTTTTTTCATTGATGCCCAAAATGCAGGTCCACCAAAATTTGCATAACTACCTCTTGCTTCTTCACCACCATGAAATTGTTGTTTTTCTACCTTCCCATCATCTCTTATGGTGTATTCTGTTAAATGAACCATTCTATGTTCAAGGCACAAAACATATATTTTATCATTATAACAATTGGCATCTCCAATAATAACATTTTCACGAACATCTCCTTTATGTAGGTAAAGCTCTCCATCAAAAAAATCGTTCTCTTCATATTGGTCTAACAAAACATTTTTCCGTTTGTTAATGTACTTATAAATTTTCCATTCCGTCCTTTTTTTAACAGGATCCGTAATGCTGTACATCCTAATTTCAAAATTTTCTAATTTTTTCTTATATGATAGTTCCATATCTTTCTTTTTTTGTGCGGATACATTTTGGCTAAAACAAATTATTAGTCCTAAAAAAATGATGGTTATTATATTATTCATGGCAATGGTATTACGAATTTTTTTGTTAATCTTCCATTATCAAATTCAAATTTACTGTCGTAAATAAAGATACTATCTGGTTTCCCGCTTGCAAAGCCTCTTCTATGGAGAATAAGAGAATCATATACACTAGTTTTGAATACTTTATATCTGAATTTTTTACGGTCAGTACTAGGCACCCTGTATTTTTGATGTGGGGAAATTGTAGAATTTGAATGTAAATGATCTTTAAATTCAAAACCTGATTTATTATCTGGTTTTGCAAAAACGACTCCTTCTAGATATGCTAAAGAGTATGCTTGCAATAAACCTTCTTCTGAATTGTAAACATTTCCTTTAACTCCATAAGATGGATCATAATATTTTATATCACTTCCTTTTTTATGTCCTACAAAAATGTGATCCCAAAACAAGTGAAAAGGTCTATTATTTCCTTGTGCTAAATTAGTTTTTGAAGGTCTTTGAATAGGTGCTGTTTCGTTTACATTATCTATATCCCAACCTTTAACTAAAAATAAATAACTACAGAAACGATTTTGAACATATGCTGGAGAATAGTCTTCCTTACGATTAGCACGAATTGAGATTTGTTCTAATATAATACCTTGAGATAATGCAATGTGTCTAAATAAGTGTGCCCACTGAACACATCTTGCTTCCTTATTGCTTAATAGAAATCTTAATTTATGTTGGTAGGCTGATTGTGGAATAGCTTGAGACACTCCTCTCCAATAGCCCATATACAACTTGTTAAGTTCTTCGGTTTTGGCGTTTAATTTATCCTTTTCAGCCTTGAACTCCTTCTCTTTAGTTTGTGTCTCAGATTCTAATTGAGTTTTGTCTTTTTCTGATTGAGTTTTATCTTTTTCTAATTGAGTTTTGTCTTTTTCTAATTTGTCAATCTCATTTTGTTTGGCAGTTATCTTTTGCGGGTCAGGTGATTCGGCTGATTCAAGTGCTGTTTTAGTTATTAATAAGGGACCAATTTTTATAGAAATTGAATCAATGTCTGCCTGAAGTTTTAGTAACTTTTTTTCAATTGAATCAAAATCTGCCTTTAATTGTAGGAATTCTTTTTCAATCGTGTCAACTTTATTGTTGATAAGTGCCTTTTCGTTTTCTAAAACAGGATGTTGCTTATTAACTTCCTCTTCATCTCTACACCGCCACACTTGTAAATCTTTAAATTGTTTGAAAATAGCATCTAATATTTCTTCTTCATTTTCAATATCGGCTTCGGCTTGGGTAAGATGGGCGTTGACACGATGGGTGTAGCCTTTACCTATAGCTTCCTTACACCCTAACCATAATAGAGATTCTAAGATATTGGGTTTTTTACCATTTTTATTACATCTAACTTGCATAGTTGTTTGCTGATTACCTTTGTCTGTATCCATAAATACCTCCCATTCAGGCTCTTTCCAAGTAACATAAAGCGTATTTACAGAACTCCCTGCTGGATGCCAAGTTTTACTTTTGTCGTCAGTTTTCTTGCCATCATCAGAGTACTCAAAGTTGAGTGTAAAGGTTTTGATATATTCTACAGTGTTTTCAAATGGTTTATTATCACTTTTAAATTTAAGGGTGAACTCCTCACTTTTTTTACCATCTAAAATAGTATTAAATGTATATTTTTTGGTATTATGAGTTACTTTTACTTTGGGTATGTCTTTAAAATCTTCGTCAGAGACCACCTCAAAAGTAGCTTCTAATTCTATGAAATCGGTAGAAGCAAAAGTGATGGGTATGGCAGCAGGTTTTCCAACATCAACTGATTTTCTTTTTCTTTTACCCTTTTCATCTTTTTTAGGCAACCAATGATAATAGGAACCACCATCTTTAAGTACATAGAAATTTTTGAAGTTAGAAAAACTTGCAACCTCATCACTACAAACATCGTATGTGGTTAGAAATTTTACTTTGGTAAGTTTTAATCTTCCACTGGGTTCAATCTCGGTAATTTCATTGTTAACCAAAGATGGATTAGGAGCAACGGTCTTACCAGAGTTTTTTTTCGACCACTTTTCCCACTTTTTGAAAGTGGAAAAATCGGGGGTAATGTCTATTAATTTGATTTCCATTGTTTGTGATTTAGGAACACTTTAAATTTACGTTTTTTTGTTTAGGAATGCTGACAAAAAATAACTTTACATTTTTGACTTCAAGATTTAACAAATTCTACAGGTTCTGTTCTGTATTGGTTTTCATTTATCTAGCTTCAATAACTTTATATCTTCCAAATTAATTAAATTTATTTTATTTTCACTATGATCCTTAACAGATTGAAATACTATATTTACTTTTCCATCTTTTTTAATAAATAAAGGATTAGATTTTTTAGAAATTATATTATCAATAGTTGCGTCTGCTACAAGGTTTCCGTCACCACCCAGCTCTATAATATATGGTTTATACTTTTCAGAACTATCTATTTGTTTTAAACTTAAAAAAATAGCATTTCCTTTTTCAAGCTCTATGGCATCACAAGCAATTGATGTGTTTATTCTTTTCTTCCAAAGAATATTATTTTTGTGATCTCTTTTTATTACCCATACCTTTTCGTCATATCCTTGTTCTCCAAAAAAAAGTATGTCAGAATTATTTAATTGAATTGTTTTTTTTGCATAAAAGGCGTTCAATGTATCTATCCAAATCACATCAGCATTTGAATCAATATTAGCAATCCAAGATTTATATCTTCTGTTCGACAAAGAAGAAGCGTCTGCAGTTAAAAGAAACGAATTGTCCTTTAAATAAGTAAGCGTATTGGGGAATAGAAAATCATTTCCTTCGAATATTTTTTCTATCAGCATCTCACCATCTAAAGAAAGTTTTTTTACAATAATATCATATTTATTTTTACCTGACCTTAGCCTACTTTTATTTGTTATATACAATAGACTGTTTTCACCTTTATTTGCATACACAAAACTTTTAGATATAGGATATTTACCATGATTCATTTTTTTGCTCCACAAAAGCTTCCAATTTTTATTGTATTTGTGTAAATAATCTTGTGTCTGTTTTCCCATCGTATGGATATCACTTGTCAATATAAAATACGAACTATCTAAGACTGCCATATCATTAAAAAAGTATGGTATTGTTATTGTATCTTTTTTAAGTGTGTCATTGGATAAATTTCTAATACACTGCACATCTGAAATGGTCCAATCAAGTTTTGATTTCCCCTCTAAAACCAAGATGTTTTCTTTTGTATCTTTTAAATATATAACATTGTTAGGCATCTCAATTTGATGGATAGATACCTGTTTTTCTGTTAGAGTATTTTGCTGTAGAACATTTTGTTGTTGTAGATTTTGTTGTTTACCCGAACAAGAAGATATAAGTATCAGCATAATAAAAAGAATGCCGAACAGGGAGTTTGCCCTATTCAATAAGTTCTTTATATATTTATTAATTATACTCATTATCACTATTTGGATTCTCTTACCTGTGTAATTATATTACTAACATTTCCCTCTTGATGAATCCTATGATTTTTACAATCACAAAAATAACGGCTATCAGAATATGCATTGTCACAGACATCAAAATAAACCTTATCATTTTCTATGCCTGTACCCACAATTACTGCAAAGTGGTCTGTGGTCAAGTCGTCATTTGCATATCCACTTTTGTAATCAAGTCCAACCATTATTGGTGTTGAATCTTTCATTGCTTGTTTTAAATAAGTCATAGCATCTATAAACTGTTGTTCTTGCGCTCCAGCTGTCATTCCTGCTACATCATCACTTACATATAATTGATAAATGTGGTCATTCACTTCTTTAGGCGGACTCCAATTTTTATCCCATCGTTCTGATTTCACCCAATAACCTAAGTTTTTTAATTGATGTAAAGCATAATGATAACATTCCTTTCCATCTGTCCAACTCATAACAGTTACTCCATACTTGACTTTATCTGCTTCATCCAATAAACGGGGAAGTGTAGGCCAGTCTGTATCTTTACAAATACAGTATTTAAAAACAACCTTTACACGCCCACAATGCAGATCTTTACATTCACTTGTATCATCATTGGCATAGAAGTCTATATAAAAGGTTTCATCATTGTTGCCTGTCACTTCTATTTCTAATTCAAATTCTGTATTGTATTGTGTTTTAAAACTGGCAGCACTTATAATTTTTACATTTTCTTTTTTTGCTGATAATTTCACATCTAAAGTACCATCAGTATCTTGACTGTATTGTCCTCCTTGTTTTACTGTAAATGGTAGCTTCAACTTTCTTTTTTCAGTAGTCAATTGCCAAGTATTAAAAACATATTTATCTTTATCTAAATATTTTGACAAAGTTGCTTGTTCCATACTTCTAATTAATTCCTCTTCTTCAACTTTATAGCTTGAAGGATTCTTAAACTTTACAATTGGTAAAAATGCTTCTCTGACCATTGACTTATAAACCTGTAAATAATCAGATTCCTCAAAAGGCAAACACTGTTTATGTCCCTCATATTCAGCTTCACAATACAACTCTATCGAATCTCCACCTTCTGTTGTACTACCTATCATATCTCTCCATTCTTCTTTGATCAAAAAATCAACAATTCCTATACTATTATTGATGTTTACAGTCATTTTACCCAAATTCTTGTCTGGGAACCACCAACCTTTATGATCATAGACAGTCAATTTAACTATACCTGTTGGATAATTTTCATTCATTATTATATAAAAACGAACAGTATCTCCAAACTCTGCTGTGGTTATTTTAGTTGTATCATTCAGGTTTATCCACCATCCATCATCAAAATAAGGACAAGTTGATATCTTCATTTTCACTAAAACTTGGGCAATTCCATTGTGTTGCACAATTCCAGATTCTTGCAAATTTGCCATAATCTTATTCTTTAATTTCTTCGGTAAAATCAATCTCTACTTCTTCTCCAGGTAAAATATTTAAAGTAGTTATCTCTACCCAATTTTTGGTATCCAGTGTATTTTTATCAATGACCTGATCTGGAGAATGTTCTCTTTCATTTTCACTTGTGATATTAGATTTCCATATCAAGCTTATAATCTTAGGTTCTTCGACTGGTAAGATGACAGGAGCAATAATGGGTAATAATTGTGTTGGTTGCTGAATTTGTTTGTCATCAACAATTCTTATTGGTACTCCTCCAAAATTACACATTATTATCGAATCTTCCAATAGTGCTTTATTATCTTGAATCAAAGCATCGGCTGTATTCATCCATTTATTTGGCACAATCACTCCTACACATGGTGCGGAGCCATTAGGGCTTTTTATACAAGTTCCCTCAAATATTAAATTTGTTTTTGTATTATCGGCTTCAGTGGCAAAAAACTTATCTTGTAATTTTACCTGATTAGAAGTAACCAATAAGGTTCCTTGTGGTTTAGAACACAATAAGCATTCTATTTTTGCCCCATTACATACATAGTTTTTTGCCATTTTTTATTTCAGTTTTAAGTTAAATTTCATTTTCCTTTCATATCCCCTCTTGTTCGTCAATGTCAATGTCAATAAAGCTTCATTGACCCAAGCAGTAAATTTATCTAGCTTATAATATCCATTGTATTGACTCAATACTATCCTATTTCGCCCAAGCCCATAATATTTAAAATATTTATCAATTCTATCTTGGATTTTATGACTTAAGGGTTCGAGTTTACCTTGTATTCCGTAAGTCAATTCTCCAATATTTTCATTATCTTCCATTAAGTAAACGTGTTCATTAACAGTTATTGGCAAGCAATGAATCACATTGTTTATTATTTTTTCTCGGCTCAATGTTTGGTTTTCTTGAAAAGGGGCTTTCAACATTCCATTAAATAAAAAACCCAGAAGTCGGTATTGTCTTATGTCATCGACCAATCGTTGTTTATTCTCTATTTTTTCGTCAATAGCATCTATATAACCATAAGCCAAAACCCCTTGATGCCTATTCTTTAGCTTGTCTTTTAAATTCTTCCATTTATCTTTGACTTCATCATAATTATTTAGTTTACTGATTACTCCTCTTTGATCTACTCCTAGTATAAGTTCATTGCTGATGGTACTTAACTGCTCTATCAATTTTTCCTGTTTTTTGAGTTGTTCATCTAAATCATATTGTTGATTGGTGATTTTGCAATCAAATACAAAGCCAGAACCATGCTTGAATTTTGAAAGCAACTCAATGTTTAATTCCTGACTATAAGAATTTTGGGTTTTAAACCCACCCAAAGATGTAGCTTCTTCTATTGAGAATAGATAGCTTACTGGCTGCTCCTTTTTCACGTAAAAAAAAGGAGAAATTTTATCTTTAACAACTACCATTACCCTTTACTTACTTTTACATCTTTTCCACCCTGAAAAGAAGCCACCCCAGCACCATGTACAGTCATATCACCATTTGTAGCAATCAGATTGGTTTTGGCAGCTGTGATTTCCAGATCATTCGCAACATCTACCTGCTTGTCTTCTTCAACCACTTCAAAAGCATTTTTGGTATGTAACTCATACTTTTCTTTTACAATCGTATTCATATTTTCACCTACATCCGTTTTTAAATTCTCATGAACTCGAATCCCTGTATTTTTAGATTCTTGGGTTATAGTTTCCCTTGCCCTTAGATTTATATTCTTGGCTTCTATATCAATATTCTCTGGTGCGCTTATCCTAATATTAGAATTAGCAGTATCAAGAAATATAATATTGTGATTTTTATCTGTAATAGTTATGCTCTCCCTTCCCGTCGTATCATCAAAAACCAACTCGTGTCCACTCCTCGTAATAATACTTTTAATCACATTGTCTTTATCTCCCCCAGCTCCATTCATTCCGTGAAACATACTTCCCGCTACATAAGGCCTCGATGGATCTCCATAACGATAACCAAGCATTACCTCATCTCCTGTTTCTGGAATAAAGACCATGCCTCTGTTTTTCGGATGTAAATCACTCTTTCCAGCATTGGGAGTCATCACTCGAACCCAACTTGTACTCAGACCTTCTGCCTTTTCTTGCCAGTGCGTTTGTACTTGTACCCTACCAATGCCATCTGGGTCTTCATTGGAGATTACGCGGGCTATTTCTGGATATGCTTGTGGAGTTTTTACTTCTGGTGTCGGCAATACTTTCACTCCTGCTGGAATCGCTTTGAATACATTGGTATAATTGCAAGCGGAGGTGGAAACGTGTTTGGTGGAGATAACTAAATAACGACCGTAAGCTCGGCTTGGAAATCCACCATCTTTTTTTCCTTCTGTTGTCAACTCAATGATTGATCCTGGGCGAATGCCTCTTTTTTTGCTGCGTCCTTCTACTACAGAAAGGTCTGCGGCAGAAGCTGCTTGGGTACTTTTTAAGTTATCGTCTAAACTCCCCTTGTCGGGCATTCTTGGTCCAGTGTGGGAACGGCCATTGAAATTAAATACTTTCTTCGATACGTTAAAGGCATGACCGCCCAAATCATCTAAACCCGAAACGCTGTCTTGAGTGCTACTGTCCATAAACTCCTCACGAAGGGCGTGATAACTCACTCGATCAAATTTCACATTTTTTATGTTCACTCCAACTTTTACGCTGTCTGCATCTTTGCCATAAACGACAGGGATGGTAGGCATACTACTTGGCTCGCCAAATACTAAATTTGTCCCGTCATAATATAGCCACTCATTATTATCTTTTGCTATTCTTTTGAGAAAATCAAAATGAGATTCATTGTACTGAGCGAGGTAATCTATCGTTTCGGTGTATTTAGGCTTATTGATTATTGTTAAATCTGAGGCTGCTTCACCTAGAGTGGAAACCACTTCTTTTAACGTTTTCTTTAGCCAAGAAAATTTATGAGGAGCAGTTTCTAACAAGATCGTTTTGGAATAACCTGAAACTACTATATCTCCAAAATGATTGTGGCTGTGAACCAAATCTACAGAGGTCACGATTCCTGTAAAATCACACTCATCCATATCTATCACGACAGATTTGCCCAACCAGTCCATTGATTTGTCTAATTTATGTGCCCCTAGTTCTTCTACATCATCATGTTTGATGACTATGCGGAAATAATGGTGTTCATAAATGCCTTGCTCCAAGACCATTTCTACATAATTCGTAACTGGAGTTCCAGCTATCGTTATTTTTATTTTTGGTTTAACTGCCATTATTGTATTGTTTGAGTTTAGATGTTTCCTATAAATACATGTCATAAAATCAAGACAAGGTGTTAGATTTTAGACATGCATTTTCCGTTCCAGTGCATGATATAGAATGCACTGGTTTCAGTTTATATTTTGCGGATTACTAGATAGAGAAAGCGAGATTTATTTTACTTTCTTTTCTATGTGGAATTATTTGTCATTGAATATAATTACTGGTGAATATTAGGTAAAGCAAATAGCTTGCCATTGTATCATTATTGTATGTATTAATTTTTAATTTATTCGTAAGTAGTTAGTTAAAAGGTGGGTAGTCGATTGTTAAAATTTAAATATCATCCTGTATTTATATTTTAACATCTTATATTGTATTTACTGATCTAAATACTTGACGTGCTGTATGTTTATAGACTTGTTTTCAGGATGGAGTAGTGTGTAAATGCAGGAACAAAATTCGTCTATTATTATTGCAGAACTACATTCTCACATTTTCGAAGATAGGGAAGCGCGGAGGAAAAAACTCAACAACAACGCACCCAAACCCGCAAAACTACGCCCGATGCGAGTGGAAATGTATTGCAAGGTAGTTCGTTGTCGCTATGAGATTTTACATCAAGTGCGAAATGACGTGCTAGTATGAATGCAATACATTGCAGCGGACAGCGGGGAGACTCCCCAATTGGAAATGATATGTTCCGTCCCAAAAAAATAATATTCAAGTTAATACCAATCAGCAAGGAGATTCCGCATATTTTTTTTCACTACGCTACAAAAAATTGCGGAATGACGGTCTTTTTTCAATTCAAAATATTCTCGCATTCCTGCATTCTCGCATTATAAATAGCTCGCCGTAATCAATAAATCTAAGTTCGTGAATTTAATCGTAAAACGATCACTTAAAAATTCATTTGTAAGGATGCCTTTATAGACATAAATGCCATTTCTGGTTCCATGACTTCTGTTGAAAAATTTGTCGAATCCGCCATCGTCGCTTGCTTGTAGTAATATGGTGGTGATTACATTGCTAAATGCACTGGAAGCCGTTTGTGGAATCCGTGCCAACATATTGGGAACGCAATAATGGATGACACCGTGTTTTTTAAAAAATGGTTTATTGTGGCTGCAAATTTCAGAGGTTTCAAAACAACCACCCTGGTCTATACTCACATCAATAACGACAGAGCCTTTTTGCATGGTCGAAATCATTTCTTCGGTGACAACGCAAGGTGATCTGCCCGATTCTGAATGGATTGCCCCAACAACTACATCTGCATTTTCGAGTTCTTTTTGTAAAACATCTGGCATTATGCTTGAGGTGTAAATACGCCTACCGAGATTGTTTTGTAAGCGCATTAATTTGTAAAGATTGTTATCAAAAACCCTTACATCTGCACCCAATCCAATGGCACTTCTCGTTACATATTCGCCTACTACACCAGCTCCCAATACCACCACTTTGGTAGGTGGCAATGCAGAAATTCCACCTAATAAAATGCCTTTACCGCCAAAATCAGTACTTAGATATTGTGCTGCAATCAATAGGGTAGAGCTTCCAGCCAATTCACCCAAAATTCGTACAACTGGAAAGTAGCCAGCTTCATCTTTGAGGTATTCATAGGCAATGGCTGTCACTTTTTTTGCCATCAAAGAACGGATCAATTCTTCGGAAATGGTGGGAATATTTAATGGAGAAAAAATGATTTGGTGCATTTTCATCATTTCCACCTCATGTTTGGTCGGAGGAGCAACTTTTAGAATCGCATCTGCATCAAATACTTGCTCTAGATCGTAGGCAATTTCTGCACCTGCCTCCGAATATTGAATGTCCTGAAAATCAGCAGCAATTCCAGCATTTGTTTCAATGACCACACGATGCCCATTGTTTACCAATAGCGAAACCGAGGATGGCGTTAATGCCACTCTTTTTTCTTGAAATGAGGTCTCACGAGGAACGCCAAGGTATAAACCTCCCGATTTTACTGGCTTTTTTTGCATTTGAGTCTGAGTTTCCAAACTCGTTTTAGCTGATATTTTTCCTAATATTTTTCCTGAAGTTTCTGGCATGGCGTAAGTTGTTTTTATTCCTATATAGACAAATTTACTATTCTTTTCTGATCTTCACCTAATTCAAGGGTAACCTTCACAAAATTTTCATAAAAAGGCTCGCCTAATTCTGGCCATTCAATAAAAACGATGGCATCTTGGTCTAAATATTCTTCAAATCCAATATCCATCAGCTCTTCCACCAATTTTAAGCGGTATAGATCAAAATGATGTATTTTTTGTCCTGATTTTGTTACGTATTCATTTACAATGGAATAGGTAGGGCTGCTTATGTTACTTTCTACGCCTAGATATTTGCAAAGGCTGGTAATCAGGGTCGTCTTTCCAACACCCATTTCACCAAAAAATAAAAAGCACTTTTGGTCCTTACAAATCTCCCATATTTCTCGAACAGCAAGTTCTAACTCTGATATACGGTTTATTTCTAATCTATGATTCATTTTTTTGCAGCCAATAAAGTATTCTTCATTAAGGAAATAACGGTCATTGGACCTACGCCACCAGGAACTGGTGTTATATAAGAGCATTTTTCTGCGACTTCATCAAATTTTACATCGCCAGCCAAGCGGTAACCTCTTTTTTTAGAAGGATCTTCCAATCTTGTAATCCCAACATCAACGACAATTGCGCCTTCTTTAACCATATCTGCCGTTACAAATTCAGGCGAACCCAGGGCGACAATCAAAATGTCTGCTCTTCTTGTATGATCGTTTAAATTTTTGGTGCGACTGTGGCATATTGTTACGGTGCAATTTCCAATTTTTGAATTTCTAGCCATCAAAATGCTCATCGGTGAGCCGACGATATTGCTTCTACCCAAAATCACACATTCTTTACCAGAAGTTTCAATGTCATTTCTCTCCAAAAGTTGCAAAATACCGTAAGGCGTTGCTGGCAAATAAGTCGGTAAATTTTGCGCCATTTTTCCAACATTTACAGGATGAAATCCATCAACATCTTTATTAAAATCTATGGCTTGTGTAATTTTTTGAACGTCAATATGCTTCGGTAAAGGCAACTGAACAATGTATCCATCCAAATCATCTTGCTTATTCAATTCCTCAATTTTATCCAAAAGTTCCTGCTCAGAAACATCAGCATCCATTCGAACAAGTGTAGATTTGAAACCAACGTAATCGCAAGATTTAACTTTGTGTCCCACATAAGTTTCACTCGCGCCATTATTGCCCACCAAAACAGCAGCAAGATGCGGCGCACGTTTTCCGTCAGCAATCATTTGTGTCACTTCGTCCCTAATTTCATCCTTGATGGTTCGGGCAAGTTCTTTTCCGTTGAGTAGTTTATACATTTAATTTAATACTTCAATGATTTAATGCCTGAATGCCTGAATGATTTAATGCCTGAATGATTTAATGCCTGAATGCCTGAATGATTTAATGCCTGAATGCCTGAATGATTTAATGCCTGAATGCCTGAATGATTTAATGCCTGAATGCCTGAATGATTTAATGCCTGAATGCCTGAATGATTTAATGCCTGAATGATTTAATGCCTGAATGCTTCAATGATTTAATGCTTCAATGATTCAATGTGGGTATAATACCCTGCCTGGTTAAATGTAATTCATAACTCATAATTAATCATTCAATTTTAGGACGGCCAAGAAAGCCTGTTGTGGAACCTCCACATTTCCAACCTGACGCATTCTTTTCTTACCTTTCTTTTGTTTCTCCAATAATTTACGCTTACGAGAAATATCACCACCATAACATTTAGCAGTTACATCTTTTCTAAAGGCACTGATCGTTTCTCTCGCGATGATTTTAGCACCAACCGCCGCTTGAATGGCAATAACGAATTGCTGACGATCAATTAATTCCCTTAATTTTTTACACATTTTTTTACCAAAATCAAAAGCCTTGTCCTTATGAATTAAAGCAGAAAGAGCATCTACTTTTTCGCCATTCAAAAGAATGTCCATTTTCACCAAAACACCTTTTTGGAAATTAGTCATTTGATAATCAAAAGAAGCATAACCTCTAGAGATAGATTTTAATTTATCATAAAAATCAAAAACGATCTCCGCCAATGGCAAAGAGAAATTCATTTCAACCCTCGTTTCAGAAAGGTAAACTTGATTGGTAAGGTGTCCTCTTTTTTCAATACAAAGTCCCATTATCGGACCAATGTAATCTGGCTTGGTAATGATCTGCGCAGTAATATAAGGCTCCTCAATATAGTCAATATTAGAAGGGTCGGGAAGATCAGAAGGCGTATGTACAACGATCTTGTCACCAGCAGTTGTGTAACAGAAATAAGTTACCTGCGGAACAGTCGTTATAACTGCCATATCAAACTCACGATCCAGTCTTTCTTGAATGATCTCTAAGTGGAGCATTCCCAAAAATCCGCAACGGAAACCAAATCCCAAAGCCAAAGAAGTTTCAGGCTCGAAAGTTAAAGAGGCATCATTCAACTGCAATTTCTCCAAAGAATCTCTTAAATCTTCAAATTCATCAGAATCTATCGGATAAAGTCCAGCAAAAACCATTGGTTTTACATCTTCATAACCAGCAACAGCTTCAGAGCATGGATTTTCAGATAGAGTGATTGTATCTCCTACTTTTATTTCTTTGGATTCTTTTATACCAGTAATAATATACCCAACATCACCTGCTGAGAGCTGCTTTTTAGGCTCCAAATCCATTCTTAAAATCCCCAATTCATCTGCATGATATTCATTGCCCGTATTTACAAAACGAATTTTATCTCCTTTATTAACAGTTCCATTGAAAATTCTAAAATAAGCAATAACACCTCTATAAGAATTAAAAACAGAATCAAAGATCAAAGCCTGTAAAGGAGCTTTTGGGTCGCCTTCTGGTGGAGGAATGCGTTCGATAATTGCGGTGAAAATTTTATCTAAGCCAATACCAGTTTTACCACTAGCCTCAATAATTTCTTCTCTATCTACTCCAATAAGGTCAATTATTTGGTCTGCAACTTCATCAATCATCGCCCCATCCATATCAATTTTATTAATGATTGGAATGATGGTCAAATCCTGCTCCATCGCCAAATACAGATTAGAAATGGTCTGAGCTTGTATGCCCTGCGTTGCATCTACCAATAACAAAGCACCCTCACATGCACCAATCGAACGAGAAACTTCATAAGAAAAATCTACATGTCCAGGTGTATCGATCAAGTTGAATATATATTTTTTACCATCCTGCGCAAAATCCATCTGGATTGCGTGGCTTTTAATGGTAATCCCTCTTTCTCTTTCGAGGTCCATATCATCGAGGGTTTGTTGCTGCATATTACGCTCTGATACCGTCTTTGTGGTTTCCAAAAGACGATCTGCCAGGGTACTTTTACCGTGGTCGATGTGTGCGATTATGCAAAAATTTCTATAATTTTCCATATTGAGGTGCAAAAATACCATTTAATCAGTCAAAAACAACCAGTTTTTGACTAAAGTTTAAGTCCAAAATGCTAGCGATGTAGGTTCCATGAGGAAGATGTACATTCGTTATTTTAATTAAATTAACGCCAGGGCTTACATTTATAGTCTTACTAAGAACCAGTTTCCCCTGTGCATTAAACAAATTAAGTGCATAGCTTGTTTCAATTGCAGATTCAAAAGCTACTACAAAATGGTCTTTTATTGGGTTTGGATAAATGACAGGTACTTCTGTTATAACATTATCATAACAGGTAATGTCTATACTTTCAAGATCAAAAAAGGTGAGTAGTTGCTGCTTTAGTACACAATGTCGTTTTTGTGCAAATTCTATCATTGAGTTAATTTCTCCATTCCAGGTATTCATACTTTTTGGATGCCCCCACCTTTTAATATGCCTTTCCATTTCGGGTTCAAAGAGTGCTTGAAAGGCAAGAATTTGAGAAATGGATTTATTGATCTCAAAAGTATGGTTGAGGTGGTAAATAGATCGGTCGATGAATTTATTTTGAAAATTTTTGTTTTTGATTAATGATCTAAAAAGTAGGGTAGACCATTGCGGGTTTGGCCAAGCATCTGAATTTTCATCCATTAAAACATCAAAAAGATTGGTTCCGTAATAGGTTTCAAAACTTTCTTTGATGTAGGCATAAGAAATGTCTAAATCAAGAACCAACCAACGCCATTTTGAATTGTTTTTTCTATTTCTCCAAAAAGCAACATTGTTTCCTGGCCAATCAAAATTGCCAAAATAGATTTCTGCAATGTGGTAATCTATAAAATTATCCAAGTCAATTTTAGAATCTATGTATTGATAATTGTCTTCATTTTCCAAACTATTTATTTCTACAAAATCCAATATGCTTTGAAAATCAAGACTGTCTCCGTCTTGAATCACCAATTTGTTTTTGAGCAAATCCAACTGCCATTCTTCAACATTAAAATAATCTTGAAAGTAAAATTTTGAATATTTTTCTCTAATGTTCATAATGCCCCAATACTCGCCATTGATGTACAAAAGAGATCGTTTGAAAGCCTGCGTTTCTAGGTCTAAATCTTTTAAAAGACTTTGTAGAAATGCATCTCTAAAATGCGTTTGTGTGAAATCATTTCCAGAATTTCGCAAAGAAAATCTCTTGTAGGTTTCCTTTTTTTCTGGACCAAAAAGCGGGTATTCAATTCTGCTTTTGCCATATTCATTTCTAGCAAAAATATTGAAGCTTTTTTGTGGCAAAGCAGCACTAGACAAGCCTTTTAAACGCAATCCAATGTTTTGATTAAAGCCTACATATCCGAACTCGTCAAAGAATTCAATATGTGCAGGTTTTTCCCATTCATACCCTTCACAATGATAGTTTCCTCTTGGCCAATCTTTTCGCCAAGCATTTGTATCATTTTCATACTTATTGCCAGGAATGTGAATGCCAATTTCAGGATCAAATAAATGTTTTTTATCTATTGTTAGTGAAATGATTGGAAAGGCATTTGTACCTCTATCATTTTCAAAAAAATAGCTTTGTGAAATGACAGGACTGTTGGCAATTCCATTTTTATAACTTTGAAATTTTAGCACGGTTGCATTTGAAAAAGTTCCCACAGGTTCTTTCCAAACAAAAGGCACGAAAACATCGGGAACCTCCAAAGGAGTAGTTGGAATATTCATCAAGCTCTCGGAATCGGATTGTTGATCTTGGAAAATTAAATCGGAAGAATAGAGTAGGGCGTTGGTATCTGGTGCAGTGCCATCTAGGGTGTAATAAATTTTACTAAAAGGATCATTGTTTGTAATTTGTACGGCAACCGTATCATTATAGAAACCAGAAGGCTTATTATTGTAAATATAGTTGAATTCAATTCCAATATTTTCGCTTCTTGGGCTTGGTTCATAAAATTGAATGAAAGTATTTTCATCAAAATTAGACCTTCCCAAAGAAATATTGGGCGACAATTCTGGCAAACGAACAGAGTCAATGTGAAGAGAAAAAATGGGGTCAGTCAAATAAAGCGTTTCACCCGCTGCACTTAATTTGAAATTGGTGTGGAGGTTTGGAAAAGCACGATTTTTTCCCGAAGCAAAAACAATGATAAAAGATTTGGGCGGAATCACCGTATAAGGAAAACGCCATTTCATATCGGGCGTCCTATCCGACAATTGAAAATCCGTAATATCAACGGTATCATTTGAAGGATTGTACAATTCTATCCAGTCAGGATAATCCAAATCCTCATCAGGAAGCGTAAAAGTATTATCCGCCTGCACCTCATTGATTATCACCTGCGCATCACATTGATTGCTTGAGAATGTCAATGCAAAAATCACTATTATAAGGCTAAATATTTTGACACTACGGAAAAAACTATGGGTACAGGTTTGTACAACACAAACAAAAAAGCGCGTCATCCCAGAAAATCCTGAAGCGTAGCGAAAGGATTTATCTGGGATCTCATAAATGTTTAGGGCTAAACCTATATTAACCGACAGTTTTTCCCGTAGTGTCAATATTTTTAAAAGTTGTTTCAAATTTATGTATTACCTTAATGCTGAACGGAAAATTTCCCACTCTGCAAAGATACGTCATCCTTACTGATAAGTTGGTAAAAGTAAAGCCCTGTTGTCCACTGGCTGACTTCAATATTTGTTAAAACATCACCAGAGTTGATAAATACTGTTTTGATTAATTTCCCTTGGCTGTTGTAAATATAGATTTGGGCAGGTTTTGGAAGATTTGTTTGGATGTTTATTTTAGTGGATGCGGGGTTGGGAGTAATTTTCAGTGCCGCTGTTTCAGTTAAGGAGTAAACGCCTGTGTCCTTTTCCTTAACAATAAGCGTAAATTTATCCTCTGTCGTGCTTGCACAAACAGCATTTTCATCAAAATAATTTTGAAGCGCGTCTGGCTGAATATCATTTGCGATAATCGAATCCAAAATACCAGTGTCTTTTTCATAAATATTGATGCCCCAAAACTCTATGGTATCAGGTTCTGAATACAGCACCTCTTTTTCCTGAAAAATAGCGACCTCATTTTCATTTGCTGTGAAATAATAGTTTAAATAAGTGCTGTCATTATTGCTTGTAAGTTCTGGTAAGGTATAATTTTTCAAAATGGTAACAGAATCAATTGTTGATGTGAAATCATTGATTTGGGAATTGCACTCTATTTCAGGGAGCACAACCGCTAATTCAAAACTTTGATTCATTACTGACGCGCAGGCAAAATTGTAATCCAAAAAATATTGCAAGGAATCCAATGGGATAGCCATTTGCTTTGCAGTATTTAAAATTAAGCTGTCATCCTTATGAATATTCAATCCTCTTATGAGATACTTTCCAGTATCATATATGGTAGTGACAGAAGGTTTGAAATAAGTACAAGTATCATTATTACACAAAAAGTAATAATTTACAAAATCGCTACTGCTATTGCTATCAATCAAAGGTAAATCATAAAACATCGAATCGACCAATACAATGGTATCATTAAAATAAGAAAATTCATCTATATTGGATAAACAAGCTTCTTCATAAGGCAAAGGACCGCACAATGGACCCCAAAGCGTATCTCTATGAACATACACACTGTCACAGCCAATACTCGAACAGGTATTTCCCTCACAATCAGTTTTGAGGAGCCAGCCTTGTTGTGGTGCATAATCTTTATATCCACTCCAAATATATCCTCCGTCATTAGTTTTATGAACATCTGTGAATGCGCAAACTCCAACGCTATCTATGGTATACGTTTTTTTCCAAACTATATTTCCCAAAGAATCAAATTCTAATATTAATGGTTGAACTCCATCTAAATCGTTTAAATAGTTTACTGATGCTACAAACCCGCCATCCTCTTTCATAATTGGATTGGTAAATAAATTGGTTGGAAAATTAACCGGAGCATAAGTTTTTTCCCATATAATATTTAAGGAAGTATCTGTTTTTATTAGATAGGTATACCTGTCGTTATCTATGTATTTGCAAGTACTTAACAAATAATTCCCATCCAACATTTCATAAATACTGATGTAACATTTAGCTTCAAACCGTTTTTCCCAAAGATAATTCCCCAAACTATCTATTTTGATGACTAAATGACTATTACTGCCCTCTAAATCCTGTAATCCTCCACCTATTAAAAATCCACCATCTTCAAGTGATACAGCAGATACAGCAATGGTGTTGGCTATTTCGTCTTCATAGCCAAAGCTTTCCTCCCATTCCTTGTTTCCATTAACATCTATTTTTAATATATAAATTTTTGCAAATTGAACAGGGTCTAAGTTTTGTATTGTTCCTATAGTTAGATAACCACCATCCTTGGTATTTATTAATTGAGAAATTGATTCATTTAACATTCCTCCAAAATCCTTTTTCCAAATTATTTCACCATTTTGAGAAACTTTAATAATTCTGATATCTGAATCTGTTGTACTTGAAAATTTTTCTATTGTTGCGGCCAAAACCAAATCACCAGATAGATCTTGAATCATATCTTTATTTAATATGTAAGAATCATTTGGCGAATTGATACATAGATTTTTTCTCCATTGCAAATTTCCTAATAAATCAAATTTCAGCAAATCTAATGGAGCGTATTCTGTTGTATCAGAATAACTTCCAAAGACAATATAGCCATCATCTATTGTAGAAACACTGGAAAAGGCTAAATAGTTAAATTCATCTCCCCAAGTTTTATTAAAATAGGAAAAGGTCTGCCCCAAAGCAGAAAGGCTCAACAGGGCAGACCAGAATATAAATATATATTTCATTTAAATCAACGGTTAATTAGCAATTTACCAGATTGCGTTTTTCCAGAAATTTGAGCTGTAAATTCGCAAATATAAAAACCATTTGATAAATGACTAACATCTAGCATGATAGCTTCTTGCAAATTTTGTTTCCATTGCAATTTACCATTTAAATCATAAATATTCAAGGTTCCAGCTTCTGATATGTTTAAACTGATTTCATTAGTAGCAGGATTGGGGGCAAGGTCCAATTCTAAATGACCAATAAGGTTGTTTTGAGATTGAGAATTTTTTTTCAAGGCAGCAGCACTTCTTTCAAAAATTTTCCCCTCTGTCACTGCTAATATAGATTCCGCATAAGTCGCAATTTTACCTTTTCTTGATTGTGGGTCAGGTTCTCCTGCAACTTCTTTAATCTTAGCTAATGCGTAAGCACTTTTTCCTGCCGTACCTTCATTTTCTAGCGTTGTAATCATGGCATCAAAAGTCTCATGAAAAGCAATGTTTTCCTCTGTATCTAATGGTAACTGATCTAGTTGTGTTCTTGCACTGATAAAATTATCATTATTTGCATAAGTAGCTACCAATGATTTAATGCCCTTAACAGAACCTTCACATAATAAGGCATCTTCAATCTGATATAAATTGTCCTGTTTTTGATAGGTTCTTAATGTATAACCTGAAGAGGAACAATTAGAGATGGGCGGATCACCACCATCATCCAAAGGTAGATTATATTTGTCTTCACAAGGGAATTCTTTGCCTTTAGCTTGACTAAAAGAAGATAAATTACCTCCAGCCTCTGCTAATCGTGTTGGTAATGAAGCCTCCACATCAGCATATAAGGTAATTTCACTATTTTGATCAGGGCTTACTGAATCAAAAGAAATGTGATTAGTACTGTTTGCTCCCCAGGTATTATTAAAGTAATTTTCTCCTACATCACCACCAATAGCTGGATTTAAGCCTTGCGCCTCAAACTGTGCATTATTCACAAACCGCCAGTCGGCATCATGTTTGGAGTTGCTGCCAAAATTGTTACAGCGCAATTGCAAACTATTGTTGTTTCCGTCAAATTCTATTCCAGAGATAAAACCTTTGGTTGAACTCGAACCTATAAAGGTATTGGCATTTATTTCAGCCATATCATTATCTGTGTCATACGTATTAACTAGTACAATTCCTCTTTCATTTACTGGAATATGAGAAGTTTTAAACGTATTTTTCGTTATTTCAAAACCTGAAGATTCGAATGCCATTATACAATAAGTATCTTTTGGAGATGAGTCAAAAGCTGGATCTGTACCTTCACTTAATGTAAATTCATTATCCTTGATGATAGTGTGTTTGGTTGTATTTAAAGTAATTGCTTTGTCAAGGTTAGTAAATACATTATTATAAATATGCACAGGAACAGCAAAACCTCCAGTTTCATAAATGTCAATAGCTTTTTTTAAATTTAAGAATCTATTCCTTCTATCTTCATCATTTTCATCACCAATTTGAACTTTGGAATTTCTGATATGAATGGCTGTTATAGGTTTATAATATACCCAACTGTGGGAAACCTCATCAATAAATTGGCAACCTTCTATTTTTAAATCCTCTGTTCCTATTAAACTAATCTGGCTGAAAGAAATTGGATTCCCATTACTATCTGTATGTGTAAAGTAATTTACAAACGTTGAATTAGAAATACTATTTTCAACATTATCGCCAAAGTAATTAATTGGATACATCATAATACAAGTTTTATTGTCTTCAAATAAAACATTGTCTAATTTCAAAATACCACCACCATGGTCAACATCTGGATCTGTATCTGTGTCAATGCCAATATCATCATCATCTAAATTAATCAAATCAATGACGTATACAGCTTGCTTGGCATCTTTTATCTTCGTACCATTGAATGCATATAAAAGACCGTGATGTGGATGAATATTATTTAGAGGATCAATAGGGTGAAACGTGTTCATATCACCTTTTAATTGAATACCGGACCAATTATATCCAATATATTTTCTATTGTCAAAACATTCTTTTCCAGATAAGACTGCGTTGTTTAAAATTAAAGTGCCACCTTTATCAATTATGATGCCTGAATTTTCCTCCATAAACTCAAGTGTTGCGCCATTTACAATTACTGTTTGACCGTAATGTACCTTAATTTTATCTTGGATTTTGTAGTCTGAATAGATATAAAATATCCCAGTATTAGACGGGTCACTAAATTCAAAATCTAGTGTAGCATTTGGTTGCACATTTGTTTCCGTAAAACTAATACTGCCAGAATCCGATATTGTAATATCGAAAGGTTCACTGAACTCAGTATATACATTTTGGAAAGATAGTGGAAATTGGTTTGCAATTTCTATTGCTGTTGCAGGTTCTATCATTTCACGATAGTCAGTAAGATTTTCTATAACAAATGGGGCAATAATTGATTGATTACTATGATTTCTTAATTCAATATCATAATAAGGAAAAGAACTATTTCCAGAATAATCAGGACAGCCTCCATATGGCACAATAGTGTTGAATAAAAAACCATTACATTGATATGTGTTAACTGATTTTGTGAAAAAATTTAATGGTAAATGGGGACCGAAATTTATTGGGATATCGAAAGGTTGTGGTTGTCCAGCTCCCGCACTAGTAACTTGTGTACTTTTACTACCAGTTAAATAATAATAATATAGTACTACGTCTTCTGTTGATGCATCATTTCCTCCTGAGTGTATAATTCTCATTTTGGTTATATCGGTAAGATTATCTAAACATGGTGGTGAAATATATAAATCATAATTTAGGTAGGAATTATGCCATATAAAATTCTGCTCTAGATCAAGTCCACCAGGACTATCCCAAGATTCCTTATTCATTATTAGAATCTCTGTTTTTGGATAAGTAAAAATGATATTATCTGAATCATCTAAAAAGTCAACCTCTATATAGACATTATACCCCCCCTCATGATCGTCTTCTGCTTTTATTGTGTGATCAGGTTTAAACTTAAAGTGAACTAGGTTTCTAACATCATCTTTGTTAACAGAGACTTCTATCTTTTGAAATCCAAAGATAAATGTAGTTGTGAAAAAAAAGAAACAAAAGAAAGTAGAAATGCATTTGAGCAGAGTACTACTTGAAAATGATTTTGTAAACATAATATAAAATTTAAAGGGTTAAAAAATACAGCTTCGCCATTACCTTAAAACTATCGTTTTTTTGACGACTATAAAAAGTTTGATAAAGACTATAAATGCAATTTGCTAGGTTGCGAGCACTCATGAGTGTTAGATGTACCTCTAATGTGCTGGTGAATTATAAAAAATACAAATGCCAGCATCGTTCCTAAATAAAGAGACACGATGCTATGCCACTTATATATTTATACAAATGATTAATGAGTTATGATAATATAATATTTTTCTAAAAATTATTCTAACACTAGTTTTCCAGTACCTATAATGATTCCTTTAGAACTAAGTTGGTAATAATAAATCCCAGATACCCAAAGAGTACAATCGAAAGAAGTGAGAGTCTCACCTACACCAATAAATACTGTTTTGATTTGCTTGCCAGTACTTTCGTAAAAGACTATTTCTACAGGTTTTTCAAAGATTGTTTGAATATTTACTGTGGTAGATACTGGATTGGGATAAATTTCAATAATATTTTTAATTGGTAGAGAATTAAGACCAGAATCTAGCTCTTTTACAATTAAAGTAAAATTATTCTCAGTAACAGAAGCACAAACAGCATTTTCATCAAAATAATTTTGAAGCGCGTCTGGCTGAATATTATTTGCAATAATTGAATCCAAAAAGATTGTGTCTTTTTCATAAATATTGATGCCCCAAAATTCTATGGTATCAGGTGCTGAATACAGTACCTCTTTTTCCTGAAAAATAGAAACTCCATTTTCATTCGCTGTGAAATAATAGTTTAGGTAAGAAGTGTCATTATTGCTTGTAAGTTCTGGTAAAGTGTGATTTTGCGAAATGGTAACAGAATCAATTGTTGTAGGTAAATTATTGATTTGGGAGTTGCATATAAAGGCATCTATTTCATTGCAAGTGCTATCACAGCCAATAACTTTACAGGTATTGCCCAGGCTATCAAATTTTATCAACCAAGCTTTTTGAGGTACAGGGTAATACTCAAAACCCGTAAGTAAAAAACCATTGTCTGCTGTTCTGTCAAAATCCCAGATAACAATTTCTTTGGCAGGGTCGGAGGTATATCTTTCTGATCGCCAGATAACATTTCCTGTGGCATCGTATTTTACCAAAATAAATTCGTTTTCGAAATCCCCCGTACGATGCATATTTAAAGTAACAAAACTTCCATCATCCAAGATGATTGGCTCCATATCCCAACCAGTAGAATAATCAGTTCCTGTAATTTCCCAAATCACATTAAAATCTTCATCCACTTTGGCAAAATAAGATTCTTTCGGTAAGTAATGTAAGGTGTCAATTTCATAATACAATAAGTAATGAGAATGGGTTTCATCATAAGGTGTAATAAGGGGGAAAGTATCCCTTAGATCCCCTCCATATTCATATTCCTTTACAATTTTTCCTGTATCATTTAAAAAAACCACCCAGGGATTATAATTTTCGGTATTGCTACCTTCAGGTTTTTCTCTGCCAATTCTGGCTCCTACTATATAACCCCCATCAGGCCTTTGATAAATTGATTTGGTTGAACTATACATTTCAGTAATATAAGGTTTAATCCATTCCACATTACCCAGACTATCGGTTTTGCAAATTGCCATTCTGCTTCCTCCACAGGCCATCCAACCAGCATAAGCAAAACCCCCATCAGCTGTTTGAATAAGATGTTTTATGCCAATGTCCATCACTGAACTATTGCACTGGTTGGTTAGGGTTCGATTATTCCACAAAATGTTTCCATTTCTATCAAGTTTTAGTAAGCCAATTGAATTATAGCCACCTTCTGCACGAAAGCTGTAACCCATTAATAGATTACCATCTTTGGTTTCAATTAGTCTTTGTCCACCGAAAAAGTATAGGAACTCATCACTGTTTAAAAGTGTTTTGTACCATATAGTATCCCCCCATTCATCTAACTTTATAAGGTTGAGATAGCGAGTTCCATTTGCGTTTCTAGAGCCTGCAACCAAATAGCCATCATCTGCAATAATACTGGCAGAGAATGAATTGTTTTCATAATCAGGACCATATACCTTATTGAAATAATGACAGCTATCCTGCCCAGCTAAGTTTAAGCTGAATAGGATAGCTATTAAAATTGAAAATAATTTTGTCATTTGCTGATTACTATTTTTCCTGAAGCCAATACGTTTTTGTTGATGTCTTCTAAAAATACTAAATATAATCCATTTTGCATATTAGAAACGTCTATTTCGTATTGTTTAACATCATTATTCAAATGAATGTTTTTCACAAATCCGCCAGTTATAGATTTTATTACCAATGTGGATTCGGAATCTATATTATATTCTTTCAAATCAATGTTTATCATTGGGCTTGATGATGGATTTGGAAATATATTAAGTGTTTGGTATTTGTTTTCCAATATTGTTTCCTGCTTATCACCTTCGGGTCTTTTGATGAGTCTATTAAAAGCTTTTCCTTTCAATATGGCTAATGAAGATTGTGCCAATGATCGTGCAACCGTCTTCTTCGGTGCTTTAGAAATATTTAACAGTTCTGATATCCTAAAATCTGATTTTCCTGCACTTTCTTGTTCTCCATCAATGAGGGTTTGAAAATATTGCTTCATTGCTATACTTCTTTCGTTCTCTATTGATATATAGTCTACTACAGTTTGCGCTGTTATCCAGTCATGTGCAGCTATGGTTGTTCCTGCTAAAATACCATATGCCCAGTCTTGCTGGACGCATAGCAGTTCATCTTTTACTTGTTCAAACATACCATCGTTTACTTGCTTTTGTAAGGTCCTTAAATGTATTGGGCAACCAGGTGGTGGTGGTGGTGGTGGACGCTCCTCCCATTCAAGAACACATTCTGCACCAGGTAAGTTACATCCCAAACCATTATTCATAATATTATTGCCTACTTTCAATGGCTTAGAGTCATCTGTTCTATAATTTAGATTAATGGTTAAGTCATCATTATCATTACTCCAGTTTACAATGTGTTTTTTGGAAGGATCATCGTAATCGTGCCAATTGTTTTTAAATGGGTCAGGAAAATCTATATTACAACTTCCCTGTGGATTTAATTCAAAACCTCCTTGATCGTTTTTGAGTAGCGCCCAGTCTGTATTTCCTATATAACCCTCATCATTAGGATCAGAACTATATGGTAAATATTGATTGCAATCGAAATCTACTTTATTGTTTTCACCTACGAAAACGGTGGCTGCTTCAAAGCGTCCCATAAATCTATTACTATTGACTACAGTGAAATCAGTTGGATTTGCATTTATTGATTTACTATCTTCAAGAATTAAACCGAATGAGTAAGAAATACCTTGTGGTTTATGTATAATATTATTGTTCAAATTTGTTCCAAATGTTTCAAAGGAATATATGCCATAGGATTGTCTTAAATCAGGAGCTCCAGATGGAATGTTATAAATCTTATTGTTTGAGACTTCAAATAACACGCCATTATTTAGAGTAATACCTTTTCTAATTTGGTTAAATAAATTATTTTGAATTATCTTATCTCCTGTCAATGAATAATTATCATAGATGTCAATTCCTTTGTATAAATTTTTAAAGTAATTTTGATTTTCGGTGTTAGCATCTCCAATGATAAATGACGATAAGTTACTATGTATTCCAGTTACTTGAAAATGAATTTGCATGTTCGTGTTGTTGAGTTCACCAATTATGTCATTATTATTAGACTTAAATTGGCATTTCTGTATGGAGACGTTTCTTGCATTTTTCAATTCTATTTGTCTGTATTCTTTATTAGTAGGATCATAATTATGTTCAGGATAGGAGTAAGTATCATTTGGGAAAAACTCTTCCATATTGTAAAAATTACAATTATATACTGATGTTGCATTATGACCGCTTATTGGTGAGGTAAGTGCAAGCGATTTTTGATTGTTTATAAATTGGGTATTATTGGCAATTATAATTCCCCCCTTTGTATTATTTTTAACATCATCTAAATTACTAATGCCAATTCTTGCATTTCTAACTTCACTGTCTGTAATTGTTAATGTTCCGTGAGCAGCAGCCAATGAAATATAGTCTGCAGGAGGTGGTAGTATATTGGTAGGATGACTAAAATCAATATTTCCATCTACAAATATCCCATTCCAGGGCAAATCATTGCAAGGAAAATTTTTCAATACTGATCTTTCAATATTTAACCTTCCGCCAGGTTTTACAATTATTCCAGCATCTTCGTCAAAATGCACAATAGCATCTGATATGGTTACAACATTACCATCATTTACAATTATGTTACCATTGATATAATGAGTTCCACTATAAATGTTATTTCCAACGTCAAAAATAGAACCTGCTAAACCTTGTGATGTTTCACTAAAATCATGAGGACTTACAGTAACTTGGTTGGTAACAGACACATTGCAATAATTTTCTAACTCAGGAAATAATGTATTGCCATTTCTTACATCAACTGAAAAGGTAGTTGAAACTTTCTGCCCATTTGCATCTTCATCTAAATCATTTAATGTAATCGTTATTGATTCACCTGTTTCATTAGTTGACCAAAAATAATTATAAATAGGTTCGTTATTCTCATACGCGGAACTTGTGGCTAAGCCATTATCATTTACCAAGTATCCATGCTCTAAGCTAAAAACTTCATGATTTTTTTGAACTGAAAGTGAAATACTATTGTCATTTATACAATATGACTTATGAATATTTTCAATTAGTTCTGTATTTTCTTCCACATTGTATTTTAATTGATAGGGAATTGCCACACAATTATTTGAATAATCATTTTCCTTAATCTCCTGATCTGGATTTACTTCAGCAACTATCCAAAACTCTTTATTACAAGCGCCAATAGGTAGTTTTATCCAATTATCTGGAAGGGCTTTGTTATAAAAATCCCCTCTGCCAGGGGAAATACCCATAATTCGTTCTGTGATACTATTTGCCATTTCACCAATTATCGAATTGCAGAGATCATAATTAAAGGTGCCTCCAAGATTCATATTAGGAAAGTCCTCAGGACAATTGTATAAATTATTTTCATTTGTTGTAGGTTTTGAGTCAGAATAACATTTATAATTGGGATCTAAACAAGACCAATCTCTGTCACCAAGACAATACCCTATTTTCGCACCTTCGGCAACTATTGGTCAGGTACAAGGTAGATCATCATTTGTTTTAACTCTCAATGTTAACTCTACCCAATTATCAACATGAAAGTGATTATGGCCATTATGAAAACTTTGATAACCAATAAGTTTATCATAATGTTTCATATCGTCTCCATCTTTTACCAAAATTCTCTGATAAACTTTTTCTTTTTGAAATTCTTCTGCACAGGGACAACTTACAGCACTAATTGTAGCACCAGAATCAGTACAGTTACTTGTGTTACACTCCAAAACACAATCATCATCAGGGTTTCCAGCTGCATTAACACACAGAAATTCTCCTTTAGCTACAGATAATATCGGTCCATCCCCAATATTGGGAACAAACAAATCAACTCCTAGTCTATCCTTAGTAGGATACTCCAAAGGACCTTTTCCTAAAATACTCCCATACTCTTGCATCATCCACCAAGAAACAGTCAAGTCTGGTAGTAGTTCTTTACAATTTCCGCTACTACAATTTATGCTTCCTGTAGGTGGAACAGAATTGCTTGTGGAGCATCCAACGGAGCTAAGATTGCTATCATAGCTATTGAAACATGCTAAGTCAGGATTGGATTGGGAGCAGTTTTGAGCACTCGCCAAATTAAAAACCATGAAGGTTAATAGAAGAATAATTACTTTTTTCATAGTAAAACTTTTAAATAAGGTTAAAAAATAAATATAACACTGCCATTACCTTAAGGGATAGAAGACAAATAAATGTCCGTTTTCATCAGGATCGCCTGCCGCTTCGATATTTTTCAAAATACTACGTTAGAAAGCCTCGTCAGAGTCCTGCTATGCCTACGTTTTCTGTCTTGTATTTTAAAAAAATTCTTTGCTGAAAATCAGACATTTATTTATCATCTATCCCTAAAACAGCCGTTTTTTAACAGCCGTAAAAGGTTTAACAATGTCTATAGATACACGTATCATTAGGTCGCGAACACTAATGACGCGTGAAATATCTTAGACATACTTCTATTGTTCCGATGAGTTAAACATCAGTTTATTCCAGTTTGCATTTTGTTGATTACTTGTGTGAGAAGATTTTAGTTCGTCTCTAAAGAAAGCACCTCATAACTACTTTCTTTATTCATTCGCTGTCATTAATAAATAAATGTGAGTATTTGTAAAAAAAAAACAATTATTTATTTTTGAAGTATTTGTAGTTAATTAATTCTATCTTGAAGTAGTAACAAATCAAATAAAGTGCCAGTTTGTATTGATTAAATATATTTATTTATGATTAATTTACAAACTACTAACTGTAGGCGCACTAGTGAAAATGTTAAAAAACTCAAGGGTTGTATTTAGAACTGTATTTGTTAACTTTATTGGACTAAATTATTTACATACCGTATGTTAATGGACTTTTTTTTAACTGGGAAGATGTTTTTAAAGAATGTGTTTGTCATTTAACCATCAGAACCACAAAGGCACAAAGTACACAAAGAATAACAGCAAATATTGAAGCATTGAAGCATTGTAACATTGAAGCATTATTTAGCAAGGGAAGCGCGGAGGACGAACTTAACGATGGAGGGCTAAATTCGCAAAAATACGCCCGATGCGAGTGGAAATGTATGGAATGAATTGGAAAGATGGTTGGGGAATAAACTGCCACACAGGAATATAGAGACGTTGCATGCAACGTCTTCAAAGCGGGCTGAAACCAGTTCCAATTTATTCCATACATTGCAACGGACAGCGGGGAGACTACTCGATTGGAAAAGATACGTGCCGTCCTAATTCACCACTCTACCAGCAGTGATTTTTGGAAAGAAATCTTTGTGTTTTTTAATGAGGGGAGCGAAGACGAAAGTTTGAATAACAGCAAAATCTCTGCCACCATTTAGGACGGCGTAAAAATGATCTTGGTCGTACATTAATTGATTTCCATCGTGGTCAAACATTTTTTTGCTTCGTTCATTGATCGGCATGAAATAAATATCCATTGCTCTTTTTTCACCGTCTTTTCCCTCAACCTGAATTTTACAATAAGGCGTCATTTTAAGAATTTCTTCTTTTTGACTGTAATAATTATCGAATGCTTCCACATTGATATTGTTAAAAGAATCGAGGTAATTGTCTATGAAAAGTTTGTTTAGTTCATCTCCTGTAGACTTTATTCCTGCTGAAGTTGAAACAATCGGTTCAGAAGAATTGTCAAGTGTAAATGTTGCATTTGGTTCTTGAGGGTAATCTATGGAAATAGAAGTGATTTGGTCTTTTTCAAAATCAAAAGCTTCTCTTGTTCTCCATTCATCAATATTGGTGAAATAAAATCTATGCAAGTGACCATTGTGTCCAGGGACGTGTGTAATATAAGGCGATTCTGTGCCTTCCAACATCATATAAGTCCCTTCTTTGTTAACAGTATTTCCTGCGATAATGACCGTCTTCATCAAATCCTCTCCATCGTAAAATTTGACAGTTTTGGAATCATTTACCATATTGTTCATCACATTTTCGTAGGCAGATTGTGCAACAGGTGCGTACACTTTTGTTTTAGACACGATTCTCATAATCTGATCAATGGCATCTTCCCGAACATAATAACGATCATTGATGCTCCATCTGCCACTGCTTTTTTTTGTTAAATCTGCCGTTACCTTGTCTTGATCCTTGATGGTAATTCTGGAAATATCCTCCGTGTTTTTTATAGCAAAACGCGTATCATCCGTGTCTAATGTAGAATAAGATTGTCCGAAAACAAAATAATATACTGCGGCAAGCAATACAACAAAACCCAATAAGTATAAAATTGTTTTCATCTTTTCAAAATCAAAGTAAAGGAAATTAGTTACAAGTTACAGAGGCACCGTTGAAGGAAGGCGTAAAGTTCAATGGGCCAGTGATGTCTCCACATACAAACTTTTTAAATGAACCACCTTCTCTAACATTTGCATAAACATCTTTTTTAAACCTTGCACCAAACAGACCAACACCATTCTCTATATTGGTATAAATTGGCTTTGCAGAACCAGCACTCACACTAGATTCAGAAACATTGGCAATAGTGGTAAATTCGTCGAGTGTTCTTGATCCTGCATAAAAAGTAAACTTAAAAGATGGATTGAATAAACTTCTTTTAAATTTCTCAGCATCCTCTGTGCCAATTCTATTTGCTAGAAACATCAATAAACTATTAGAAACCAAATCTTTTTCAAGCGTACTACTTGTAGAAGATATTTCTAAACTATTAAGTTTAATGCTGTTAAATACAGGATAGGTAATTGTTTTTATTACTGAATTATCAGGATCATTATTTGGAGCTTCTCTGTATTTAAATTCTATATCTAAGTCATAAATATAGGCGTTTCCAGCATTTTTCCATCTAATGGCTTTACTATCCGCTTCAATGTTTAACTCATCTGGTGGATCATCTTGTTGTACCTGTGGACGAGGATAGATGGTATTAAAATCTTTAACTAAAGGAGTTATAGCCGTTACTTCTGCCCCTAAATCTGTGGTTACTACTAACTCATAGATCATATCTTCGTTTAGAGGTTCGTCCGTATAGTAAAGGAAATAAGGGTTGTTGGCAAAGATGCCCTCCTCTTTTTGAGGCAATGTGTCAATCGCACTTGCTTCTACCTTTTGAAACTCAATGGTTTTAATAAGATTTTTACTTCCGTCCCAAACAAAACGGTCTTTTTGGAAAGCTACAGATCCGCTGTACTCATTTATAACGACCTTGGCATTTTTAAAATATAAAGAATCTGTTACACCAGCAACTTCAATGGCATTTTCCTCACTAAGAAAAGCTTTGTTTAAGCGAATGTACTGTCTTGTTTCACTTTGGTCTAATAATCCGTAAACGATGGCAATCTCTTTCCACTCGCTATTCAATTCAAAGTCTGTAGAGCAATTACTAAAAGTAATGACTACCAAGGTAAAAAGGACCATAAAACGAACTATATTCATCATTTATTTATCAGTTTTGGATGTTTGTCTATCTCAACCTCTCAATCTCAACAGATTTTAGATCGCAAAGATAACAATCTGTCATATCTCCGTGTAGAAAAATGCTTCAATGTTACAATGCTCTAGTGTTAAAATACTTTAACATTGGCTTACATAATGCCAATTGTCAAATAAAAGTTAACAGTCTATCTCAATTATTAACCCAATATTAAATTAAATTTACGTCCTTTACAGCGGAAAATCGCATCAAATCATATTATGACACTTGTTTTACAAAGACAAGGATAATACCAAAAGGAGATTGAGTAAAATATAAAAGAAAAAAAATGTCTAAATATACTGAAGTTAAGCGCATTACAACGAAGGTTTTAAAGGCTATGAAACGTGATGGTGAAAAAATTAGCATGTTAACTGGTTATGATTATTCAATGGCGAAAATCATTGATGATGCTGGGATCGACGTTATATTGGTTGGAGATTCTGCCTCGAATGTGATGGCGGGGCATGAAACAACGCTGCCAATTACCTTGGAACAAATGATTTATCATGCTGCCTCTGTTGTGCGAGCTGTAGAAAGAGCGTTTGTAGTGGTAGATTTACCTTTTGGCTCGTATCAGGGAGATCCTAAAGCCGCTTTGAGGGCTTCTATTCGAATTATGAAAGAAGCAGGAGCACACGGTGTGAAATTAGAAGGCGGAATAGAGATCAAAGATTCAATACGAAGAATTTTGTCGGCTGGAATTCCAGTAATGGGGCATTTGGGTTTGACTCCACAGTCGATTTATAAATTTGGCACATACGTGGTTCGTGCAAAAGGAAAAGAAGAAGCAGACCAATTGGTCACAGATGCTCAGATGTTGGAAGAGGTAGGCTGCTTTGGAGTGGTTTTGGAAAAAATACCTGCTAAATTGGCAACGAGTGTTGCTAAAAACGTTTCTATTCCAGTAATCGGCATTGGTGCTGGTGGAGGGGTAGACGGACAGGTTTTGGTCGTTCACGATGTATTGGGCATTACCAAAGAATTTCAACCGAGGTTTTTAAGACGCTATTTGGATTTATACGAAGATATTAAAGGAGCTGTAGAATCTTATATCAAAGATGTAAAATCAGAAGATTTTCCAAATTCGGAAGAGCAGTATTGAAGGTTGAAAGTTGAAAGTTTGTCTATGCCTGAAATAGGTTGAAAGTTGAAAGTCATTCAAGCATTCAAGCATTCAAGCATTTTTAAATCAAAAAGAAAGTTGTGAAGCAAATACTGATTTTACTTTTTTTGACACTTGGAATTTTTGAATCATTAAGTGGTCAAGTTAATGTTGGTATTTCAACAGGTTTAAATATATCAAAATGCAAGATCACAGATATTGGATTGGTTTTTACGACAAGAAAAGGATATTTTGTTGGCATTGCTCCGAGCTATCTTCTTAATGAAAAAATTCATTTGATTTTTGATTTGCAATACAGCCAAAAAGGATACGCTATAAATCCATTTTTGGAGTATAGATTTTCCTATTTTGAAATAATTCCAGAAATTGAATATAGACCAGTTAATTTTCTAGTTTTGGGGCTTGGAATAAGCTACGGTTATAGAGTAAATGAAGAAGAACGTGGAATCGGAGATTGGGAAAGCACAAGAGATATAAAGTTGATAAAATCGTTTGACTATGGCGTAACAGGAAAAATAAAGTTAATAGACAGAAAGTTTTTCGGATTTGTAAGATACAATATTGGATTAAACGAGATTTCAAATCCTGTCTTTTTTGGTCGCTTTGGTAATTTGGACGAAATTAATATGTATAACAGAAACCTTCAGTTTGGAGTAGGGTATGTTTTTGGTTTGGAGAGGTATAATGACAACAAAACGAAGCAAATATTATTGTATTAAATAATTGTGGAAGCAACACCAGCAAACATTCAGGCATTCAGGCATTCAAACATTCAGGCATTCAGGCATTCAAACATTCAGGCATTCAAACATTCAGGCATTCAAACATTCAGGCATTCAAACATTCAGGCATTCAAACATTCAGGCATTCAAACATTCAGGCATTCAAACATTCAGGCATTCAAACATTCATAACCTACTTCTTATCTTTCAAAAACGGTTTTGGAATTTGTGGTAAACCCAACCACTGCCCAAAATCATTGTATTTTTGTCCAATATCCTGCGCAATACTCACACCACCTTTTACGCCCTCTACAATTTTATGTAGGTCTGAATTTTTATCTCCCATATCTTTTAGAAAACGTTTAACCTTATTGAGTGCGCCTTTTTTCTTTACAGAATCTTTGTCATCTTTTTTGTCGCTTTCGTCTAGTGCCTTTGCAGCCTTTTCTAAATCGCCCGCAACATCTTTATGACCAGCTCCTTTTAGTTCATCTGCCAATTCATTACAAGCCCTTGTAGTTCTATGTTGCAATCATAGAAGTTGAAAATATTCGTTGTAGAGTGATCAATTTTATCAGCAAAATGTAATTGAGCATTGTCTTTAATTTCAATGTTAAATTGATTAAATGTTGGTTTCATCGAAATATCCTGATCCGTTTCCACATCATAAAAAGGCTTGACACGCAAAACATGCTTGATTATTTTTTCTTCATTCAACCAAATTGGTTCATCCTTCGTTGCAACTTGAGCATCAGACATTTCACCAAATCGAATAATATTGTATTTCAATTCTGGCTTTTCACTTTGGTAGGAATCAAAAATTTCGTTTAATGTTTTCCTTAATTTATCAATATATTCCGTTTTGCCCATTCCTTTCACCGATACACGAATAGAATGCGTTTCCTCTCTTACCAATGCTAAATTGCCTTGTTTATCTTCCAAAACTACGCCATATCGCCAAGCAATATCTCCCTGTTCATCTTTTTTGATTGCTAGATTTTCTCTAACTATAAATCTTGAAATGGTATGTGGAGGCAATGGAGATTCAGCTTCATAACGCAACATCAAACTATCGCCGATTTCAAACACAGGCAAGACCTTTGGACGATCTTCATTGAGTAAATGCGGAATAATCAAACAATCATCAGCAGACTCATAAACCAATTCATAATGCAGCATTAATTTGTATAAAAACTCATAAGAATCATCCTTTGGATAACGATCTGTATCTTGTTGAAAAACTTGTTCAAAGTCTTTTAAATGAATTTTATGAGACTTATTTTCATTGACCCAGTTGATAATTTTATAAACACCATGACTGATCCATTCAGGATTCAAAATAAGCTATTTCTCAATTGCCATAAGCCGCTTAAAGGGCGTCCTGTTTGTAGAAAATATTACAGGAATATGGTTTTAAACTCCGTAGGAGTGCCCTGTTAAAATCATCAATTCAAATGATATTTACAGTCCGTTCCTACATGAGCTATTTTTTTATGCTGTCTATTTTTCTGTAAACAGCTTGCTCCACTGGGGTGATGTGTGAATTCTTATTTGTGCAAAATATAAATTATTTAAAGAAAAATAATAATAATTCAGCTTACAAAGAGGCATTTTGTAACCTCTTTTTAAGGAATAATCTATAATCTGGAAAAGCTTTTTTTATTAATTTTTTGTATAAAAATATTAGATGCAAATATTATGTTTTCAAAAGTCTATATATGATTAAATAAAAAATGTATGGCGTTTTTCCTAAATTGGAAAGGTTAAAAAATTTTTCATTATCACCTTGGTTAAATTAAGATCAAGACTTGGAACTGGCTCTTTTTCCATGTCTTTATTTCTTTAGATTTGTGTACCTTTGCAATAACGACTTCTAAATAATTCGCATCGGCCATCGGCGTTCGATTTGAATTAACAGAATCGTTAGACTATTTCTACTCTTCCACCACACTAACAAATATTATTTACTTTACCAATAAAGCCAAGTTATGTCTACAAAATTAACTTTGTTATCAGTGGTGTTTTTTATTATTTTTAGCAGTAATTTAAAAGCTGATAATCCCACTTTTGAAGCAACAACAATTTATGATGCTCAAAAAAAAACTGCTTATAAAAGCAACTCAAATCTAAAAATAGCTTTGGAAGAGATTGACAAAACATTCAATAATTATAGGATTATTGAGTTGAATAGTCAATCAATCTACAAGCACCTTAAAACGAACAATGCTCAAGCAGCATTTAATTTGAAATTAAAAGGTGTAGATTTAAAATCAGAGGACGGCGATATTCCTCTAAACCTTACTCTGCATGATGTTTTATCAGAAGATTTCAAGCATTATGAACAAACTGAAAATGGAATTATAGTTCATCAAAAACCAGAAGTATTTACATATAGAGGATTTACCAACGATCCATCAGAAAGGGATGTGGTTTTAGCTATTAAAAATGATTGGGTATCTGGTTATTTTACTTACCAAAATGAAAGATATTTTGTCAATCCTATAAAACAATTTGATGCAAATTATAAAAGTGAAAATAGTTCTATAAGTTTGGTCATGTACACTGCGGACGATAGCAAGCATCCTAGTTTTGAGTGTTCGGTTGGAAAAGGAATGGCTGAGGTTGAACAACCTATTTCAAAAGAACATACCGATGATTCCTACAAAAATAGTGCAGTTCTTCAATGTGCTGAAATAGCTGTTGCTTATGATCAAGGATTTAAATCTTTACACAATGGCGCACAGGGAGTACAAAATATTATTATCTCAAGATTAAACATGGTCGCCAATTTATACACCAATTGGTTCGAAATTGATTATAAACTGACAGAATTATATGAAGCAGCTTCAAATGAAATTACACCAGATAATAATTTAGAATCTTGTCAGGCACCTTCTCTGGATTGTTCAGAAAATACCATATTGGATGATTTTCAAGAATGGGGTGAAGGTCAAGCTGAAGCCCCGAATTTTGGAAATGGATTTAACTCTGATCCTGATGTTGCTACTTTTTGGACTAGTAGAGATATAAGAGATGGAAACAATCTTTTTAACATTGGTTATTCTCTCTTTGAAGGTATTTGCAATGAAAAAGGTTACAATATTTGCGAAGATGCTGTCCGCTATCGAGGGAACGAAGCCCTTCAAATGACTCTTTGGTCACATGAACTAGGACATACTTGGAATGCCTATCATACTTCCTCAGAAGGGATCTCTCCTAATAATACTTTTCTGATGAACTCAAGTGTAACCGCTGAAGCGATCAATGTTGAAAATGTGACCGTGAATGCAATTGTCAACCACAAGAACAGTCGCTCTTGCTTAGATTTTGGACCCTGCGGATCACAACATTGTACAAATGGCATTCAAGATGCAGATGAAACAGATATAGATTGTGGCGGAGATGATTGTATTTCTTGCCCAACTTGCAACGATGGTATGCTAAATGGCAATGAAATTGGAGTAGATTGTGGTGGACCTGATTGTTCAGTTTGTCCATCAGAAGATTGTAGCATTATAAATTTTAATACAAACCCGTTATTAGATTATGATCCAGCACAAGATTTAGGAACAGCAACCGTGCAAGGTAATGGAACAACTGTTTTGCTAGAAAACAATGTTTGGAAAGCCATTGAAATCAACTACAATATAACCTCTAATACTGTATTAGAATTTGAATTTAAGAGTACAATGGAAGGGGAAATTCATGATATAGGATTTGACGATAACCTTTTGCTTGAAAATACTGGTCCATCAAACAGGTTTGCAATATATGGGAATCAAGGGTTTTGTGGTTTTATAAATGATGAGGATTGTACGCCTTATAATATGTTAGGAGATTGGCAAAGTTTTGTCATTCCAATAGGTACTAAATTTATTGGCAATTGGCAATATTTGGTGTTAACGGCTGATGATGATTCTGGTCTAGGTTCTCTAGGAAATTCTTATTTTCGACACATTAAAATTTATGAAGATTATGACGGTAATTTAGAATGCGGTGATTGCAACGATTCAGACAATGATGGCATTTGTGACACAGAAGACCCTTGTCCTGATGGTCCTTGCAATTCTTTTCTGTCTCTAAAAGTTTTATTGCAAGGAGCCACATTAAATAGCCCAGGTTTATTGATGCGAGATGATTTGAGAGTGAATAATGTATTGCCATTAAATGAACCGTATATCAATATTGATTATTTCGACCATTTTGGAAATGGTGGAGGCGAAACTATTGAAGCAAATTTATTGGCTGATAATGGCGAAAACTCTGTTGTAGATTGGTTGTTAGTTGAGTTAAGAGATGCCAATGACCCTAGTCAGATAGTTGAAACACAATCAGTGTTATTGCAAAGAGATGGTACAGTTATAGATATTAAAGGAAGTGAAGAAATTACTTTCAATGGGATTGTTGGAGATTATTATGTAGCAATTCGACATAGAAATCATTTGGGAGTAATGACCGCAACGCCTATTTCGCTAGAAAACAATGTTTCACTGGATTTTACAGATATAAATACACCTACTTGGGGGATTTCTGCTCGTGTCAATTTAGAAGATGGACGACAAGGTATGTGGGCAGGAAATAGTCAGATAGATAATAAGTTAGTTTTTCAGGGAGCAGAGAATGAACCAACCGCAATTTTCTTTACTATTTTGCAAGCAGATGGCAATGATCAGAGTTTCCCAGATTATATTGCATTTGGATATTATAATAGTGATGTGGATATGAATGGTCAGTGTATTTTTAGTGGAGCCAATAATGAAAACAATACCGTGTTTTTTAATGTGCTTACTTTTCCTGAAAATCAAGGAGCGGCTAATTTTATAATCTATGAGCAGTTGCCTTAGAGTGAAAGAATACAAAAATGGCAAAAGACCGCTGTTGTTGTTTTCAACCTTTTACAATTATTAATGATAATTGAAACTGTGTGAGAAAAAATTTCTTGCGCAGTTAGAGTAGGGTACTGATTGTTTGTTTTTTTTTAAAATAGGAGTGAATAATCAGGCTCTATTCTATTTGCAAAGTTTTCATAATGCAACTTGCCTCAAAAGTCAAAGTCAGTGGGAATAAATACAGTTGGATTTGGATGTTTTATTGGTATTGTGCTGCAAAGAAAATTCTGTTGAATCATCCCCCTTTTACAATTTTAAAATTAATACTTTCAAATTCATTAGAAACATTTAGGAGGTATAAACCTGCTTTAAAATTTAAATTTGGAAGCGTGATTTTTAGGGGATTGGAATGGTGTCTTTCTTGGAAGTGAATGAGTTTTCCTGTGAGATCGTAAATGTTTATTTGTAAAATATCATGTATTCCAAAGGGTAAATGCTCTAGTGTTATTTTATCGGTGAATAGAGTGGGATAGGCTTTGGTGTTTCGAATTTGTGGAGTGTCAATTCCTACATCGAAAGTGTTGAGGTTTAAATTTGTTTCTAATACAAACAGTCCTTCTTGCATGTCGGATACTAAAATTTTACCAGAAGGTAGGTAGGGATAAACGCCCCAGGCTCCTTCATAATAAGGACGGTGTGGCTTTTGAGAAGTAGAATAAACGCATGCTTTCTCTGGGTTTTCTGGATCAGAGACATCAAAGACCTGAAGACCATCGTAATAATAGGAGGCAAATAGGTAGTCGTCTCTAAAAAGGACATTGTGTGCAATGGCAAGCGAATCTGTTTCAGGACCAAATGTCGCCACAACATGAATGTTTTCTGGGTCGCGAATGTCAACTGATTTTAAGGGTAAACCAAAGTTTTCATCTGTGAAAAAATAGTGAGTTTCTTCTGCATTTAAACATCCCGAATGGTTGTATCCTTTAAATGGATATTCAATTAAAGAGGTCAGGTTTTGGGGATTTGTCGGATCAGAAAAATCCAATACAAATAAGCCACCACCTCCGTTGTTCAAAAATGCAATGTCGTCTTTTACAAACAAGTCGTGGACATTTCTACCGTCATATTCATACAACAGTTCTGGTGCTACGGGATTTTTCAGGGAGTAAACACGCATAGGAAAAATGGTAATGGAATCTGCATTGCTTGAAATGCCTTTGCAAACATAAAGATTGCCGTTGTCAATAAAAATATTATGTGTTTTGCCAAACAATTCATTGGAGTCGTAAACAACTTCATATGAATCTGGTAGTTTTGAAATATCAATTATTTGCAAGGAGCTTTTATCTCTGTCCTCTCCACAAACAGCATATAAATAACCATTGTAATCGTGGAAGTCTCTATGCACAACATTCGCCCCTTGAAGTCCGCCAGGGATAAATGCTACCTCGCTTTCTTCGCCTGTTGTTGTAATGTTAAAAATATGAGTCCCAGCCGTACTTCCTATTACAGCAAATTCGCTCTTATTGGCAACAAATCCCCAAACTTCATTGTAGGTGTTGGAGTAGATCGTTGATGGTACAAGGCTTGTATCTTTCCAATTAAATATTACAGTCGCTGTATCTACTTGTGCAACAAGACTAGACGATGCGAAAAGTAATAGTATGATGGAAAGGTATTTAAACATAGGCAATGAGTTCTTTTATAACTTTAGTCATTTTAGGTTCCGCTTCCGCAGCTACCGCAATCACTTCGTCAAGCGTAACGGGTTTCAAATTTTCTATTGGCATTGATTCATCCGTAATAACAGATATTGCAAAAACCTCAATTCCACAGTGAATAGCTACAACTACCTCGGGAACTGTTGACATACCAACGATGTCACCGCCTATTTTATTGAGGTAAAGGTATTCTGCTTTGGTTTCTAAGTTAGGACCAGGCAAACTTACATAGACACCACGATGTGCCACAAAAGCATTGTCTTTGGCAATCTCCATAGCTTTACTTTTCAATCTTTCGGAGTAAGGTTGGCTCATATCTGGGAAGCGCGGTCCCATTTCATCCAAGTTTTTTCCTCTTAAAGGATTGTCATAGTGCATATTTATGTGATCATCTATCACCACCAAAGACCCTTTTTTGATGTCGATGTTGGTACTACCCGAAACATTAGAGACAAACAAAGTTGAAATTCCCAGCATTTTCATAATTCTGACAGGAAAAGTAACTTCTTTCATGTCATAACCTTCGTAATAGTGAAAACGTCCTTGCATTACAACGACATTTTTATTTTCTAAAACACCAAAGATTAATTTACCTTTATGACTCTCAACAGTAGATACAGGAAAGTTGGGGATGGTATCATAAGGCAATTCAAATTTGACATCAATGTCTTGAATTAAATTACCTAAGCCTGTTCCCAAAATGATGCCCAATGTTGGCGAAAAATCGACTTTAGACTTTATGTAATCTGTTGTTTCATTTATTTTATCCATCCAATTCATAGTATTAAAATTTTGGCTTGAAGATAGGAAATATTGAGAACTTAAAAAAAAAGCCCGTTAATAGCTTACTATTAACGGGCTTTTTTATAAAGATTTGCTGTATTAGCTAATCATTTTTGGGTTTGGACCAAATTCATTATCCCCAGGTGTACCTTCAATAGCCAACAAGTAAATAAGATAAAAATTTGCTATTGGAACAATACCCAATAACATTAACCAGCCACTTTTTCCAGTATCGTGTAATCTTCTAACACCAACAGCAATAGAAGGTACAAGAACAGCAAGTGAATAAAGACCTGCAATACCACTCACAATCATTGCCAGCGTACCGCTAATACTACCAAACACTCCAGCTAGGATATTTAATACAATGGATATAATGACATTGAACAACATAAAATACCAGTATTCACTGCGCCTGGCGCGACCTTCAAAATTTGCATAATTTTCTTTAAGAACTTTTAAATACCATTCCATAATGAGGTAAGTTTAATTTTAGATTATAAAAAATTTTAAAATATTTTTGTTTCTTTTTGATGCTAGGATATAAAATTAGGTAAAAATAATTTATTTGTTAGCGTTATACGTATCATTTTGTGTAAAGATTCTTAACATAACATAATTGTTTGATTCACAACACCAAAAATCAAGCCAATTCTCCCTGGTTTTGGCTCTTAGCTCTTAGCTCTTAGCTTTTGGCTCTTAGCTTTTGGCTCTTAGCTTTTGGCTCTTAGCTCTTAGCTCTTAGCTTTTGGCTCTTAGCTTTTGGCTCTTAGCTTTTGGCTTTTGGCTCTTAGCTTTTGGCTCTTAGCTTTTGGCTTTTGGCTCTTAGCTTTTGGCTTTTGGCTCTTAGCTTTTGGCTTTTGGCTTTTGGCTCTTAGCTTTTGGCTCTTAGCTTTTGGCTTTTGGCTCTTAGCTTTTGGCCAACAGCCAAAGACCAACAGCCAAAGACCAACAGCCAAAAGGGCCAACAGCCAACAGCCAAAGGCCAACAGCCAACAGCCAAAGGCCAACAGCCAAAAGGGCCAACAGCCAAAATAGGTCAATATATACTTTCCAGTGTACTTAGCTATTGTTGGCAAAGGTATAAAAAAATGATCTTCAGAGATTAATCCGAAGGTCATTTGGTTCTATTTATTCCAGTAATAGAAGTATTTATCTTCTAATAATAAATTTTTTCACAGTTGTTTTAAAACCATATTGTAATGCAAGGAAATACATGCCATCATCTAAATGAGCTAAATTGTAGTCATTATTAGCACTGCCTAGTATTTCTTCAACAACTTTTCCCTGTGTATTGTAAACAGAAATTTTGTTTAAATCTTCCATGCTTTCATCCAATTGAATGGTGAAATTTCCAGAGCTTGGATTAGGGTAGATTTGCCATTCTTGATTAAGGTCTGTAGATAGTCTGTTTTCGTTAATGTTTTCTACAACTTCTCCGCCAGAGCCAACACCATAATCATCTGTACCACAAGACCAAATTCTATCTGGCGCACCCAATCCATAGGCATTTAAGCATGAGAAATTAGAAGCTTCCGTACAGTATAAAGAGCCATCATCTAAATACAATTTGCTTTCACCATTTTGCTCAACAAACAAGAAGCAATAAGTATCCATCTTATAAATATTTATGACTGTTCCAGCACAATCGTATGGATCAATGATATTAAGCAACCAAGGGTAGGTTGCAAAAAACTTAAGGTCAGAGTTTGATAATGGTGCATTTATTTCTTCAATACAAGTGATATTCACTGATATATCTGCAATAGAACAAGGGTCAACAAGCGTAGTCTTTTCATAATCAAAACTTATAGCTTGACCATCAAAATAGTTAAAGTCAATGGTATTTACAGAAAAAGGATCTAAGATCAATCCACCATCTGTTTCAATAAAAATATCAAGTTCATCATTGCAATAGTCGTAAAATATTTTACCAGTATGCTCTTTACAATTTGGGAAGTCTTGTGAGTCGTCACAATCATTTATCACTAATCCATAAGTATAAATAATTTCTTCTTGGATAAGAGTTGGAGGACCACAGTTGCTGTTTTCATCAATAATGCTAGAAGCTTCAGCATAAATTACCAAAGTAGCATGGTATTGAACAATGACATTGACTTCTGAAATAACCAACAATTCATCATCAGACGAAACTTGTTGACCATCAATTGTCCAGTAGCCTTCTATTAGCGATACACTGTATTCATAGCAACCATCAAAGTCAGGTTGATACAAAGAAGTAGAGGGTGGAAGGAAATTTGCATTTTCTCCATTGCAAATTTCAACCGTGCTGTCTGTATTGTAAAAGTCATAGTTTTCTGCCAAGTAAGTAAATGCAATCTCATTGTTTGAAGGGTCTTCATCTACTATATCATTGGGCATTTTTACTGAGAATGAAATATGATAGTTTGTATCTTTTTCAAAATTAAAAGAACCAATAGTAATAGGCACGTTTTCTTTTGCTAAAACAGAACCCAAATAGCTTACAGGGCCTTGTTTATTTATATAGCAAATAATTTCAAATCCATTAACTTCATAATTACTATTATTAAATAGCTGAACGGTAATATCTTGTTTGCCTTCTTCAATAGGTAATTTAGGTGAAATAATTTGCGTTAAACTCAAATCATACACAGGCACGGCATTATTGATTTGAATATCTGTACCCGCTTTCAAGTTTTTCGAGTTTAAATCTCCTTCAGAAACCTCCAAGTCTATGGTTCTAATTGGAGAAACGGACAGGCCATTTCCACCATCTGGATTGGCTTCATATTGTGAAAAAGAGAGAGAGGAGACACCACAAAGCACTAGCAAAGTGGCAAAAAAATAGTTTATTAGTAGTTTTGAACTCATAGCTAGAATTTTTTATAATTTTCTATCAAATTTTAATAACTAGGCTCATTGCATAGAAAAACATCTACATAAAATGAATCTTTTTTACAATAACAGCGTAAAATAAAGGGATCAAAAATCTGACAAAGCCAGCCTTTATTATAATGCTATTGCAAAAAAAATACACACATTTTATGTTAGATGAACCATCTTTTACAATAGCCCAAACGTTTTTGGTAAATTTATTATTATGATAAATTTGGTTTGAGTTTCAAGAGGTTAACTCAAATTTCATCTTTCTATATTGTTAGAAATTTTCTTAAAAAATTACATTCACCTTCATTCTTTTTCTTCAACCAGAAGAAAATAAAGCTTGATGATTGTATTATGACACATTACTTTAGACTCTAAATATACTACAATTGTAGGTACTTACAAATTTAATTTTTGAAATGCTTGGTTAAGTACCAAACATAAATAATCGACACATTGCTGGCGGTCTCTTTTTCCGCTATACATCCGCACCAGCGGACCGGTTAAAAAATATCACCGTAGCATAGGCTACCGTGCGACGGACCGGCAGAGATTTTTTGCCGAAATGTCGGACCACTAACATAGCGAAAAAATAACCTCGCCAGAAATGACGATTATTTATGCATAGGTACTTATTCTAACTTAGTGATACTGGTCTATAATTTTTTATATATAAGTGTTGAATTTATATGTCTGGCTAAATCTACAAATTAGGAGGCTAGATTCGTGAAATAGAATCAGTTGTTGGGGGTGAGACGTTGCATGCAACGTCTGTACACCTTTTCCCCAACCTACTGTTCTAAATCGTTTTATACATTTCCATTCGCAAAGTTTGCACTTCTCATCACCTATCGTTTAATCATCAATTTTTTCACCTCTGTTTTTTCGCCATATTTGTATAAAGCAACAAAATACATTCCATTGTCTAAATGCTCTAAATTAAAGCTTAGTGCAGTCTGATTGTCATCTATCAAAATCTCTTCAATGATTTTGCCTTGAACATCATAAATGCTTATCAAATTTAAATTATTATTTTGACTATTTAAATCAATGGTAAAGCTTCCAGAAGTTGGGTTCGGATAAACCAACCAAATAGGTGCAAGTTCAACAGGTATTCTATCAGCGTCTTCTGAATCTGCAGAACATGTTGTTACATCTGTTGGATTTGTTAATCCGTAAATATTTAAGCAATCAAAATTCGCACTATTACAGTAAGGTGTGCCATCTTCAAAATAAAGCATTCCGAAATCATTGCCTTGTACATATATAAATGCATAAGTCCCTAAATCATATTCTGTAATGTTTTCATAAGAACCAGTGCAATCTATAGAAGAGTAAATATTATTCAGCCAAGAATATTTGTCAAACATTGAAGGGCTAACTTCATCATCACAAGTCCAAGTATTTGTAGGACTACCTAAACCATAAGCTTGCAAACAAATTAAGTCGTTTCCATCTTGACAATAAAAACTACCATCTTCGAAGTATAAAGTAGCATCATCATTGTCAATTATTTGAATAAATGCATAAGGCCCTAAGTCAAATTCATTTACTGTAGTTCCTTCGCAACTAGTTATATCTACTATGTTTTCAAGCCAAGAGTAAACTGTGAATAATTCATTGCCAGGACTTTCATCACAAGTCCAAGTACTTGTTGGACTACCCAAACTATAAGCCTGCACACAATTTAAGTCATTTCCATCTTGACAATAAAAACTGCCATCTTCAAAATACAAAATTGCATTGTCATTGTCAATTATTTGAAGAAATGCATACGCGCCTAAATCAAATACATTTATCATTGTACCCGTACAATTATTTTGGTCTATTAAATTTTCAAGCCAAGAATATGTTGTAAATATTTCATCATTGTTTGGTGGAATTGGGTCTTCATCACCACAATTCCAAGTATCAGTAGGGCTGCCCAAACTATATGCTTGTACACAATCTAAATCATTTCCATCTTGACAATAGTAAGTGCCATCTTCAAAATACAAAGTTGCATTGTCATTGTCAATTATTTGAATAAGTGCATAAGCACCTAAATCAAATACATTCACAGTTGTTCCTTCACAATTATTTTGATCTATTAAATCTCCAAGCCACGGATAAGCTGTAAATATTTCATTGTCTGTTGGCGTGCAATTTGTATCTGTTGTAATTGACGCAGAACCATTATCGCTTTGCACCAAACTACCTATACATGTAGCATCATTTACTACCAAAAATATTATACCATCTTGTACGGGTGTGAAAGTCAAAGAACAATCTGTTCCTATTGCTATTGGATTGTCAACATCATCAACTATCCCATTTGAGTCTGCATCTTCATAAGCTGACAAAACAACTCCATCATTCCAACCTGTTGCATTGGGATCAAAACCATCACAAATACTAAAGGTGTATTGAGTCCCTGCAATTACATCTAAAATATAGGCTTCATTTGCCCAAGCTGCATATCCTGACTCAACAGTTTCACCTGCAATACAAGAAGTGCTTCTAATATCAGTCCAAGGACCTCCTCCAAATGCTCCACAGACGACTGGACAATCACCAGGGCAGTTGGCATTGTTTTCTCCTGTATTACAAATACCATCTCCACAAACAGGAACTCCACAGGAAGTAATAATATTGGTAATATTAAGATCAGTAATATTGAAACTTAATACACTTGAACATGAATTTACTGTTGACTCAAATATAATGATTACTACTCCACCTGCGTCTAAATCAGCTTGCGTAAGCAATACGTAACCAATGGATACATCTACGCCATCTGTTAACAGTTGACCAGTGGTTGTACCTATGCTAGTAGTAAGATCATAAGGAAAATCCGATAAGTCTCCTATACCACCAAAAGTTGCAATAGGAATACCTATGCTACCATCAGGGATTGCATCACTTTCTGAAGCACAGTAAGCAATGGCTGAGGTAGCTACAAAAGGACCATCTAAATCAACAAATATATTATCTGGTACACAAGGACAATCAGCAGGACAATTATTAAAATCTTCTCCTGATTCACAGATGCCATTATTACAAATAGAAGCTTCTGTTAACTCAATGCAAAACGCTCCTTCAATAATTGGATTGGCTGCATTTTCCCAGCCATCTACTAAAATATAATAAGTGGTTCCTGCGGTAGTTGCAAGCTGTACAGTTGAATAGAAATTTGATCCAGAAATGTCATCATTACAAATGATATTGGGTCCATCAGCAGCGCCTTCAAATACTGCAATTAGTGTGTTAGCAATATCAGCTACTCCTGCTGGAACACAGCCATTATTGGTAGTAATAGCTACGTCGGTTCCATTTCCTACAAATGTAAACCACACACTGCTTTGAATATTTGGTTCATTCCAATCATTTGTTGAACAAATACCACCATTGAGATCATCAGAGTTTGGTGTGGCATCAATATTTGTAAAAGGTCCATTTTGACTATAATCAATACTTATAGCTTCAGTAGGTTCATCATTGATTGGCTGTGCACTTGAATTTTGAAATAATCCAGCAAACACCATTGTGTATAGGATCAGTATTAAAAGTTGTTTCATTTTTTTCAATTTAGTTTTATGTAGTTGTAATAAATGAATATGAATTTACGCTATTCTTTAACGCTTAATTATAAGTTTTTTAACCTCTATTTTTTTATTTTTTGTAAAGCAACAAAATATTCCAATATCTAAATGCTTATCTATTTAAATTGGAATTTAGGGCATTTAATTGAATTGTAAAGCTTCCCAGATTTGGGTTTCTTACAGTCATATGAATACCAATATGAATGATTGACTATTATTATAATATTATTATAAAATAGCATCAATATAGATCTAATTAGAATTTTTCGTTATTAAGGGACAGAGAATTAATAACTGTCCCTAAGGAGCTTACCTTCAAGTAATTAAGCAGAAAACTCATAAAAGAAATCTTATTGAGAATTCACATATTTAATAGAAAGTAAGGATAAAGCTATAATAGGTGAGGCGCATTTTCACCATATTTGTACTTCAAAGATAAGGAATTAAGTATTTAATATCCAAGTTTTTTGTAATGTTATAAAGTGAATACACGTGATATTTTTCTATTTCAATTATGAATCAAGCATTTATGAATTCATTATAAAATAAAAAGCCCACTGCATCAAAAGTTTTTGACGCAGTGGGCTTTTATTTCGATTTATCAAGTGTTACCTATTTCTTAATCATCAATTTTTTCACCTCTGTTTTATCACCATATTGTAAGGCAACAAAATACATTCCATTTTCTAAATGCTCTAGATTGAAATTTAATGTGCTTTGATCGCCATTTAGTAAAACTTCTTCAATGACTTTGCCTTGAATGTCATAAATACTTACCAAACTTAAATCATTGTTTTGACCATCCAATTCAATTGTAAAGCTTCCCGAAGTTGGGTTTGGATAAACCAACCAAATAGGAACAATCTCAACAGGTGTTTTGTAAGCATTTTCACTAATAGTAGTTTCTGAACCATTTTCCGCTGGTGCTGGTTTGTCCATAGAACATAGCGTAACATCTGTTGGATTTTCTAGGCTGTAAATATCCAAGCAATCAAAATCTGCATTGTTACAATAAGGGCTGCCATCTTCAAAATATAACATTCCAAAGTCATTGCCTTGAGCATATATAAATGCATAAGGGCCTAAATCATACTCTGTAATGCTTTCATAAGAACCATTGCAATCTGTAGAAGAGTATAAATTGCTCAACCACGGATATTTGTCAAATATTGCAGGAGTTGTAGTTGGTGGATTTGGACCGCTTATTCCACAAGTCCAAGAATCAGTAGGGCTTCCTAAACTATAAGCTTCCATACAGTTTAAATTATTTCCATCTTGGCAATAAAAAGTACCATCTTCAAAATACAAGGTTGCATTATCATTGTCAATGATTTGAACAAATGCATAAGCACCCAAATCAAATACATTTACCGTTGTTCCATCGCAGTTGTTTTGGTCAACTAAATTTCCAAGCCATGAGTAATTTGCGAATACTTCATTGTTTGTTGTTGGAGGATTTGGAGGAGTCGTTATTTCACCACAAGTCCAAGTATCCGTAGGACTGCCTAAACTATAAGCTTGCACACAGTTTAAGTTATTTCCATCTTGACAGTAGTAAGTGCCATCTTGAAAATACAAAGTTGCATTGTTATCATCAATTATTTGAACAAATGCATAGGAACCCAAATCAAAAACATTTACTGTTGTTCCCTGACAGTTATTTTGGTCAATTAAATTATTTAACCAAGGATAGTCATCAATAATTTGATTGGTTCCAGTTGTTGGGTTTGGCGGATTCGTAGTGGTCATTACTTCCTCAATGCATGTTATGGTAATGGCTGCACTTGCAAGGTCGCAAGGCGTTGAAAATGGAGCGATTGTATAATCAAAATTGATTTTTTGTCCATCGTAATGTTGAAAGGAAATACCTGGACCATAATAAGGATCGTAAATAGTTCCGTCAGCCATTTCAATAAGAAAATATTGCTGTCCTCCATCGCAGTAATCAAAATACATTGTTCCAGCGTTATTGGCACAATCTGGTTCTGTCGTAACAGGTGGCTCTGTGGTTCCTATTCCACAATCATTTACAAAAACACCAAATGATTTATTAATATGCTTGCTAGGTGGTGGGCTTGCACCAGTTGGACCGTTGCCATTACATCCAAATATGGATGTACATGAAGAATAAGCAGTAGCTTGGATTTCAACCAAAGCACTTGTTTGAAATGAAGAAGTAAAGGATTCTGAAAACGAAACATAGCAAGATTCATAACAAGTTTCGAGGACATTGTCATAATTTTTTTCTAAGACAACTACACCATCAATAAGCCATTTTACAGTCGCACTAAAGTCGCAATCAAAACAATTATAATTATAATTTTCAAATAAATTAATTGAAAAAGTTTTGGTATCACCAGGGCAAATTTCAGAATAGGTATCTGCCAAATAGTAATCATAAGCAGCAGCTTGGTAACTTAAAGTAATCGTATCATTTAAAGGATTTGTATCAATAAGACCTGAAGGCAAAACTGTCCAAGCTTTTATTTCATAATCTTGATTTACATCAAAATCATAATTTCCAAGATCAAAATAATAATAATAATCTTCAGGGTTTGGTGTTGGATTGTTTACAGAATATGGGTTTTGTAAATTTCCATTTACTGACCATTGTATTTGATATTGGCTTAGAGGTGCATTACTTAAATCTTGCACTCGAACGCTAACTGTTTTGTTTCCTGTTGTTATTGGCAACGTAAGTGAAGTAAATGAATCCATAACTAAATCCATTTCTCCATAAATAGTTGAGTAAAATCTGGTTATGGTATCATTTGACACATCTAAATCCGTTCCTTCATTTGGATTAGTGGACCAAGTCTTTATAGTATATTCTGTATTAGGTACAAAGTAATGGCTGCCAATATCTATAGCTCTTGATTGACCTGGATTTATTGTTGGACCAGCAAAGTTAAAAGTATCAATGATGGTTCCATTTATTTCATAAACAATATCTGTATTGATTAAATATCCAGGTCCATTATTTTTATATTTTACAGATAAGCCATAATTTCCTTCACTACTTAAATCACCTAGTAAGAAAGAGTCTCCAATGAGATCAACATTGGATTCACATTCCTCTATTTCTGCTCTGACATAAAAGATCATAAGATTATCATTGTAAGAAATTTCAACTCTATACATTGTTGGAGTATAAACATGATATATTTCATTGTGACAATCATCACAAATTTTGACATCTTCTTGATAAACATCAAAACTATAATCGTAATTGGTCTGTTCATATACAGAAGCAGATCCTCCTGAAGCAACTTGAGGAAGAGCAGGAAGGGAAGGAGTAGCCTGGGTGATCTTAAATTCTTCTCCAGGGCAAACAGAAATTGTAAGTGGGCATTCAAAACTAGCAAATGGGCAGTCTTGAGAATAAAGAGATTGGCTAAAAATTACAAATAGGCAAATTAATGCAAATACCAGCTGTGTGGATTGGTTTCTCATTTTCATATTAAATGACGTTATGAATGATTTACTATTATGATAAAATAATAGACATTAAAATATGGATTCAACTAAAGCTTGCACTATTGAAATGAATACTCCAAGTTGAATTAAAAATCTCTTTTATCTGTGTCGTAATAAACTACTGACCTAGAAAAATCAATTTTACAATTAACCATTTGAATATTATTACAAAAGTAAAACAATAATTAATCCTAATTATAATGTTTACTGTTGATAAGTATTTAGCTTTCTAAACCAAATACTTATAAAAGAATCTTGTTTGTGAGTCCACGCATTTAACTGAAAGCAAACAAGCGGAAAGCTTTCAATTGGTGAGACGGCGTTACCGTGTTTATGATCTAAATATAATTGATAAAAGTATAACGTGCAAATCTTTTTTTGAAAAACAAAAGAATTTGATGTTTTTACCAAAAAAATAATGAATTTATTCTATTCAGGAGCTAATATGGAATAAATTGGAGCCTGTCTAATCTTTTGGGGAGACGTTGCATGCAACGTCTGTACAATTGCTTTGTAGCAAATTGATCCTCAATCATCTGTAATTCTCTAATTCGTAATTCGTAATTCGTAATTAAATTTAGTTAAACAAATCTTCATCACGAATAAGCAGCAGAATAGCGGAGTGGGGGATGATCATATATTTTTCATTGTTGAAATGAATTTCATAACTGCTGCTTTGCAAATAGACAGCGAGGTCGCCCTCACTGGCTTGCAAAGGAATGTATTTTGCTTGATTGTTTTTTTCTTTCCAAAAATCATCCTCGGATAGCGATGGTATAGCATAGCCAGGACCCACCTTTAAGACATAGCCTTGATGGATACTTTCTTTTTCTTCAACACCAGGAGGTAAAAACAAACCGCTACTAGTTTTTGAATTGATCTTTTTAGGTTTTATCAATACACGATCACCAATGATGATAAATTTTGCTAAATCTTGCTTTCCGAGGGTATTTGTCATAATAAATATAGAGTGAAATTGAAATTTTTTTAAAAGGTTGAATATAATTGGTTATTCAGCCAACTCCCAAGTCTGGGTTCTGTATAAAAAACCGATCCAACCACGGACTTTTAAGGCATTGCCTTCACGCCAAAGTGTACATTTGTATACTTTTCCATTTTCGGGATCAACTATTGTTCCATTGGCAAACGTTCTACCATCTCCTTTAGGTTTCATATCCCTAATGACCTCCATTCCAACTATTGGTTGATCTCTTCTGTCATCACTACAATTCGTACATTTTGGATCTGGCTCTGAGGGATTATAAAGTTCCATCACTTTTCCAAAAATAGCTCCATCTTTTTCAAATATCTCCACCCTTGACTTTTTTGTAACCTCATCATCATCAATGGTAACCCAACTGCCTACAACGTTGGATATTTGTCCAGATAATCCACTAGAAGTGGCAAAGAGTATAACGAAGAAAAACGCAAGGTTAATTAGAGTTTTCATTATTGTATTATTTAAGTTGAAAGAAATTGACAGTGTAATAACGTGAATTTATAAAAAAAAGTTGAAATAGCATTGATTTATAGAATTACTTATAACCTATTTTCTAAAAATTAGTTAATAATTCTTTCATAAATGTAACATAGAAAGCTTCTGCTTTGTTTAAACAAACTTGATTCACATCGTTTTCTGATTCTTTTTCTTTCTTATGTTTTTCCCAAACTGGGTAAGCTGTTTTAGTAACCTCTAGTATTTGTTTATTGGTTAAATCAATTAAAGAAACATGGCAGTATTCTGCTAGTCGATGTCTTATTCTTATTTGCAAATCCCTGTAATATTCCCCTTTAACTTTGTAGAGTTTGCTAGTAAAAGAGTTGTTAAATTTTTTAAATATTTGTTCCTTCTGTTTTTGCAATATTTCCAATCTTTTTTGAACAGCAGGATTTATAGATCTCGTTTCAATATTGCGAATTTGTTTGTTGGTCATCTTAATTTCATCAAAACAAATTATAAAAGTTTGATAAGTTTTTTTGATCTCTTTGGCCTGCTTATTAACAGGTTTAATATCGTTGAAAATCTTTTTGAAGGTATCAATATATTGGTCTACCTCTTCAACAGTTTGAAGCCTAAGAATATTTTCAGAAGGAAAAGAACAAGTTATGGTATTGATGTTGTAAATGAAAGGCATGTCATCTTCCAAAATTATTTGCAAAGCATTGCCAATTTGTTTTGGTGTGCAATCTTTATTACCACATCCAGAGAAAAATCCTCCGATGAAAATTAGGGTAGTCAAAAGTAATAAGTGTATGTATATTTTTCGCATTTGATATTATAAGATTGTGCTAACTAACTAAGTTTAAAATGATCATTTAGATACGACTTTCTGTAATCAATAGATGCCATGTCATTAGCTTCCTCTTTTAACCATTTGTTTATTGGATCAATGTTCCAATTCAAGTAATAATGAAAATCCTTGAAGTTGTACAAAGGGCTTGAAAAAAAACTGGCAACCCAAATAATGGATTCGTGGCACTTTCTTGGAGATTTTATAATTTGTTCTTCCGCAAATCTAATAACAATCCAATTATTATCTCTAAAAAACTTATCTCTTGTATCGTCTAAACTGATTAATTCTTTGCTTTTTTTGCCATAAACATCAATGTCAACCAGTGAATGTTTGGGATATTTGCTTTCCAAATCATATGGCTCATCAATTTCAATATTGATAAATAAGTTAATTTCTGGAATCCAATAAATTAGGTCTGTATCGTAGATTTCGTTGTTTTCAAAATCAATAAAAGCTTTGTCAGTATAAAAAATACCCGAATTGTATTTGAAAAATTGATACCCATCTTTGTATTGATAAGTAGTACTGTGGAAGCCTTTTTCTATTTCAGAATCATAAATTTTTACCTGATCTAAAAAATATTTAATGGCTAATTTATTATTTGAGTAGTTTGTGTTTTTAAGTTTAGGGCTTTGCTCTAAACGCTTAACAATGAAATTGAGCTTTTCCTCTAAAGCTTCTTCACCTTCAGGGTTTTCTTTCATCCTCCAAAGCCATTCATTGTAATAATAATTTTCAATGTCTATTTCATATTTTTCTAGATCTTTCTGATAGGCAGTTGTAATTTCATCATAGGCTATAAGTTTTTTGTTTTTTCGATCAGTAAAAACTAAATCAAAAATTGCCCATAGAATTGCACAAATGAGCAGAAATTCTAAAAGCCAAAATTTTTCTTGTTGTTCTTGGGTAAATGAAGGGGTTGCCCAAATAGCGAATATTGTATAAGGGATGATAATCATTAAGAAAAACATTAAAATTATCCTTTTATACCAAGGCTTGTCATTTTTAGGAGTAGGTTTTCTAAGTCTGGGCTTTTCTGGTTCAATAGGCAAAGGAATCCTATTAGGTGTTGGTGTATCAATCAACTCCTTATTTAAAATTCTGGGTAGTTCTATGCTTGGATAACTCCTTTTTTTCATAGAAATTTTTTTGGTCGTGTATTGCGCCACGTACAGACGCAATAAATTGCGTCTCTACTGTAGATGTAATAAATTACGTCTCTACTACTGGACAAAGAACACGCCCCTCATTTTTTGATGATGTCCAGGGAATGTACACAAAAACTCATATGTTCCAGGAGCAGGCGCATCAAATCTCAATGTAACAGTTTCACCAGGATTTGCTAAATCCGTTGCTGCAATAACATCAGGACTATCAGGAACGTAATTTTTAGCTTTTAATGATATAGCATCCATACCTATAGCGTCAGCTTTTCCTTTTTTTGTAATGACTAAATTATGAATCATAGATGATTCTGTAGCCTCATTTATTAAAGTTAATTCAACAATCGTACCTCTTTTTACTTTTATTACTTTTTTGTCGAAAGCCATGTCCGCCATTGTATTGCCAATGCCTTTAACGATGACTTTTTCAACAAACTTTTTTGTGGTGGAACTACTGCTGTTTTTACTCTTTTCAGATGCAGTTTTGGTCCCATTGTTGGTTTGATTTGAATTTCCACAGGCAGTAGTGATGAGTAAGAATAGGATTATAAAGTATTTATACATAGCTTTTTTAAATTAAATGATTACTTCTGCCAGTCAAGTTACAAAGTTTGTACAATATTCTAGCCCCAATATTGGCATTGATTTCTTTTGATTGATTAATTATTGGATAAGAACCCACAGAAACTTCACTCAAATCTGCTCCAATAATTGTTTTTTCTTGTAAAATTAATTCTTTTAACAACATTATTGCTTCATTGTAGCTTAAACCACCAGGAACAGGCGTGCCAGTATCGGGACAAAGTTCTGGGGACAAGCCATCAATGTCAAAACTGATGTAGACTTTTTGGGGAAGTTGATTGACAATTTCAATACACCATTTTTGCCAGTTCATATTTCCAACAAGCATCTTTTTTTTAAGCTGATGATCGTAAAATGGAATGATTTTATCTTTATGTGCTTTTGTAAACTTGATTTCCTCTTCACAAATATCTCTTATTCCAACACTTACGAGTTTTGAGATGCCTGATAATTGCATTGCATTGTAAAAAATAGAAGCGTGGCTGTAAGTAAATCCTTCATAAGCATTTCTCAAATCTGCATGAGCATCAATTTGGAGTATTCCGAAAGAGGAGTGTTTTTCTAGCAAAGCTTCAATTAAACCAAGTGGGCAACTGTGCTCTCCACCTAGGATAAATGGAATTTTTCCAGCCTCTATTATTTCGCTACTTTTTTTATAAACATCATTTTTAAGTTCTAATGATGCCTCGTTTATGGTATGCAGAATTTTTTCTAATAATCTTTTATCATTCGACGAAGATTCTATTGGCGATTCTAGTGCAGCGATGTATTGATCTGATAAAGGTCTGAGTTTTTCATTTTGCTCAATCCATTTTTCATTTAATGGCAGTAAATAAATACCAAGTTTCCAAGCATCCTCCACATCAAAATCGTAGAAATCTATTTGTGGAGAATAATCCAATATTGCCTGTGGACCATTAGAAGTTCCTGCCAAATTTGAAGTGGTGATATCCCAAGGAACAGGAATGACGATAATATTAGCCGTCTCATAAGTAAAAGGCAAAGCGAAAAGGTTGCCATTTTTGGAGAGTACACCATTAATGTCGAAATTTTTTATTTGTTCCTCTTTCTTCATTGCTTGCAATTATTGCTATTTTTGAAATGTATATACAGACAAGGCATGCCTTGTCTCTACATATAATTACTAATTTCAACAAAATTATGAAAAAAATATTTCCTGTTTTAATATATCTTTTTGCTTCCTCATTATTTGGTCAAACTTGGATTGATGTATCTTTCAAAGGTGGTGTTGGACCAGATTTGCTCATTAATTTAAATGTATTAGAAGATGTAGACTTGGTACATAAATTTTCTGTAGGCAATACGTTTGCAGGAAAATTTGGGGTAAATTTTGGAGATATTCACTCTATAAATTTTGAAGTAGCCTCAACCAAGTTTAGGCAGAGTTTTGATTTTAGAGCAGACGATGTTTTACCAGGTCAAGAGATGAGTTTCAACTCAATTGATTATTCTTTTCTCTATAGGAAGTTATCCGATGGACGATATTTAGAAATCGGTCCAACAGTTTCGACAACATCTGAAGGAAGCATAAGCAGTCCAAATTTCGGAGGAATATTTGGCTTTGGACGCACCATTGCGGGCAGTGATAAGATAGCAATTAATATTGGAGCTAGATTTAGATACATTGCCACAGATTTGCTAAATGATTCAGATGGATCAGAATCTCTGTATTTTTCAAAAGCATATGCAGAATACAAAATATCAACCCCTTTGTCCTTTATGTTTATGGTAGAAATAGATTGGGCAGTTGGCGTTTTTGGTAGATCAAATTGCTATTCAAGAAGATTGCGGTTCGTAACCTTTTGATTAATGCGAGAATGCTTGAATGCAAGAATGCATGAATAAAAATCATTCTCGCATTCAAGCATTCTTGCATTATTTATTCCCGTGAGCAATATTTATACTTTGAAAGTATTTTTCAATCCTTAAAGCCACATTTTCACGTACATCTTGGTAGAATAAGTTAAAATCTCCGATGTGATAGTTTTTAGACATCATCAATATTTTTCCAGGAATATCTGGTTTGTGTACCCAAATGATGCCATCTTCAGTTTTGCTTTGCGCATCCATTAATTTTGGTTTTACTTTTTTAAATGGACGGATAACCATTCCTTTGCTATCTTCACAAGAAGCATAAGTACCATCAATGGTCCAGTTTATAGGATTTGTTGCGATAGCACCTTTGTAATATTCTTCATATTTAGGTTTACCTCTCCATTCATAAGTACACCAGCTATTGATACAACCAGTTTCCGATGCATTTTCACAAGGTTTTAAAGCTGTGTACATATTTGCCTGAATAGGCATTCCAACAACATAAGCCGTTACCAATAATTCTTGTAGTGGTTTGCCATCAAAGAATTCTTTCAATAACTTCATCGAGTGAGTAGTTCCTTGACTATGAGATGCAATGACAATAGGACGTCCATTATTATAGTTTTCAAGGTAATGTTGAAAAGCTGCTTTTACATCAGCGTAAGCCATTTCAAAAGCCTTTTTTACTTTAGGATTTTTATTGTCTTTAGTAATTGCTTTGTAAGACCTGTAATGCGCCTGACGATATCTTGGGGCATAGACTTTACAACTTTCATTAAATATACTAGCTTGATATTTAATGGTAGTCTTGTCTGTTTTTTTATTTAACTTGTGATTATCTAAGAAAGCATTCCAGTTCTTTTTAGAATTTTTCATCAATGTTGTTGGATGGATAAAGAAGACATCCACATCAACGAACTCTTGTAAATTTATTAGATCTGATTGAGCAGGAACAGCATCTGCACTGTCTACTTTTGCAGGATGGGAAGCCCAGAAATCTAAATTGTGATAATCTGGTGCAAGGCGTGCTTTAGATTTCAAGTTGCTTTGAGCAAAAGTATTAATCGAGAATAATAATATTATACATAGAGGCAAATAATTTAAGAAAGACATGTGCTGTTTTACGATTTTAAAAAGTTATTAATTTTGTTGTTGTACTGTATTATTAATAATAAAGACGAGTTTATGAGTTGTGAGAGTTGCCTAAAGGTTACTACTTTCTTAATAAATCTGGACCTATGTTGTATAGCTGTTCTTTGGCTCTGCTATATCCAAATGTAGCGCTTGGCAAATTTTTTCTCATTATGGTTAAAACCTTCAAGATATCGGATTCTCTCATTGCAATACAAGCCTTACTACCATCGTCTAAATGAATGAACAAGGTGTTTTGATCTTTGAAGCGAATTCCAAATGGGTGATCTTCTAGTTTATGATAGTAAACCCAAACTATTTTTAGTTCTTCATATCTAAAAAAGTAGCTCCAAAAATTACATTCACTAATGTATGATTTATAGGCATTTCTGAGCAAGAATGCTCCGATAATCATAATAAAACCTTGAAGAATACAAGTTGCCAGCGCTGCGTTAAAATTTAGTAAAATGGCACTGGCGTAGATGCCAAAAATAGAAAAGATCAATAGGAAACTGCCGACAATAATTTTAACCATTTTTTGTCGTCTCAAAGATTTTTCAAAAACAATATAAAGCTGCTTATTCAAGGATTTAAAAGTATTCTAAGTATTGCTAAAAATTTTTATAAATTTGAGACTGTTTTTTAGTATTTTGGTGACATAGAATTGGCATCTTTTTATGTTAAAAAAAATATTTATAATCTCTTTTAAAAATCACCGTTTAGTACATGATGAAAAAAATATTTACAATACTCGTTTTTTCTTTCTTCGCACAGGTAATAAATGGGCAAATTGGCGCAGATGATGCATTTGAATTTTTAAATGTTGCTCCTTCAGCAAGGGCTACTTCATTGGGTGGAATGTATATTAGTGTATTTGACGACGATCCAAATAGCGGTGTGCAAAATCCTGCTCTTTATAATAAAATGATGCATCGTCAAATGAGTTTTGGGAATGTCAGTTATTTGGCGAAAACCAATTTCGGAAACTTGGCTTATGTCCATCATTTTGACAGTCTGTTTACATTGGGCTTGGATGTTCAATTTGCCAATTATGGAAAATTCATTCAAACAGACCCAACAGCTGCGATCCTTGGAGAATTTTCTGGTTCAGACTTGCTGTTCAATTTGGGTCTAGCGAGACAGCAAGACAAAATTTCTTATGGCATAAATTTGAAGGCAATCAATTCAAGTATTGAAAGTTTTAATGCTTTTGCTTTGGCAATGGATTTTGGTGCGGTATATTACAATCCTGAAAAGGAATTTACTTTTTCATTGGTATTTAAAAATATTGGAGGGCAACTTACAACTTATTCTGGTGAAGAAAAGGAAGGAACTCCCTTTGACATTCAATTGGGAATTTCAAAGAAGCTCAAGTACCTTCCTTTGAGAGTTTCCATTCAAGCGCACAATCTTAATAATTGGGATATCCGTTATGATGATCCTAATTTGCAAGAAACGGGAACGCTTTTTGGAGCAGATACGATTCAGCAAAACTATATTGCTGATAAAGTATTTAGGCATTTAGTTTTTGGTGGAGAATTTTATTTTGGCAAAAGAGTGAGAGTAAGAGTCGGTTACAATCATTTGCGTCGTCAGGAGGCAAAGCTTGAAGACGTAGGCGGTTTGTTGGGCTATACTTTTGGGATAGGAATAAATGCAAACAGGTTTAAGATAGATTATGGAAGGGCAAACTTTAATTTCACAGGAATAGGAGCCAACCATCTAACACTTACACTTGATTTAGCAAAATTTTCATTACCAAAATTTAAAAAGAAAAAGAAGGATGAGTGATTTTTAATGCGAGAATGCTTGAATGCAAGAATGCGAGAATGTTTGGTTCTACGCAATTAGCTACTTTTAAGTCTAAAGCACTAAAGTTTTCCAAGAACCAAATATTTGTAGGTTCGAAATAGACACATCAGTAAATATTCTCGCATTCTCGCATTCCAGCATTCTCGCATTCATCATGTGACTATGGCTTGTGAGTAGTTCTTAATGATATAAATATGGATAATAATCAAATGAATAAATACGATGTTGTTATAATAGGTGGAGGAATCTCTGGTTTATCCGCTGCACATTATTTGAAACAAGAAGGGCTAAAAATAATGCTAGTAGAAGCTGAAAAGAGAGTAGGTGGAAGAATGAAAACCGATAATGTTGAAGGTTACTTATTGGATAAAGGTTTTCAGGTTTTGTCTACGGCATATCCTGAATGCCAAAAGCTATTGGATTATGATGCACTTGAACTGAGAAATTTTTATCCTGGGGCAAAGATTTATCATAAACATGCTTTTTATCAATTTGCCGATCCATTTAAAAAACCAATTGACTCGTTACGGAAACTGAATAATTCGCTTTCTAATTTTGGTGATAAATTAAAAATAGTTGCTTTAAGGAATCGCACCAGAAGGTTAAGCATTGAGCAATTATTTGAAGAAGATGAAAAACCTACAATTGATCTATTGCGAGAGTGGAATTTTTCAGATGAAATAATCAACTCTTTTTTCAAGCCTTATTTGGGTGGGATTTTCCTAGAGCCAGATTTGCTAACTTCTAGTAGAATGTTTCACTTTGTTTTTAAAATGTTTGGTAAAGGATATGCTGCGCTTCCCAAAAATGGAATGGAATCTATTCCCAAGCAATTGGCGGCTAGATTAAATGAAGACGAGTTACAATTAGGGACCACCGCTAAACAAATTGAAGATGGCAGGGTTCTTTTAGATAATGGTGAAGAACTGAGTACTTCTGTTGTATTGGTTGCTACAGACGCTCATTCAGCAGCTAAATTGATTCCATCTTATGATATAGATGTAACGATGAATAGCGTTCGTTGCCTTTATTTCACTGCGGATGAACCATTGGATAAACAGGCTATCTTATATTTAAATGGCAATACTGAAGGATGGATCAACAACATTGTTGTGCCAACAAGCCTTCAAAAATCATATGCTCCTAAGGGCAAAACCTTGATTTCTGTATCAGTGATAAAGCCTTGTAATTTGACAGACACGGAACTTTACATCGCTGTAAGAGAAGAGTTAAGGACTTGGTTTGGGGAAAATATCGTTAGTCAGTGGATACACTTAAAAACCTATTCAATAGAAAATGCGCTTCCTGCTCAACCAACTATAAATTATCCAAAAGAGAAAGAAATCAAACCGATTGCGAAAGGAGTTTTTATGTGCGGCGATCACGTTCACGATTCTTCAATCAATGGAGCAATACGATCTGGTAGAATTACTGCAGATGCCATTTCATGGCATCTTGCTCTGACTGTTAATCAGTAAAATAGGACAGATGCGCAAAAAAAATAGGTATTGTCGGAGATTAATTCAAACAAAATATACACGATATGGCAGTTTATACTTTAATGGAAATAATGAAGGGCAATAATGACCTTGCTCAATATTATAAAAAAGCTCAGAAATTATGGAATGAAATTAAAAAATCTGAAAAGTTCGATACTATTGAACTATTAGCTGAAGAATTATCTGATAAACAATTAGACTTTGAGCGATGCGCTAATGATAAAAATACTGGACAAGAAATAATGGTAATAGTTGGAATTGGGCAGTTTTATGATAAGTATGAGGGATTTAGCCAAACTTTAAATGATGCACAAAAGGTTAAAGCTGCATTTGATCAAAGCTATTGTAGCTTAGAGGTAAAGGCTTATGCTGATGAAATTGCAGAACTTTTTGGACTTTCAGAAATAGACGAATTATGATGATACCTGAAAAGTTTGATGAAAAGCAGTATATTATCTGGCATGAGAAGACATTTGAAAATGATAAGGGATTTGAAAAGAAATTAGAAAAGTTATTAAGTCAATTAAGTAAAGATGCAAAAGAGGATTTGATATTTATGTCAAATATATTTAAAATTGTAATTTCTAAAATTGAAAAGAAATATGAAAGGATACATGGGAGTAATTTTGAATATGAATTTCCACTATTAAAAATTTTAGCTTCAAAAAATGAGAAGAAATATAATTTATTGTTCAAATCGAAAAAATCAGTTATTAACAAGTTATGGAGAAAAAACAGAGGTGAAAAAAAGATTGAATTAAAGAATATCAAGGAAAATATTAATGATTTAGTTAGAACCGAGATTGTTACATCTAATTTAGAAACGTGCAAATTTTTGGCTACTAGTCTTGAAATGGACTATATTTCTTCTATTGATAAGAAATTGGCAAAGTTTGAGCAGAAAATATCGGAGATAAAATTTGAACCTGAAATGAAAATGGAATCAGGGTACTTTGCTTATCACGGATTAGTGAGGTTTAGATCAGGAATACGTATTGAAATACAATTATATTCCACATTAATGAAATCTTGGAGAAAATTATCTCATAAATTATATGAAGAGTCAAGAATTCAAGCAGATGCAAAAGTTTTTGATTATGGAACAAAAGAGACAAGATTAATTTCGTTGGGTCATTTGTTACATCTAGCAGAATGTGAAATGTTAAGACTCGAAGAAGAAATTCGAAATAGATATAGGCATTAAATTAACAAAAATATGCCTGCCTGTATTCGAAAATAGAGGCAGGTAAAGTATATCAAACTATTTTGATTGAGCCAGTGCCTCTATTTCATCCAAAACTTTCTGAGCTTCAGCTGTTTTTTCATCACTTAAAGTTCTATTGGTCTTTGAAAGATCGAATGCTTCCTTTTGTAGTTTTTCGTACTTTTTTTGTAAAACTTCTTTCTTTGACTTCTTCTTGAATAATCCAAACATAATTTTATAATATTGGTTTATTCTATAAACATCAAAGAGCGGAAAAGGTTTAGACTGGCTTTTGGTCTTTGGCTTTTGGTCTTTGGCTTTTGGTCTTTGGCTTTTGGTCTTTGGCTTTTGGTCTTTGGCTTTTGGTCCTTGGCTTTTGGTCCTTGGCTAACAGCCAAAGGCCAAAAGCTAACAGCCAACAGCCAAAGGCCAAAAGCTAACAGCCAAAGGCCAACAGCTAATAGCCAAAGGCCAACAGCTAACAGCCAAAGGCTAACAGCCAACAGCCAACAGCTAACAGCCAAAGACCAAAAGCTAACAGCCAAAGGCCAACAGCTAACAGCCAAAGACCAAAAATCTACGATCTATATTTCTTTGCAACCTCATCAACAACATTGCTATACTTTGCAGCATTGTCTGTGAAGACTGTAACGATACAACCCTGATCAACTTTTTCAGCAATTTTTAGAGCACCTACTAAGTTTGCAGCAGAAGATGGGCTAATTAAAAGACCCTCATTTTTTGCAAAATCACCAATCATTTTATAAGCGTCATCACAAGAAACGAACTCGGTTCCATCAGCTAGACTTGCATCGTAAATACTTGGGATGCTTTGGGTTGCAAGATGTTTCCAGCCTTCCAGTTTATGGTCAGGACTATCGGGTTGTAGAGAAATTAACTGGACATTAGGATCAAACTCTTTCAACCTTCTACCAGTTCCCATAAAAGTCCCTGTTGTACCAAGAGAAGAACAGAAATGAGTTACTTGCTGATTGGTTTGACGCAATATTTCTTCAGCAGTTAGATAGTGTGCATACCAATTATCACTATTTGAATATTGATCTGCATAAAAATATTTGTCAGGATTTTTTCTATAAAGTTCTTTGACGATTTCTTGAGAAGCACCAGTTCTGTTTCCTTCACTGTAGATCAAATCAACGTCAAACATTCTTAAAATACGTTTTCTTTCCTCTGTTGCTTGTTCAGGGATACATAGTTTTAATTTCAAACCCAAAGCTGCTGCGATGTGCGCATAAGCAATACCAGTATTTCCACTAGAAGCATCAAGAATCACTTTATCTTTAGTTAAATCGCCACGAATAATGGCTTGTTTGATGATATTGAAGGCAGGACGCGACTTCACACTTCCTCCAAATTGCCGCCATTCCATTTTGGCATAAACCTGAACACCAGCTTTTTTTACCAAAGATTTTATAGGGAAAAGAGGAGTATTACCAACAAGGTGTTTGATGGTTTCCATCCTTTTAAGTAGATCAGATTCTACTACCGTTGCTCTATAGGTCATAAAAAGTGGGTTTGATTTTTAACTAGTATCTGAACGAAAACTCATAAAGTATTAATTATCAATTTTTTATGAGCAGATTTTGATTTGAGTTTTATAGCTAAAAGGTTAATAAATGCTTTTTATTAAATTAAAAATAAATTAAATGTGTAAAGTTCATAAAAACAATGCATTAATCATGTATATTTTCGAGTGCTAATTTTGACAATATTTGATCTTTAAAGATTTACATATAAATATATACTTAATTTAAAACTCATAAAACTACAAAAAACTCATTTGGAAAAACGCTTGTAACTATTTGGAAATCAATTAATTAGAATTTTCGTTCAGATACTAACTATACAAAGGTAATTATCAAGAATCAAAGGGATTCCTTTTGCTTCTATTTTCTTTGTTAATTTTAAAATTAGCTATGTAAAACTTTCATTATCAGAATCTTACCAATACCATAATTTAAAATTTTCTTTTGCTTGCCCTTGTCTAAAGAAAAGTATGCCCAATTGGTAAAAATCCAAGCTAATGCTCACTTTTGGGTCTTTAATAATTAAGTTCCAAGCCTCCGTCATATCAGGCGACCAATGTATGTCATCAAAGACAAAAATCGACTGATCGTGGGCTTTTGCCAAACACTGTTTGAAATACCTTAATGTTGCTTCTTTTTGATGATTGCCATCTATAAAAACATAGTCTAGTTTTGCTATATCTTTTAGTATAACTCCCAATCGGTCATTAAAATTACCGATCTCTATAGAAATCTCCTCAGCTTTAAGTATTTCAAAATTTTCAGCTGCTACTTTGGCAATGCTTGCACAACCTTCTATAGTAATAAGTTTAACCTGCTCATTTCCCTTTGATTGATATAAAGTGCTAATACCCAAAGAAGTTCCCAATTCAAGCATATTTTGAGGCTTAAAATGATTGACTAGACGGAACAACAATTTTCCATAACGAGGTGCGATGCTTGTTTTTTGTGCAATATCACTGACTTTCCTAAGATTCGATTGCTTTTGCCTTTCTCCAAAATCAGTTACTTCCAATTGTTCATGATTGCGAAGCAATTTGTTTTTCAAAGCTTCAATATCATCAAAAGCGTAAAAATGCCTTTTATCTTGCAGAACATTTTCAGCAAATTCATAAACAAAAGGAGAGTGAAGGTAAAACCGAGATTTCCCTTTTATTGCGTATTTAAACAATTCTATTATACGATGTGTCGAGTGCATTTTTGATTTAATACTTCAATCAAAATTACCACACAAAAAGACATTTACAATTAATTCAATGATGTTATTGAATAATATTATAAGAAAATAATGGATTATTATTGAATGCAACTATGGGTTTAAGTCAAACGACATTATTTAGGACTTAAACCACTATGAACTGTAGGCTGGTATAATTCGTAATTGCACATTCATAATTCGTAATTATACATTCGTAATTGATTTCAGCAGGCTAAATTTTCATAATCAGGACGATCTGATACTCTGGCGTGGAGGTATTTTTTTAATACTTGCCCATTTTTCAGTATAAAAATGCCTGGCATTTGGAAAACATCCCCTTGTTCTTTCCCTATACCATGCTTGTCAATAACTCCGGCTTTGAAACCTCTTAGTAAAACTGGTAAACCAAAGAGTTCTCTGATTCCACCTCTTTTAAGATTAAATCTTTTGTACAGAATTCCTTCAGGGTCACTGACTTGTGGAATGTCATTGAGTTTGTATTCTTTTAAAATATCAGTTGCAGTATCCTCATCTATCATATGAACGAGGACAATTTTGGTACCACTTATTTCAACTTTGTTGCGAACTTTAGCAAGGTCACTCAATGATTCTCTACAAAAAGTACATCCAAAATGTCTCAGGAAAACGACCATAGTAGGCCATTTTTCAGACATTTCTAGTAAATCCATTCCATTAGAAGCGTCAAACATATCTAAAGTGTAAACATCTTCTTGGCTAAAAATTTGAACCAATTTTTCATCATTTATATAATGATTTTGATAGGCTGACCACAAAATATAGGCAAAGGGAATAGAAATGGCGATGCAAGTTAAAACTAGCGGAATGATGTGAGTTATCTGAATGGTTCCTAAAAGGTAGGAAGTAATGCAAAACAAAGCAATAGATGCATTACCTGTTATTCCGATAAGAGAAACTATCCAGTTTTTGATAGGGTTTTTTGAACATAAAATATAAGCAAGTCCAATGGTTAGAATAAATATTCCTGAAATTCCAGCTAGTATAGTTGAAGAGGGTGAATTATCTATGAATGGTAAATAAAAAGATGGATAGATTAGCATGCTAAGTCCTGCGATAAGATGGTATAGACCTGTAAAAAGAATCGCCTTTTTCATCCAATCTTGTTTTAAATTATTCTCAGTCTTCATTTGTTCTCATTAAAGTATTTTAACCGTTGAATTAGTTGTTTTATTTATAACCAATAATACATAGTAAAGTGAAAAAAATAAGTTGAGCCAAAATTTACCGAATCGTCGAACCGTTCAGATTTTTTTGATTTACTACGGTTCGACGTCTCGATGGTCCGACATTTCGGCAAAAAAGTCAAGTCGGTCCGACGCTCGCGGTCCGACGATTCGGTAGCAGGGCTATCGAGTGTCGAATCAGGTTACTTTTTAACAACGGAAATCAGAAAAAAATGATGATAAATTGGTTCAAGTTATTCTTTTCACTTTACATAGCTAACATCCATAGGGAGATTTTGTTTAAAATTTGTTAATTACTCTATGTTGTAAATGGCATTTAATATGTAATTAAATAAATCTGAAAACATCCAAAGACCAGTTCCAGCAAAAAAATAATTGTCGGAAGGCTTACTCAAAATAAACATTAGTAAGAATATCAAAGAGGTGATTCTCAACAGCATAAGAATCCATTTGATAACTATGGGATAATTATCTTTCCTGTTAAAATAGAAGAGTTCGATGGTACACAAGCAGGTAATGACAATGGCAGAAAGGTGGTAGTAATTAAATATCAATCCAATAACAAAAAGAATTAAGAGACCTGTTCTATATATTGGTAATGACATATGAATGTTAACGGATTTTTAAGGAAGATTGCTACATTTTAGACATAAAAAAAGGGCAAAACCCATTTGCCCTTTTCTATAATATATGTTAAAAAAGTTGAATTCACTTTGAAGAGAATGATTCCTATTCGATCAAAGATTTGATGATAGCCAATACTATGTACAACAAAATTGGAGATCCAACACCAAAAATTGTAGTAATAATAAAGATAGCTCTAATTACGCTTGTACTTACATCAAATTTGTATGATAACCACGCACAAACACCAAAAACTTTTTTATTAGGAAACGTTAATTCATTCATTTTAATTAATTGTTTGATACATGTATTTCAACTATGTTTTTTAAAAAAAAGTTCTGTTAAAGAATTGAAATTTTTTACTTTTTCGTGTTTTTATAGTGATCTTATCAAGCAATAGAGTCTTAAATTTCAGTAAATTTGTTTCTTTGAATATTCAACTTGAATTTATATTATGAATAATTATATTTGTTTTTTATTGATAATGGGATTTTTATCTTTAAATGCTTCTGCTCAGGGCAAAAAACCTACAGATACTCATTCCGTAACTACAGCAAAAGAAGATCATAAAGGAATTGATTTTCATTATGATTGGGAAGAAGTAAAAAAAATTGCGAAAGAGCAGAATAAGTATATTTTTGCTGACGTATATGCTAGTTGGTGCGGTCCTTGTAAAAAATTGATCCGAGAAACTTTTCCAAATGAGAGAGTAGGAGATTTCTACAATGAAAATTTTATCAATTTCAAAGTAGATATGAATGAGACGGAAAACAAGAGTATGAACAGTATTTTCCGAGTGCGAGCTTTTCCAACACTTATATATTACAATCCTGACGGCGAAGAGGTCTATAGATATATGGGTTTTCGACCAGCAGAAAGTTTTATTCGTGAGGGACGAAGAGCCTTGTTTGACAAAGATGTTTTAGCTCAGTATGAGGAGGATTATAAAAATAAGAAAAATAAAAAATCTTCAAAGTTTCTTGCAGAATACATTAATTATATGAACAATGGTGGCGTGATAAAGCCAGATGTAGTGGAAACTTATTTGAATCTTCAGTCTAAGAAAGATTTGACGAATGCAACTAATACAGATTTAATTTTTGAGGCGACTTTGGATGTTAATTCACCATTTTTTAAAGTTCTTCAGGAAAACAAAGCACATTTTGAAAAAGATAAAGGTATTTTTGAAACCAATATGAAGATCAGAAACATGGCGATTATGAATGTTCAGACTGCCATTCAAGAGAAAGATGATTCTAAGTTTGATCAATCAATTAGTATTATTGAAGGATTGACTTTAGACAATAAAGAAATGTTGAACTTTCAGTTGAAATTAGATTATTATTTAAAAATGGAAAACTGGGATGCTTACAAAAGAGCGGCAAATGACTACCTCGCGGATAATGAACTAACGAATCACTCATTGTTAAACAATATTGCTTGGAATTTTTATGAACAAATTGATGATAAAGAAGATTTAGCAAAAGCGGAAGGATATGCAAGAGCAGCAATAAAAATTAAATCAGTATACAACAATCACGATACTTTGGCAGCGTTACTTTTTAAACAAGGAAAAACAAACGAAGGTAAAGAGATGGCAGACAAAGCAATAAATATTGCAAAAGCCACGAAGAAAAATTTTAAATCCACCCTTGATTTACTTGAAAAGTACGACCAAGGAATGTTGAAAGAATAACTTTACAATTTTTTTTTTCAGCATTCCCAATAATAAAACTTAAAATAAGTCCATTTTAAACTGTTATTTTGTTGAAAATGCACAGAATTTGGCAGCTTTTTTAATTTAGGCACGCAAATTGTACTATTTAGTGTATCTAAAGCCAAGATATTTGAAAAGCTATTTGTTTTTTAAACCCTCTAACTATGAAGCAGCAGTTATTAGTTTTACTAGCTCTTGTTATATTATTAACATTAATGGGATTGCCAATCATTCCTCATTTTAAGAATAATCCTATAACTCAATTTAAGAATAAGATAACAGGTACAGCTGAAAAGGTTGTAAGCAAAGTTTCCAATAAAGGAAGCGAGCTTGCTTCGACAGCCGCAGATAAGCTGGATAATACTGCTGATCAACTTGAAAATAGATCTAGGGAATATGGTGAATTTTCCGTAGAGGAACTTGCTGGAAACTCTGATCGATACCAAAAAGAGTATCAAAATACTGGATATGACCATGATTATAGAGATAATCGCTATGTTAGCAAAAGACGTTATAACAACGAATATAAACCCAAAGATTATGTAAAGCACGATTTGAGATTGATTGACAGGGATAGGAATAAAAAATTGTCGGGAAAATCCTACGCGGATATTGAGGTTTATAATAAAGGAATTTATAACTCTGGTTATAGAGACATTGATATAGAAATTATTTCTTATGATAAATATGGGGATTTTTTAGGAAGAAGATACGAGCGTTTTGACAGTGAATTTTGCAAGGGAGAAAGCTTAAAGAAAAAGTTAGAAATTAGCAGAAACACTGATGAAATCGTTGCCTATATTGCGGGGGCAACGCCATTTAGTTGCAATCCAACACCACCGCCACCGCCACCTAATTTTACAGCATCTTCTTCTTATGAAAGAGCCAATAATCGAGACATTCAAACTGAACAAGATTTCTACTATGAAAATAGCATACGCCAAGAACCTGAAGAAAATACAGGTGGTTGGTTTAGCAGATTTAGAAAGAAAAATCAACCAGTAGTGGTAGAAGAAGAGGTTGTTTATTATCAAGGGCCTACAATTTATCAAGAGTCTACAATAGATCTTGAGCGAATTAGATTGGAAGAGGAAGCAGCAGCAAAAGAGAGTGCTTGGAATAAATACAACGAGTATACTTCTAAGTCAACTGGCTATACTTATTCTGATGAATATATAAATCCTGATATTGAAGTTCCTGTTTGTAATCAGTGTACTAGTAGATCTTGTAAAAAATGTGCAAGGGAAGAAGAGAAACGCTATCAAAAAGCAAAAGAGATGTATGATAAATACGCTCATGAACTGGAACACTATAATCAAAAATGTCCTACTTGTTTGAAGTAGAGAGTAGGTAGACTATAGATTGACATCAAAATACAAATCAGTCATATTTATTTTTAGATTAATGGATTGCAAGTGAATTATTTGATCGATGCCTTCGAATCTGCTTATATTCCATAGGTCATCGCTGGTAGGTTTGTAGTATACTTCCACTAAATATTTATCTTGTTCAATTAATACATATTCTTTGAAAGAAGGGATTTGTCGGTAGAGAAAAAATTTATCGCTCCTGTCATACAATGCCGTTGAATTAGACAATACCTCAACAATTAGTGTGGGATTTGTAATTGAATTTTTATCGGATTCTGAAGCTTTAATTTTATCACAAACGACCATTGCATCAGGATGTACAAAGCTATTTTTTATAGAAATGTACAGTTTTAGTTCACTATTCAATGTTTTGCAACCATTGTTTTTGGTATTCAAACCATTTCTAATCTCTGAGTAAATGTTGCCACACAAAAGCCCGTGGTTTATTGATCCGCCAGCTAGTTCATACACTTTACCATCGAGAAATTCATGTTTAATACCTGTATCAATTTCGAGTTGGAGGTATTCCTCTATGGTGTATTTCGGTAATTTATGGCTTCCATTTTAAAATATTTATCTTTAAAATTACTCAAGTTTGGGATGAAATCAAAAAATAATTATGAGTTATAAGTTATGAATTATGAATTATGAATTTTTTGCATGTAACCGCATTAATCAATTACGAATTTTGCATATAACCACATTATAAACTTACAAAACTTGGATTAAACCTGGTTATCACGTCATTTCCATGTAATCTTAGACATATTTATACCATAATTTTCTTAAATTTCGTTTTCTTTACCTTATTAAAAGCGTCAAAAACAATAAATGTCAATTCAGGTCAACAATTTATCGAAGACTTACGGAAAGCAGAAGGCGGTGAATAACATCAGTTTTTCTGTGGACAAAGGGGAAATTGTTGGATTTTTAGGTCCCAATGGTGCTGGAAAAAGCACGACCATGAAAATGATTACCAGCTTTATTCCGCCGACTTCAGGAAGTGCAACTGTTTGCGGTTTTGATGTTGAAAAGGACGAACAAGCGGTCAAAAAATGCATTGGTTATTTGCCAGAGAGCAATCCACTTTATAAGGATATGTATGTTAAGGAGTATTTGTATTTTGTAGCAAGGGTGCAATCTTTGGATAATAAAAAGAGTAGGGTAGCAGATATTGTTGAGCGAACAGGATTGAGTTTGGAGCAAAGAAAAAAAATTGGTCAGTTGTCAAAAGGATATCGACAGCGGGTGGGTTTGGCGCAGGCAATGATTCACAATCCCGACGTTTTGGTTTTGGATGAACCGACTTCTGGTTTGGACCCAAATCAGTTGGCAGAAATCAGGGAATTGATCAAAGAGATTGGCAAGGAAAAAACGGTTTTGTTGTCTACTCATATTATGCAGGAAGTGCATGCTTTGTGTGATCGAATCATCATCATCAATCGTGGAGAGATTGTTGCGAATGATCAGACGAGTAATTTACAGCAAAGTGGTCAGCAAAATATTTATACCGTTGAATTTTCCAAAAAGATTGATCTAACGGTTTTCAAAAATTTTGTGGAGGAAGAATTGATAGAAGAAATCAAGAAAAATACTTTTAAAATATCAAGTTCAGAAGAAGTTGACAAACGCGCTGATATTTTTAAATTTGCAGTAGAAAATGATATGATTTTATTGACCCTAAAAAAAGAGGAAAGCAGTTTGGAAGATGTGTTTAAGAAGGTGACTTCGAGAACCTCAGTCACCGAGGATTAAATTAGAAACAAATGCGCATAGAAAAATTAGAATTAAAAAATTTCAGAGGTTTTGAGGAGTTGACGATCAATTTTCCTGAAAATAATGTAGCTGTTTTTATTGGTAAAAATGGTTCGGGGAAGAGTTCTATTTTGGATGCGATTATAAGATTGATAAAACCTCGATATGAAAAATCAATCAATTTTATAGGTTCGATTGATGTTAAGTTTGGATTCGACTATACTAGAGTTACTGGCAAGTTTTCAAATAGAGAAGAACCTATTATGGATTTTTGGAGTAACGTAACACGTAACAGCCTTGATCCTGACAATACAGAAACTCAAGTATTTATTAAAAGAGATTTTGATAAGTATTTAGCATTTCATTATAAGGATACCAGAAATTTTATTTCTGAAAAGTCAACAGATTATAAAGATTTCTTCCTTTGGTTTGTGAATAAAGAAAATATTGAGAATCAAGAAAAGATTTACTTGCAAGATTTAGAGTTTGAATTAGATGATTTAAAAGTTGTTCGTTCTGCCATTGAGTTATTTTTGGCTGAGATGGATTATTCAGGATTGAAAAAACTAAGAGTACACAGGGAAGTAAAAGAGAAAGATTTACAAAGCGATGATAATAAAGTATCTGAATTAAAAGAGCCAGAATCCAATTGGAAAATTGATGTTCATTCGTACTTACTTATAGATAAAGATGAAGAAACTTTCTATTTAGATCAATTATCAAGTGGAGAAAAAACTGTATTGCTAATGGTTGCAGATATAGCAAGACGATTGATAGGAGTTAAAGGAAATAAAAGTGAAAATATTCTAGAAACGGCAGGTATGATTCTTATTGATGAAATACAAATGAATTTACACCCAAATTGGCAACGCAAAATTTTGCCAGCATTGACCAAAACTTTTCCGAACATACAATTTATTGTAACAACACATTCGCCACAAGTGGTAAGTTCATTGGATAAAGAGAGTGTTTTTATTTTGAATGATTTTAAACTATTGGAACATAAGCCTTATACAAAAGGTCGTGATGCCAATTCTATATTGAGTGAAGTTTTTGGGGTTCCAAGATGGACTGAAGATGTTAGAGCGAAGATTAACAAACTGTATAGATTAATTGATGATGATAAAAAAGAGGAAGCATTGGCTGCACTTAAAGAACTGGAAAAAGATTTTGGTCCTAGCGACTTAGAATTGGTTAGGGCAAATATGTTTTTGGAATTTATGGAAGAGGAAGTAAATTGAAAAATATCAAACAAAACAAAATGGTAGGTATAAGAAATACTGCCAAATTATTGTGTTTTATTTAACAAAGAAATTAAATAGGTTGCAAGGATAGTATTGAAATAGTTTTGGGGGCTTTTTAAATAAGGGCAGTCCTAAACATTGAGGAGATCTCGTGTGCGAGTCCAACCAGATATTTTCTTCGGCTACGCCTTGAAAATTCTGGGATGACGGGAGTATTAATTCAGGCATTCAAGCATTCAGGCATTCAGGCATTTAAATATTGAAGCATTGTAATATTGAATCATTAAAGCATTAATTAAAGGTGTTAAGCATATATCTTAAAGAAATAAATACATTTTTCAGTTCGCTCATCGGATACATAACGATGGCGGTTTTTTTATTGGTGACAGCCCTTTTTAATTGGGTGTTTCCCGATACGAGCATATTGACCTTTGGTTATTCGACCTTAGATTATTTTTTCAGTACTGCACCTTGGATATTGATTTTTCTAGTTCCAGCGATTACGATGCGTTCTTTTTCTGAGGAAATTAATACAGGGACGATTGAGCTTTTGGCGACTCGACCTTTGACGGATCTACAAATCGTTTTAGGGAAATTTTTCGCAGCTTTGTCTTTAGTTATAATCTGTTTAATTCCCACTTTGATTTATTATTACTCCGTTTATCAATTAGGAGCGGAAGTTGGTAATATTGATACTGGGGCGACCAATGGTTCCTATCTTGGACTGATATTTTTGGGGGCGGCATTTGTATCAATTGGCGTGTTTACTTCAAGCTTGACCTCTAATCAAATTGTGGCTTTTTTATTGTCGGTATTTTTCTGTTTTTTCTTTTTCATCGCATTTGATTATTTGAGTCGATTGAATATTTTTTATGCAAAAATTGACGATATTATTGAGGGAATAGGAATTTATTCACATTATGGATCAATAAGTAGAGGCGTTTTGGATACCAGAGATTTGGTTTATTTTTTATCTTTTACAGGATTTTTTATTCTATTAACAAAAACTGCTTTAGAAAGCAGAAAATGGTAAATTTACATTTTTGACTTCGAGATTTAACGATATTCTGCGTCAAAAATACTCGTCTTAGACCACTAGGACTGCGCTTTTTTTCTTGAATATCGTCAAATCTCTTTGTCAAAAATGTAAATTTGCTGTTTCAATATTTTGTGTAGAGGAGAAAGTGATAAATCTATAATAAATTTATAATATTGGCTAAATCAAAAACACATAAAACCAAAGCTATTTTGGCGGTATTATTTGCACTAATTGTTTTGGTGTTGGTAAATGTATTGTCTACCGTTTTTCATACAAGGTTTGATCTTACAAAAGAAGGGCGATTTTCATTAACAGAAGCGACCAAAGATTTACTAATTGGGGTGGACGATGTTGTTACGGTAAAAGTCTATTTGGAGGGAGAATTTCCTGCTGGATTTAAACGGCTAAAAAATTCTACCAAGGATATGTTAGATGAATTTCGAGCTTATACGGGAAATGATTTACAATACGAATTTTTAGATCCTTTTGAAGGAATTGACGATGCTAAAGATAGAAAAGTAATCTATGAAGGTTTAATAAAAAAAGGTTTGTCTCCGCAAAGATTAATCGAAAACAATGACGAATATTCTGAGAAAGTTATTTTTCCTGGAGCGATTGTAATTTATCGAAACAAAGAATATCCAATCAATTTGTTAGAGGCTCAAAGAGGGAGAGCCGCAGATGAGGTACTCAATAATTCCATTTCATTATTAGAGTTTAAGTTTGCGAATGCCATTCAAAAATGTGTGCGGAATGGCAAACCGAGAATTGCATTTTTACAAGGACACGGAGAATTGAAAAATGAAGCCATTGCAGATGTGCAGTTATACCTTTCTACTTATTATTTGATTTCCTATCTGAACCTTCAAGAGTTTGACATTGTTCCACCACAAATTGATGTGTTGATTGTTTCTAAACCGACTGAAAAGTTTTCTGAGTTAGATAAATTCAAGATTGATCAATTTATAATGAATGGTGGAAAAGTGATGTGGTTGGTTGAAAATCTAAATATTGAGATGGACAGTTTGTTGCGGAAGGATGAATATTTTGCCACTCTCTATGATTTGAATTTGGAAGACATGCTGTTTAAATATGGCGTTAGAATAAATGACAATGTGATACAGGACATTCAATGTTCACCGATTCCGTTAGTTGTGGGAGTAGATCAATCTGGGAATGCTCAGCAACAAAAACTTTTTCCGTGGTTGTACAATCCAATATTTACCAATACCAATCAAGAACATCCAATTACGAAAAACTTGGATGCGGTGGCGGGAGAATTTGTTGGAACCATCGACACCATTAAACAAGAAGGTGTAAAAAAAGATATTTTGCTGACCAGTTCGCAATACACAAAAGTATTTTACCATCCTGTTTTGGTAGATCTTAATATGGTGAGAAAGGAGCCAAATAAGGCGGAGTTTAAAAAGTCATTTCAACCGACAGCCGTAGCATTAGAGGGACGGTTTAAATCCGTTTTTGAAAACCGTCTTGCCTTTGAAACCAAAGCTATTTTGGACACCATTGACGGATTTGAGTTGAGAGATTCCAGTCTGCAAACCAAAATGATTGTGGTTTCTGATGGCGATATAATAAAAAATGATTACGATAAACGAAATGATCGTCCTTTGCCATTGGGATTTGATAAATACACCAATCAGACTTTTGCGAATAAAGATTTTATACTAAACGCAATAGAGTGGTTGAATGATAATTCTGGAATAATAGTTTCCCGATCAAAAGATGTAAAATTACGCTTGCTAAATAGCGAAAAAGTAAGCGATGAAAAAAGTTATTGGCAGCTACTCAATATAATTTTACCACTGATCTTTGTTGTATTATTGGGATTTGTTTATAATTTTATAAGAAGAAGGAAATTTGGGTGAAAGTTGAAAGTTGAAAGTTGAAAACATTCAGGCATTCGAGCATTAATAATATTGTAACATTGAATCATTGAAGCATTGTAACATTAATAATATTGAAGCATTGTAACATTGAAGCATTAATAAACATTGAAGCATTAATAAACATTGAAGCATTGTAACATTAAAGCATTTTTTATATGGTGATTACGAAACAGAACTTTGATTTTTTAAAGAAAATTAAAAAGAACAATAACCGTGAATGGTTTGCGGAGAACAAGGATTCATACGAAGAGGCTCATGCGAATGTTAAGGAGTTTTCGAATGCTTTGTTGAAAAAGATGGAGGGTATTGATAATATTGAAAAGTTGAAACTGTATAGAATTTATAGAGATGTTCGATTTTCAAAAGATAAAACACCTTATAAGTCATCTTGGTCGGGTGCATTGAGTCGAGCAACGAAGCAATTGCGCGGAGGGTATTTTTATTCCATTACTCCAGGGGATACGATGATTGGTGGTGGTTTTTACAAACCCAGTCCTGCGGATTTAAGATTGATTCGAGATAAAATAGCTGCGGATGACAAGCCTTTTAGAAAAGTTTTGAATGCAAAGAAATTCAAAGCGGTGTTTGGCGAATTGATGGGAGACCAAGTAAAGACTTCACCAAAAGGATTTGACAAAGAGCACCCAGCGATAGATTTACTTCGATACAAAAGTTTTTACGTTTTCAAATCTTTTACAGACAAAGAAGTCTTAAGCGATTCATTTTTTAATGAAACGATAAAAACTTGGAAAGCCATAAGACCATTTTTTGATCTAATGAGCGATGTATTGACAACGGATATGAACGGTGTACCACTTTATGATTGATTGATACTACGGAGTGTCTAAATCTAGATGATCTCGCCAATATTTTGCAATCAACTCAAAGATTGTTTCTTTTGTTAACGGTTTTGTCATAAAGCCACTGATATCTGGGTTGTTTTCAATCCTATCATTTTCTGCTTTATAAAAAGTGGTTGAGAGCATAACAATAACATGCTCGGCTTTATTTTGAGGAGGCAATAAAGCATATTTATCCATAAATTCCCAGCCATTCATTTTTGGCATGTGGATATCTAAGAATACCAAGTTAGGAGCAAATATTTTTTTGTTATCTATTGATTTAAAATAGTCCAAAGCATCTATCGCACTGTCTTTTGTAATCAAACCTTCAATACATCCCATTTCCTTTATAATGAGTTCGTGGTAATAATTAGTTGGATAGTGATCATCTATCAGCATTAAAGATTTTAGCCTTTTCTTTACTCTCATTTCACTTTGATTTTAAAGTACATCACTTTATGATTTGCGAATATATTTAAATTATAATTATGAAAATTTAAATTCATTAAATTTTTACAAAAAATATTGTTTTGTCTTATTTTAAGCATAAATTGTGGCACTTATGTACAACAATGTATTTGTTTTTACATATATTAAATTTTAATATAAGTGTAAAATTACCTATAATTGGCATATTTAGTGAGGGGGATAATAAAATTAGCAGGTTATATCTTTCAAAATTTATGAATAACCAAATTCAATTCTATTATATGATAAATAAAAGTAATAAAAAATTAGATACACTTTCTATTTATCAAAGTTATATTTTAATTTTTTTTTTAATATTAATAAACTCTTTAGAGATTAGGGGGCAGTATGAATCTCCATATAAAACTTCCTATCAATTAGATATACCGTTGGCTACTATAGGGACAACGTCTTTAGTTGCAAGTCATCTTTGGACGAAAAAAAAATTAGGATTAACAGCAGAAGAGATAGCAAATATTGATGCAGATGGTATTTTTAAGTTAGATGCTAGAGTGATTAATAATTGGTCGCCAAAAGCAGCAAAGGTCAGTGATTTTGCAATGTTTGGTTCGATGGCGCTACCTCTAGCATTATTGGGAGGAAAATCTATTAGAAAAAATGTTGGGACAGTAGGGCTGTTAGTTTATGAAACGGCAGTATTAAATACTGCAATTACCGATCTCGCAAAAAATCTATTCAAAAGAAAAAGACCATTTGTTTATAATGACTTTGCTTCTCTCGAAAAGAAAATGGAAGTAGATTCGAGAAAATCTTTTTTTTCTGGACATACCTCAATTTCTGCTTCAATGACTTTTTTGACGGCTAAAATATTTTCAGATTTTTACCCCAATTCAAAGTATAAAACAGTTGTTTGGGTGAGTGCTGCAGCCATTCCCGCAATTACGGGTTACTTACGTGTTGCGGCTGGTAAGCATTTTATCACAGATGTAATCACAGGTTATGCCGTCGGTGCTTTGATCGGTGTCTTGGTCCCACATTTTCACAAAAAGAATAATAATAGCATAGAAGTAGGGCAGGGTGTAAATGATCAAAATATTCCTTTGATGTATGTCGTTTTGAGATTTTAGGGTTTTAGGACGGCGAGTATCATCTTTGATTGAGTTGTGTCCCCGCTGTCCGTTGCAATGTATGGAATAAATTGGAACGGGTTTTGGTCGTTTGGGGAGACGCGATGAATCGCGTCTGTACGGATGCTTCGTGGTGAATTATTCCCCAATCTTCTGTTCCAATTCATTCCATACATTTCCACTCGCATCGGGCGTATTTTCGCAAATCTAGCTGCGCTGTCGTTAATTTCGTCCTCCGCGCATCCCTTCCCCTAAAATTTTTGGCTCATGAAAGGATTTAGTGGAAACGTTGTTGGTCTTTGGTTATTGGTGGCTGTTGGCTATTGGCTGTTGGCTATTGGTTGTTCGCTATTGGTCAAAAGCTAAAAGCCAAAAGCTTTTCCACTAAATTCCTCCATGAGCCATATTTTTGATAATGTAGTGTGGACTAATGTTAGGTATATGAATTGAATTTCTTAAATTTATGAAACACTAACTCTAAAACCTATGTTGAATCAAAACTTTACAAGAATTGCACTTGCTATTTTAATACTCCTTTGTTGTATTACCACAAACGCTTTTTCTCAAAAAAAATCAAAGAAAGAAAAAAAGAAAGAAGCACAAATACAAAGTCAATTTGATGAATTATTGTATAGTTCTTTAAAATGGCGAAACATTGGTCCGTTTCGTGGGGGACGTTCTTGTGCAGTTACAGGAGTGCCAAACAATCCTCAACTATTTTATTTTGGAAGTACAGGTGGCGGAGTCTGGAGAACCAAAGATGGCGGCTCTTCCTGGGAAAATATTTCAGACGGATTTTTCGGTGGCTCTATTGGATCAATTGCAGTGGCAGAAAGTGATAACAATATTATATATGTAGGTGGCGGAGAAAAAACGGTTCGTGGCAATGTTTCTTTTGGCTACGGAATTTGGAAAACAGACAATGCTGGAAAAACTTGGGAGCAAATGGGTTTGAAAAAATCTAGGCACGTTTCACGAATACGGGTTCATCCCAAAAATGAAAACATTGTTTATGCTGCGGTGATGGGAGATTTGTATAAATCAAGTGAAGAGCGTGGTGTTTATCGTACTAAGGATGGTGGCAAAAATTGGGAGCGCGTTTTGTTTGCCAATGAAGATGCTGGTGCGGTAGATTTAATTATGGACCCCAATAATCCAAGAATTTTATATGCCTCTACTTGGAAAATCAGAAGGACACCTTATAGTTTGAGTAGTGGAGGAGAAGGTTCTGGATTGTGGAAAAGTACCGATGGAGGAGATACTTGGGAAAATATTTCAGAGAACAAAGGATTGCCTAAAGGTCCAATTGGAATAATTGGTGTGACAGTGTCTCCCCAAAACTCGGATCGTGTTTGGGCATTAGTAGAAGCGAAAGAAGGTGGCGTTTTTAGATCGGAAGATGCAGGTAAAACTTGGAAAAAAATAAATGACGAACGAAAGCTAAGACAAAGAGCTTGGTATTACACCAGAATTTATGCCGACCCTAAAGATGAAAATACCGTTTATGTAATGAATGTACGATTCCACAAATCTAAAGATGGAGGAAAAACTTTTGAATCTTTTGGCACACCACACGGAGATCACCACGATCTTTGGATTGCGCCCGAAGATCCAAACCGAATGATTGTAGGGGACGATGGCGGAGCGCAAATTTCTTACGATGGAGCAGAGAATTGGAGTACTTACAGAAACCAACCAACAGCTCAATTTTATCGTGTAACAACTGACAATCATTTTCCATACAGAATATATGCAGCACAGCAAGATAACTCGACTATAAGAATTTATCATCGTACAGATGGTGGAAGAATTAACAGTCAAGATTGGGAAACAACGGCAGGTTGTGAATGCGGACATATTGCCATTGATCCTATGGATGAAGACATTGTTTTTGGAGGATGCTATGATGGTTATTTACAAAGATTGCACCACAAGTCTAAACAGAGCCAAACCGTTAGTGTATGGCCAGACAATCCGATGGGACACGGAGCGGAAGGAATGAAATACCGTTTTCAGTGGAATTTCCCGCTTTTCTTTTCTCCTCATAATCCTAAAAAGTTATATACGGCTTCCAATCATTTGCATGTAAGTGAAGATGCTGGGCAGTCGTGGAAAATTATCAGTCCTGATTTAACCAGAAATGATTCGACCAAGTTGGTTTCATCGGGTGGACCGATTACGCAAGATAATACCTCCGTCGAATATTATTGCACCATTTTTTCTGCCGTCGAAAGTTATCATGAAGAAGGCGTTATTTGGGCTGGCTCAGATGACGGTCTGATTCACATTACAAAAGATGATGGTGAAAATTGGAGCAATGTAACACCAGGAGGAATGCCCGAATGGATGCAAATCAACAGCATTGAAATAGATCCTTTTAACGAAGGAGGATTGTATGTTGCAGGCACGCGTTATAAAATGGGAGATTATGAACCTTATTTATACAAAACAGAAAATTATGGAGTGAGTTGGACGAAAATCACTTCAGGTATAGATGCACAGCATTTTACCAGAGTAATAAGAGCCGATCCTAAACGAAAAGGTTTGTTGTATGCAGGTACAGAGAGTGGCATATATGTCTCCTTTAATGATGGAAAAAAATGGCAAGCATTTCAATTGAATTTACCTATTGTACCAATTACAGATTTAGCCCTAAAAAACGATAATTTGATAGCGGCAACACAAGGAAGAAGCTTGTGGATGATTGACGACTTAACGGTGATTCATCAATTAGAAGAATCTATAAGGAATAAAGACAGTTATTTATATAAGCCAATGTCAGCTTATTTGATGGATGGTTATGCGCCAGAAGAAGCCTCTAAAACGTCAGGGCAAAATCATCCAGGTGGAGTTTTGGTACATTATTATTTAAAAGAAGAACCAACTGACAGCACTGATATTAAAATGATATTTCTGAAAGGAAACGATACCATTCGAACATTTTCTACTAAAGAAAAAGAAGAGAAACTAAAATTGAAATGCGAAAAAGGAGGCAATGTTTTTAGATGGGATATGCGTTATGAAGAAGCAAAAAAAGTGGACGGAATGATTTTGTGGTGGGCAAGCCTAAATGGTCCTCAAGCTGTTCCAGGCGAGTACAAAGTTGTGTTGGAAGTGGAAGGTGAAAGTCAAGAACAGGCATTTGAAATTTTGAAAGATGAAAGATCAGAAATGACCCAAAAAGATTTCGAAGAACGTTTTGATTTTTTGATGGATATAAGAGAGAAAATGACAGAAACGCACGAAGCGATTTTACAAATAAGAGAGGCGCGTGTACAGCTAAAAAATTACACCAAAAGAATAAAAGAGCAAGAAGATAAAAGGCCATTGGTGGATTTAGCTGAAAAAATAGACAGCAGTATGACAAAGATTGAAGAAACCTTGTACCAAACAAAGAATCAAAGCCAACAAGATCCCTTAAATTTTCCAATTAGATTAAATAATAAACTGGCGCATATTAGTTCTCTTACCAATGGAAGTGATTTTCCCCCTACGGAACAAATGCAGGCTGTTAAAGAAGAAATGTCCGACAAAATTGACGAACAAATCGCTGCTTTTAAAAATATCATAGATTCAGAAATTCCAAAATTCAATAAATTGGTGCGTGAGTTGAAGGTGGATGCGATTATATTGGAGGAGAAGTAAAAATTCAATGATTTGCTTTTTGGTTAAATGACTAGTTTCATATGGAGTGTTTTTTTTGTATGAATGTTACATAATCTTATTACGCTACATAAACCAAATTTCATCGATTTGTGTCCCAACCAAACAAGGTTTATATTTGCGTTATATAAACAAAAAATATGAACACTACTCTCCATAAATACATCAATTCCTGCAAATTCATTTTTGCATTTTTTAGTTTAATGATTGCCCAGCCAATCCTCGGACAATGCGATTACGAGCATCTAGGATTTATTTATTACGATCAATGTGATGGTGTGCAGTTTTTTTTGATTGAAAAATTTGACGGAACGATTGTAGATCCTTACATCGACATTAGTTTTGGATTTGGAATATATGGTGGTCAACCAGTGGAGTTTGATTATGTTATGGCAGATGTTACTTCTCCTTGCGAGGGCATGCCAGATGCAGTGAGCATAACATGTATAAGAGAGAGGTTTGATTTGGTAGAGATCTGCGATGAGTTTGAAGTGGAATTTATAGAGAGCTGTACTTATAATTTTGATTCAAGTAGGTATGAATACTTTATAGATGTAGTGGCAATTCATCCAGATGCAGCAGTTCAAAGTGCTGGGTTTTTTATAAAGGATAACAATACTGGACAAGTAGTTACCACTATAAGTGATACAATTGCCATCGGACCATTCGAAAAAGATTCTTTGATTTCTTTAGAGGTTTCTATTGCAGACTTGCCCTTTTGCGTCAGAAGCTACAACGGTCCAATGGATATGTGCAACGGCTCACAACTGGAAATGTCTATATTTAGAGCATTTCCATTAGAAGATAGAAACTTGATAGAGTGGAGTACAGCCATCGAATTGTCAATTGATTATTTTGAAGTAGAGCGATCATTTGACCAAGAAAATTTTGAAATTTTCAGAACAGTAAATGCAGTGGGAGCGTCTAACACCATCACAGATTATCAAACAGTAGATTTGAATACCAATAGAGATACCGCCTACTACCGATTGAAAGCTTACGATTTCAATGAAAATTTATACATCATAAACAAAGTAGTAACCGTAATTCGAGAAACGGTTTTGGCTATTCCTGAGTTAAGTAATTATAGGGAAAATGAACTTAAAGTCTATCCCAATCCCACACAAGATTACGTTTATCTAAGCAGCTCGAATGCAACTGGCTTCGAGGTACAAATTCTAGATACAAATGGTAAATTGATTCAAGTGAAAAAGCCCGAATTTGAAACGAATAACGAAATGCAGATTAATATAGAAAGCCTTCCTAATGGCATCTATTTTATTAAAATAACAGACGGAATCAATGAGCAAACCTTTAAGGTTTTGAAAAATTAATTCAGCTCTTATTTATTTTTATTATTGACCTAAGTTTCGCAGTTTCAAATCAACCGTGCGATGGGAAGCGCGGAGGACGAAATTGGCGACAAAGAACCTAAATTTACGAAACTACGCCCGATGCGAGTGGAAATGTATGGAATGAATTGGAACAGATGATTGGGGATAAACTTGCCACGAAGCAATTCGTAAATACACGATTCACCGCGTCTCCCAAAACGACCAAAACCCGTTCCAATTCATTCCATACATTGCAGCGGACAGCGGGAAGACTACTTCATTGGAAATGATCCTCGCCGTTCTAAATTTTAATAATAAATTATAAAATTCTGCTATTAAATTTTTACATAGCCCCAGTTTTCACCACGTTCAATTCTATTTATTTGCATAGTGGTAATCCCAAACTGTTTGGCTAAAATGGTTTTTTTAGTTTTGCCATTCTTAAGAAATCTTTTGAGCATTCTGACCTTGCTTTCCGTTAGCTTTGCTCCTGGAATGCCTTTGATGAAATGATCGTAATGTCCTCTTTCTGTTCTTAGTTTTACAACATCTTCCTTCGTGTACCACTTTAAATTTTTGTAGTGGTTATTGGCTTTATTGCAATCAATATGAACCACAAATTCATCGTTTTCCTCTTTAGGAACAAAGTGTTCAGCCACAAAAATATGAAGGTTAATTGTGTGAAATTTATTGTCTCTTAATTTCAATGGAACCATAATAAAGTCATAGTTATTTTTAGATCCATTCATTAAACGTTCTGTTCCTGAAGTTTTGTAAACACTCTTAATTCTTCCATGATCCGATATATAGTAATCACATCTTTTGGTTTCATAGCCCTCTTTCTCAAACTTCACCCAACGCTCATTCCAGTGAGATTTCACTTTATTAGTTTCCTCTTTCATTTCTAACATTTAATATTTTGTATTTCTAACTTGTCCTTACCCTATACTACTACCTAATCGGGCATTAACTTGCATTTATCCATTTGTAGAGATAACACAATAATGCCAATAACGACATCTGTAGAGTCGCTTTATTTAGAAGCCTTGAGCATTCTAATCATTAGCATGATATGTAAATTAAGTAAATGTTTGTTCCAATTAGGATTTTTACTTTAAAATTACTTTCAATATTATTTGATTGTAGGGAACACTTGAGATCAATGGTAAAATTTATAGCCATTAGACCAGAATAATATTTGAAAGTAAAACTGCTTTTTATACAACTCAATAACGGATAATACAAGTCTCCAAAATTAGAAAGCTATTGTTTATACATTATAAAGTGAAAAAAATATTAGTAGGTTAAGTATTTTTCTTTTTGCTCTAGCAATGTAGCAAATATATGTATACTTATCAATGATTTTTAAGATAATCTTAGAAAATCATTGATAAGTGACACTTTTAATAATTGAATTCATTGCATATGTTTAGATCACGACTTTATGCCAACGTCACAGTTTTTGATGTTATTACCCACTGTTTTACTTGATTTTCAAGCACTTTTAGAGGAATACAGCCTGGTTCAAGTATCATATTATGGAATTTTTTAACATCAAATTGCGCCCCTAACTCTTTTTCTGCGTAGGCTCTCAATTCCAATAAACGTATTTGACCAATTTTGTAAGAAAGGGCTTGTCCAGGGTTCGCCATATATCTTTCGATCTCAGACTCAATGGTTTCCAAAGGCTCTGCCTCATTGTCAATCGAGTATTGAATCGCTTTTTCTCTTGTCCAACCTTTTGTATGCAGTCCAGGATCTACCACCAACCTAATGGCACGGTGCATCTCTGCTCCCAGCATTCCAAAGTACTGATAAGGGTCTGTATATAGCCCTAACTCTTCCCCTAAAGATTCGCAGTACAATGCCCAACCTTCACCGTATGCACTGTACCATAAAGTTTTTCTAAAGGCAGGTAAATTTAAGTTTTCTTGTTGCAAAGATAATTGATAATGATGTCCTGGAATTGCTTCATGTAAAAACAGATCTTCATCACTATATACATTGTGTTTGGTTGCATCAGGAATAGGAATGTAAAACACACCTGGTCGAGTTCCATCTATCGAACCAAGACAATATTCGGCACTTGCTGATGCTTCTCTAAATTTTTCTGTCCTTCTGACCTCAAACGGAGACTTAGGACGTTTGTCAAATAATTTTTCTAATTGAGGCATCATTCTTTCGTGAATCTCATTGTAATTGTCAATGATTTGTTGCGGTTCTGTAAAAGGCATTAATTGCTTATTTGATCTAACAAAGTCAAAAAAGGATTTTAAATCGCCTTCAAAACCAATTTTTGCTTTCACTTTTTCCATCTCTGAACGCAATCGCTCAACTTCTTTTAATCCAAGCTCAAAAATTTCATCCGCGGTAAGATCAGTCGAAGTATATTTTTTGATACTGTGTTGATACATCTCTGCACCTTTGGAATAAGCATCAAAGCCGTGAGAATCTCTACCAGCAGCTAAATATTCATTTTCAAAAAAGTCAGCAAGTTTTTTATTGATAGGAATTATTTGCTCCGCAACCATTTTGGTATAAGCAGATTTGATGCGAAGCTTATCGCTTTCTGAAAAATCTGCTGGAATCAAATTGACAGGTTTGTAGAATAAATGCTCTTCAACCGTACCTTTTGACAATGCTACAAATTGTGGAATTATTTTTTTGATCAACACTTTTGGCAGCACAAAACCTGTTTCCATTCCTTTGCGCATATTCTCAATCGCAGTATTGCACCAAGCCATATATCCATCAACACGCATCAACCAATTATCATAATCTTGAGGTGTTTTAAATGGCTGCGCAGCAGCACCACTTGCCAACTGCCCCACAGTCAGATTTATAGACCACATCTGGTCAATTGGTGTAAGTTCTCTTGAAAAAGCCATACCCTCTAATGCAATTTCACACTCCCATTTTAGTACCTCATAACTTGTAACCTCCGTTTCATTGAGTGAAGATTTGTCAAATTCCGCTAGTTTCTCAAGGTTATTTTGGTAAAATGTTTGAGCTTCTTTTTTAAATTCAGCAGAAATATAGTTAGGAAAAATATGGTTAAACCTATTGTCACCAGCGTAAGTAGCTGTTAAAGGTTCAAGTTTTAAAGAGCCTTCATAGAAATCATGAAGGAATTTTGCAAAAGATTCATTGATGTTCATATAGTATTCTTTTTTTGAGAATGCAAATTTACTTAAATATGTTGGGCTTTTGATCTGCAATTTGATAAAAAATTAATTGTTCAGGTTGACTGTAGATTGTTTGAAAGATGTTGCGTAGTTTTAGCTATTGGCTTTTAGCTATTGGCTTTTAGCTATTGGCTTTTAGCTTTTAGCTATTGGCTTTTGGCTATTGGCTTTTGGCTATTGGCTTTTAGCTATTGGCTTTTAGCTATTGGCTTTTGGCTATTGGCTTTTAGCTATTGGCTTTTGGCTATTGGCTTTTAGCTATTGGCTTTTAGCTATTGGCTTTTAGCTATTGGCTTTTAGCTATTGGCTTTTAGCTATTGGCTTTTAGCTATTGGCTTTTAGCTATTAGCTTTTAGCTATTGGCTATTGGCTTTTAGCTATTGGCTTTTAGCTATTGGCTTTTGGCTATTGGCTTTTAGCTATCGGCTTTTAGCTATCGGCTTTTAGCTATCGGCTTTTAGCTATTGGCTTTTAGCTATTGGCTTTTAGCTATTGGCTTTTAGCTATTGGCTTTTAGCTATTGGCTTTTAGCTATTGGCTTTTTTCCAACAACCAAAGACCAACAGCCAAGAGCCAAGAGCCAACAGCCAAAGGCCAACAGCCAAAGGCCAACAACCAAAGACCAACAGCCAAAGGCCAACAGCCAACAGCCAAAGGCCAACAGCCAACAGCCAAAAGCAAAGAAAAATGAAACATCAAATACTATTCATCTGGAAAGTAGAAAAAAACTTGCAACAACATCTGACAGAAGAGTTGAAGGACTGCAATGTAGATTTAATATTTCCAGAGAAAAGCGATGAAAATTTCTTCTTGGAAATGGCACCTAGAATTGATGTGATTGTAGGCTGGCGAGCAAGTATCGAATTGATAAACAAAGCGGTTAATTTAAAACTGCTTATAAATCCAGGAGCAGGCGTTTATATTTTAAAAGATCGTTTTGCTCTTTTGAAAGATAAAAATATTGTATTGGTAAATGGTCACGGCAATGCTTATTATACCGCTCAGCACATTGTAGCAATGCTATTATCTGTTTGCAATAAAATCACTCCCCATCATCAATGGATGTTGGAAGGCAAATGGCGACTAGGAGACAAAGAAGCAAAGTCTTTACCGCTTAAAAGTAGAAAAATAGGGCTTTTGGGATATGGACATATTAATAAATATGTACATCAATTTTTAGCACCTTTTCAATCCGAATTTCACATTTTACGAAAAAAAGATTCAAAAGAATTGGAATACGATTATCCCAGCAAAGTGACATCCTACACCATATCTTCCAAAGAAGAATTTTTACAAAAAGTTGATGTCTTGATAATAGCCATGCCATTAACAAAAGCAACCGAAAATTTTATAGACGCAAAAGAATTAAAGCTTCTAGGTGAAAATGGAATTGTTATAAACGCAGGAAGAGGAAAAATTGTAAATGAAGAAGCTCTATACAATGCATTAAAAAACAAAGACATAGATTGCGCCGCCATAGATGTTTGGTACGATTACAAACCAGAACCAGATGAAGCAGACAGGAAATTTCCCTACCAACATCCTTTCTACGAATTAGACAATATTTTATTATCACCCCACCGCGCAGCATCCCCAATGGACAGCCTCGACCGCTGGAACGATGTTATTGAAAACATCAAACGGTGTGCTGATGGGAAAACGGAATTTTTAAATGTTGTAGATTTTGAGGAGGGGTATTAGAGATTCAAATTTTAGACATAAAGTGTTTACTAGCAAAAATCATTCAGATATTCAAGCATTATTGTTGCAAGGGAAGCGCGGAGGAAGAAATTGGCAATGGAGTGTTGACTTACAAGAGTAATACCCAATTCTCTAAAGCCCAACTCCCAATTTACCCTCAAACAAAACCTCATTAAATAAATGAACTTTATAGAAATAAATGCCCTTAGTCCAATGATGAAGATTTATGATGTATTCGCTTGAAGTGGCAGAAAGATTTTCGATGCGAACCATCTTGCCTTCAGCGTTGTAAAATACCAGCAAAGCATTGTTTCCAGCATAGAGCGGAAGACGGTAATTTATCGTTAGGCGACTTTTCGCTGGATTGGGATAAAGATTTAAAAAATGAGAATCGTTGTTCGTCAGAATACCGTTATTTACATCAATACTGTCCAATATTTTAGTAATAGAATGATCTTGAACAACAGTATCAGGAAATTGATTATCCAATTCAATGCCTCCTAAAATTTCATTTATATCCACCACTTTGGTAGAGACACTGTCACAGTCTAGATACGAGCAAGTATTACCCATACTATCCACTTTTACGAGCCAGCCGTCTTGGTCGCCAGTCCATTGCATGCCTGCTAATATAAAGCCGCCGTCTGGTGTTACATCTAAGCCCCTTAATAGGCAACCTTCATTGTCATTTAAGCTATATATATTTAACCATTCGATTTCTAAATCTTTGTTAATTTTTAAAATGCTGGGCTGCCATTTTGTATTTTCATTGTAAAATATACTGGTGGTAACTGAGGCTCCTGAAGGCAATATTTTTGGAAAACTATAGGCAGATGTATAAGTACCAGGAAAAGGCAATAAATAAGTTGTATCTTTATATATCTCTAATTCTTCATTAATATGTGCATTGTAAAAATAGAAATTATCGTCATCTCTAACACAAGAAAACTGCCAAATCACACTGTCATTTAAAGCCACAAGTCTAGAACCACAATCAGAATATTCATTTCCAAAAATACGTTGCCAAATTAGGTTTCCATCTTGATCTAATTTTACAAACATTTTTTCCTGAACCAGCCCTTCTAAAACTACCCAACCCGCAATTAAAAAATGTCCAGATTGAGTTTCTATCGCTGAACCAGATTTTGCATGCCAATGTGGTTCGCCGAAATTGCGCTGCCATTTTTCATTGCCATCTTTATCTAATTTTAATACATAATACCTATACCAATCGTCAGCAATTTCATCACGGCTAAAACCTGTTATTAGATAGCCACCATCAGATGTTTCAATAATTTGAATAGGACTTTCTCTATTATCATCTCCATAACTTTTAAACCACAATACTTCACCTTCAGCTGTGAATTTAACCAAACGTATATCATAATTTAATAAGCCATTTGACATTGTATCAAGTGCATAATTATATATATATAAATATTGATTATCAGAGTTTTTTATCAAAGAGCTTTCAGAGTAAATAGTTCTTAAATGCTCTGTACTATCCAATAAATATTTATTTTTTAAAGAACCCGACTCATCTATGATATAGGCACAAACCTTTAATCCATTATGATCTATTTGGCTTCCAGTGACAATATAAGTTGAATCTGAAGTAATTACTGAGGAGAAAACGAGTCCAACAGAATCATTTTCTACAATTGAAAACACTTTGTTAAAATACTGCACTATTTGTGCGTTTAGGTTAAAACCTAGCAGAACAAACAGTGCATTTATTATATATTTAATGATAAATTTCAATTATCTGTTGATGATTAGTTTGTTGGAAAAATGTTTCCCGTCTTCGTTATTGTATTTACAAATATACAAACCAGCCTTCAATTTTTGCACATTGACAGTGTTTTCATCTTCATTCAGATTTGTTGATGATAATAGTTTGCCTTCTAAGCTGTAAATTTCCAAAACACCAGTGTTTAAAGATTGTTTTTTTACAGTAATATTAACAAAATCATTGGCAGGGTTTGGAAACAATTGTAACTCAAACTCAGAAGCCAGTATAGCAGATTGAGCAATAGGAACATTTTTTGCTGACCTTGCTGATCTTGTATAATTTATTCCCTTAACCGCCGCTAAAAAGGACTCTGCCAAAGCAGCAGTTCTTCCACGTCTTTGTCTAGGATCAGGCTTTCCAGCTATTTCTAACAATGCTTGCATGGCAGCGGTAGATTTTCCTGCTGTTTGTCCATTTTCCAAATAAGTCAAGGCTTCGTTATAGGTATCATAAAATTGTAAATTTTCTTCAGAATCCATTGGGATACTTTCCAAGGTCGTTCTTGCTAAAGGTAGTTCATTTGTACCAATATACGTACCTACCAATGTTTTATCAGACCATATCTGTTGAAAACATTGCAAATAGTCCGCCAGTAAATAGACTTGTGTTTGTCTTGCATAATTTTTCATCTCATATCTATGTGTAATACAATTTGGATGTGGTGGATCATCAACTAAGCCTTCAATTAAATTACTACAATTAAACGAAAGACCACTTTCAAATACGTCTTCTTGATAATGAACATTATTGAAAATAAAATCTGGAGAAGAATTTTCCGTGTCTGGATATAAAATTACTTTATCATTAGTGGAGTTTCCATAATTATCAATAGAAATATCGTAGCCATTTCTAGAACCACCACTATTACGATACCAAGTAGTTGAAAAGGATTCGGAGATATCTTCGACATCAACAAATATAGTTGGGTCAGTTCCCTGCGCATCCAGTAAAGTTACTTCCGTTCCATTAGAAACAAATCTCCAGTCAGCGGCATTATCAACTTCAAAGACATTGCATTGTAATTGACAGTTACGGTTGTCACCTTCAAGCTCTATGGCTGATTTAAAAGAACCATTAGTATAGGTAGTAAAAGTATTAGCGTTTAACAATGTTTGATCACCAGAAACTCCATTGGAATTTACCAAAACAATACCTCTTGTTTCTGAAGAATTACTTGCACTAGTAGCAAAAGTATTATTATTGATGTCGCAACCTTCTGAATAATAGGAGAAGATTCCGTAGGAATCATCTGAACCATTTGGTGAATTAATGCTGAAACTATTTTGCTCAATTGTTGTAAACGGAGCCGTATTTAAGGTTATTCCTTTGAAGACATTACAAAGTCATTGTGAAAAACATTTAGAGTTATACCTGAACTAAATTCAAATATAGAAATACCCTTATAAAGATTTGTAAAGGTATTTTTGTAATCGTGGCTATTGGCAACATCTTTTCCTATGATACCAGAACAATTCGCACAATGAACTCCTGTAGTTTCATAATCAAGATTACCTGCAGCAATAAAACTGGTATTTGAGATATTAAAATTTTGTGCTCCATTTAAATAAATGCCACAATCAAGATTAGAATAGTCTAGAGGAAAACCATACAAAATGCTAATACCAGTCGCGTTTAAGTCTGGAATTTGCTCTTGAAATTTGAATGTACAATTAGAGATTCGATTTAAATTTCCTACTCCACTACTTTGATTAGATGCAGCAATATGAATTCCCTTTTTACAACTTTTAAAAGTTGTATTTTCTATTCTAATTATTCCACCACCAAAATCTCCATCAATTACATTATTATTTATATTACCATTAAGATTGTTATTAAGAGAAGTAATTTGAGAAGCTCTTACTCCAAGAACAGCTCTGTCAATAATGGAATTATCAATTTCTAGGACACCCCAATCTGGATAATTATTATTGAAGTTATAAGTTGTGGGATGTGGTATTTCAGGATCACCAAGCACTTGAATACCTCCCCAGGCTGAACTATTGTTACAACTAACATGTGGTAATAAGTGAGAACTATTAGTAATTTGAACTTTTCCACCTTTTTCAATTATAATACCACTATTTTCATTTGTAAAAGAGATATTGGCATCATTTAGAATTAATGTACCATCAACCTTTATAATTCCAGACACCCTTCTATTGCCACTCCAATTTACAGTTTCTCCCGCTGGTATTGTATGCGTTGGTATTAAAGTTCCAGTGTAATAATCATATGAACTTCCTACACCTAAATTATGCCAAGAGTCAATTACGGTTTTCAGTATCCGTTCATTTCCTGGATACAGTTCTCTTACTGCTTCTATTGAACCTTGTCTTACGTCCTCATAACTTATTACACCAAATAAGTTGTAGGTGAAATTTCGCAAAACAATATTTTCTGCAATTTCCCAAGCCTCATCAGGATCATCACTTAAAGGTAATACATCAACTTCATAACATGCTGATCCAATAGCAGTAGCACCATCAATTAATTGTTGAAACCATTGATTCTGCAATCTACCAATATAATGTTCGCTTGTTGAGTTTAGCACATCATTCAATTCATTACAAACGGAATGAGTAAAAGTTCTACTAGAGTATTTCCAATCTGGATCATCAAAAACATAAAGAGTGTTTGATGTGGGATTTATTTGACCATAAATATATTCTTTTAATAGCCTTCTATTCATTATTGTTGCAAAAATGTCAGAAAATGATTCATTTATGCCTTTTGATAATTTTGGTGGGGCGCAGTTGCGATCTGTCCAATTTTTTTTGAAAGCAAAAATATCAGCACAATGATTTTCAAATAGTTATATATATTGGAAAGTGATTGCAATACAACTTGTCTCAAAATCAGTGCTAAAATGGGTTAATTAATTTATATTTAGTTTTATAATAAATTGATAATCAAAATTTTAGAATCTAATATTTTTTGGACAGATCGCAACTGCGCCCATTTTGGTGTTGTTTTAATATCGTATCCCCAGGGACTTAAAACCTTGCCATTAATATAGTGGGTATATTCATGAAAAACAACATCCTTGTTAAAGTGATTTTTAATTAATGCCATTGTTCCAGTAGGAGAGAATAATGATCCACCTGGATTTGTAACTCTTAGTAATATTGATATTTCTTGGAATGAAAGTGGATTTGATAGATTATTACAACCTTCAAACTTTTCATTAAAATAGTCATGTGCATAAGACGCAAGAAAAAAAGCCGTTTTACCATTTACAAATGCCTCACAGTGACCTATATTAGTTGCATTCGATGGACAATTGCTTTCAAGTGTATATTCTTCATTTGTGGTGTAATAATAATAATCATTACCTGCAACTTGTAAAATGGGATTTGCATCAAGAACTCCATTACCATTATAAAAATTTAATAATTCATCATCATAATAAAGTGTAATTTTACGATCTGTGTCTTTGTATACTTCAATACCATTTACAAAATCTGTACAAACCGTTTCAGTTATAATTTTATCAATATTATGATTAGATTGATCGACAAAGTTCAAACTTCCCGTTATCGTTTTGGATGAATTTGGGCAAGCATAACTTATATTCGAATAAGAATTTATTTCATTGCTATTTCTTGCATTTACATAAACTGTATAACTTTCAGAATCACCATGTGACAACTCAAATTTATAAGCGAGGTTATATGAACTGGTGCTGAATTTTTTATTATAAGATCACTTGATTGGGAATTATTTACCCAAGTTTTAGATGGATCTAAATGGTTTTTTGCATAATTCAGTGCAGCCGAGTACGAAAAATTGGCTGTCGTATTTATTGCGCTAAAATTAGAAATTATGTCCCCACGTCCTTTATACGCATTTCCAGTATTGGAAACCACATCAAACTTTGCATTTTCAATGGCTATTCCTTGGTAATGTTGTTGGTACATAAAATGTTCGGTTCCATGTCCATCTGTAAAGTTGTTCATTAAAACCATATCATCATCTACCCCCAAACCAAAATCTGATTTGTACTGCTGGAAGATTGTTGAAGGATTCACATTTTCAGAACTTTTAAAGGTCAGCCAGCCAGGTGTTGGCTCACTTTCTACAATGGCATTTAAGCCTAAATTGGTGTCAGTTAATCTTGCATTGTCCTGTGCCTGCAAAGTGCAGTTGACAATTAGGAATTGACAGATTAACAATACTAATAATCTTTTCATAAACAAATTTTAAAAGGTTCAAAAATAGCATTGCTATTACCTTAGATAACTGTTTTAATAGTTATAAAAGATTTGACAATGCCTATAAACACACATCATTAATTTGCGACGATGTGCTAAAATTTAGACATACCTTTCCTATTCCAATGCATGATAAAAATGCATCAGTATATTCCCGTTTGCAGTTTGTTGATTACTATATAAAGAAAGTGTATCCTATTTACTTTCCTAAGTGCAAGTTGTCAGTTGATTAAATTACACTGACAATTAAAACAGCGCAAATAGAATGCCATTTTAGCATTGCTAGATACATGCCTTTTTTGAACAATATATAAGTAGCTAATTAAATGAAAAGTAATTAAATGTTAAAATTTAAAAGATGATTTAAGATTTATATTTAAACCTTTGTCATTAAATGTTAGTGCGCTAAATAATATGCATACCGTATGTTTGCGGACCTTGGTTTCGCAATTGAGTTGTAAATAAACAAATTCACCTTTTATTATTTCTGAACCAGGGCACAAAAAGTACAAGGTTTTTTTTATTTTTTGCAGCACTGGAAGCGGAGGATAATTACGAATTATGCAGATGTTAATACACCTTTAATTTTTGCCGCTATGAATTGTAAGAAGCAAATTCATAATTAAACAATTCGTAATTGATTAATTTCCTTTCTTAAACATACGATTCCACCAAGAACCTTTCTTCTTGTTATCTTTCTTTTTTCCCTTTCCTTTAGGTTTAAGCGTTCCACTTCTGCTGCCACTTTTAGAGCGTGGATGTTTTAAAACAGTTCCACTGGAATTGTTGCCAGCATTATTGCCGTTATTTCTTCTGCCTTTACTAAGTCCATTTTTCAAAATTTCCTCTACTTGAGATAGAATAGTAGCACTGCTGTCTATAATTTCAGGTGGAGCTTCTAAACGCCACAGGTCGCAGTCCAAAGCAAAGTAATTTTCTACAGTAGGCTCATTGAATTTAGCCGTAGCCAAATCTTCAAAATTATTATCGGCATATAGATTAGAGAAAAATTCACCGAAAATAGGAAGCGCCATATTTGCACCTTGTCCAAGACTTATATCTCTAAAGTGAATGATTCTGGATTGCCCACCTGTCCAAGCTCCAGCTACCAAATCAGGCGTGTAACCAATAAACCATCCATCAGATTGGTTTTGGGTCGTTCCTGTTTTTCCTGCAAAATCTTGTTGCAAATTGTAATGGTATCTCAATCTTCTTCCTGTTCCACTGTCTACCACTGATTGCAGCATCTCCGTCATTAATTCTGCAGTTGTTGGAGAAATTGCCTCTTCATACTCAGCATTCAAATCAAACTCAATCAATGTTTTGTTGCTTGCCGTTTTAATGGAAGCCAAATATTTTGGTTCAATATTAAATCCACCATTTCCAAAGGCAGCATACGGTTTTAGCATTTCTTGTAATGAAATATCGGGCGTTCCTAATGCGATGGAAGGCAAGGCTGGAATTTCACTTTCAATACCCATACTCTGAGCAGTAGAAATAACAGACTCCACGCCTGTTTCATAGATAACTTGAACAGAAATAGTATTGACAGATTTTGTCAATCCACCTCTCATAGAATATTCTCCGTCATAAAATTCATCTGAATTTCGTGGTGTCCATCTTTTATCGTATTCATCAATATGAGTCCTCAACTCGTTTGGGTAAAACTTACAAGGGTCAGAACCAGATTCCAAAGCAGTGGCGTACACTATAGGTTTAAACGTAGATCCAACTTGTCTTGTGCTTCTTGTATGATCGTATGGAAAATGTTCATGATCGGTGCTGCCAACCCAAGATTTAATATGTCCTGTTTTGTGTTCCATAACCATAAATCCAGTATTTAAAAGTTTTAGATAATGGATAATTGAATCTATCGGACTGATTTTTACATCCGTTTCTCCTGTAGATGGAGAATAAATAGTCATTGGCAAAACCTCGTAAAAAGCTTTGTTTATTTCATCGACAGATTTTCCAGCTTTGATCATTGATTTATATCGTCTGGTTTGACGAACGCTTCTTTCTATCAAACTTTTATCAGCACCCCAAGGTTGTTGACTTGCCCAATGCGTATCAAATTGCGACTGTAATTTTTTCATATGTTTTTGAACAGCGTTTTCGGCATACTGTTGCATTCTTGAATCAATGGTGGTGTGAATTTTTAATCCATCTGTAAATAAATTGTAGTTCGTTCCATCGGGTTTTGGATTGTTTTCGCACCATTCTTTTAATTCAGATTTTAGCATAGCTCTAAAGTGTGGAGCCAAACCATCACTTTGAGACTTGCGATCATAGTCTAGTAAAACAGGCAATGCTTTGGCAGCCGTTGCAAGATTTTGATCCAAATAACCAACTTTTACCATTTGATTAAAAACAGTATTTCTCCTTCTTTTTGCACGCTCAGGATACAAACGCGGGCTGTATCTGGTGGTCGCTTTAAGCATTCCAATCAATGTAGCAGATTCGTCCAATGACAAATCTTTGCAATGCTTGCTATAATATCTTTGAGAAGCCTCTTCAATACCAAATACACGTTCGCCGAAAGGTACAGTGTTTAGGTAATGTGTTAAAATATCTTCTTTGCTGTAGACTTTCTCCAATCGTTTTCCAACAATGATTTCTTTGATTTTATTTACAGGTATAGAGAGTATTCCATAATCCTGTCTTTTAAAAAGATTTTTGATCAACTGTTGATTAATGGTACTTCCACCACCAGAACTTCTGTTGCCCATCAAGATGGTTTTGACCAAAACCCTTAACACACTTTTGGTATCAATTCCTTTGTGCTCAAAAAACCTTTCATCTTCGGTTGCCACCAATGCTTGGATTACTTTTGGTGAAATTTCATTGTATTTGACATTGGTTCTATTTTCAGAATAGTATCTGCCCAACAAAACGCCATCAGAAGAATAGACCTCAGAGGCGACAGGATTTTTGATCGATTTGAGTTCTTCGACAGTTGGTAATTTTCCAAAAGCACCAAATCCTACAGCGGCTATAAGTCCAACAACTGATAACAATCCAAGTACTCCAATAATACAAGCAATGATGAATGCTCTTTTAGTATATTTGACAAGTTTGGCTTTGTCCAGATTTGAGAATGCGTTGTTTTTGCGTGTGTTTAGCTTCATGTAAATATTTCCAGTAGTGTATTAGATTTTTGTTAGACAAACATTGTACGAAAAAGATTAATGTTATAGTATAAGAGACGTGGCAAATTTTACCAGAATTTTATATATTAATATTTCATACAAAGGTTATCCAAAAACATCAGATAATCCAACAACAAATATAAACACAACATTGCAACATTGAAGCATTGTGTTATTGAAGCATTAAAGCATTATGTCATGTCGTTTGACTTAAAGTTTTAATAAATATAATGACAGGTAGTTTTAATTAGCTGCAATTCGTAGATTTGTTCTTTGAAATAGTGAAAAAAAAAATGAATTATGGGACAAGCACTTTCTATGCCAATACGTCAGAAAATAGTGTATCTAAATGAACAAGGTACTTCTTATCTACAATTAAAAAAAGACTTTAAAGTAGCTTACAATACAGTAA